>CENT01008463.1_pt1 | contig 35458 bp, 33 predicted proteins | sample 530141 | NCBI WGS metagenome assembly CENT01 (sample SAMEA2591074, study PRJEB7988) | marine metagenome | isolation source: saline water (ENVO:00002010), including | reverse complement strand
GGGTGGCCGTATTTAAAACGGCGTATCAAATGATCCAGCGGCCACTGAAAGTAACTTAGCGCACACATTTGCTGGTAGGGGCCGGGCGTCAACCCCTGCTTAATGTTGGGCCAGTTTAACAGGTTGCCGGCTACCTTCTGGTTATTAAAGAACAAACAGTCTTGTTCGCAAACCTCGCAAACAGCGGCCTTGCAGTGTTGCTGACATAAATAACATAACCCTGCAGGACGGAATTTCGTCGCGCCTTTGAGACGTTCCACGCATTTCGCTATTGGGGTTTTTAAAATGCTCATGTAAACTTTTGCTACGTTCTGTCAGGAAGTGATTACGTGGGTGACAATAACACTAATACAGCATTAAAAAGCCTGTCTCAGGGATCGGGAAGGACGTTGGTTTTGCTCCATGGCTGGGGCATGAACAGCGCCGTTTTTAGTGAGTTTTTACCGTTTCTGACCGCCGATCTTGAAGTGATCCGCATTTGTCTGCCAGGCTTTGGTCTGAATAGCGACAAACTGCCGGAAGACTACTCACTCGATACCATTACGGCATTGGTTAATGAATCCGTTCCCGAGGGCTCTGTGGTAGCAGGTTGGTCGCTAGGTGGTTTAGTAGCGCAACAGCTGGCGCTGTCTTACCCGGATAAGATTGCCGGCTTAATTACCCTGGCCTCCAGTCCCTGCTTTGTCTCCAACGGGTGCTGGAAAGGCATTGAGCCAGAAGTGCTGAACGGTTTTCAGCGCCAGTTGGCGCGAGATTACGAGAAAACCCTGGATCGTTTTTTAGCTATTCAGGCTATGGGTAGTGCATCAGCCAGGCAGGATGTAAAAACTATACGCCAGCAACTGGGCGCTTTGCCCTCCCCTGCCGAAGTTGCGCTCGCTGCCAGCCTTTCCTTGCTGGAAACAGTGGATCTGCGAAGTATGATTGGGCGGATAAATCAACCCACGCTGCGACTGTATGGCCGTCTGGACAGCCTGGTTCCTACCAGTAGCATCGATCGTATTCACGAACTGCATCCGGGCGCAGATACCGTGGTAATGCCCCATGCTGCCCATGCACCGTTTATTTCTCATCCGCAGCAGACCGCTGATATCCTGTTGAATTTCATCAATAACCTGACCCGCATTGACCGTTATTACAGCTAGCTCGTGATGACGTACCGCAAAGTATTGCACCTGAGTGGAGCTACTTTGCGGTAAATAAATCGATGACTCATGCAAAGCGTCAGACGCATAATCGCCCGCCATAAAAGGCTTGTGTAACGATTTAATACCACGCCTGTGACTACCTCAGACTTTATTTTTTAACCATTTTGGTTAATAATTGAACATGAGAGTGTAGAGGTAGTGTATGGTGATAAGCAACAACGTAAATTCTGCGATAGTTGCTGGTCAGTTTGGTTTGCAACAGTCGTTTGAGGGCATGACCCAGTCAGCGATGAACATTGCACAGCGGACAGCCCAGCAGGACGTGGCGCAAAATGGTACCGGTGATTTTCTGGCCGATGCTTCGTTGCGCAGTTTGTCCACCACATCTGATTTGCTGCCATCGGGCGGCGACAGTATGACATCTGATTTACTGTCGATGCAGATGTATACCAATAATGCCCTGGCTTCGGCCAAGGTTATAGATGTTGCTAACGATACGGTTGGCCGCATCATCGACACGATTGCCTGATCGCAGGTAACCCGTTATGAATATTGTCACGCCCATCCCAACGTCTTTTGCCATTCCAACCGCTAATCTCAGCGTGGAAGCGGCCCGGCGTGATAATCTTGCCCGTGAGTCCATTCCCCAGCCATCAGATGCCAAACAAGGCAGTGCTGAGCAGGGCCTGGGCTCCGAATCAGACAAATTAAAATCTTCGGTTAAAGGTAATCAGCCGCTCACCTATGAACGTCCACAGTCGAATCAGGGCAGCGCAGCGCAGGTAACCGGCGACAGTCAACAACAGTTCAACGATGCCAGCGAAGAAAGTGCCGGCAAAGAAGACGCTCGGGAGCGCCAGCAGGAGCAGGCCGAACAGCGTCAGGTTGAATCCCTCAAAGAGCGGGATCAGGAAGTGCGCACCCACGAACAGGCACACGCTACTATTGGTGGTCAGTACGCCGGTTCGCCTCAGTATGATTCTCAACGTGGTCCGGACGGCCAGCGCTACGCTATTGACGGAGAGGTGTCTATTGATGTATCAACCGAAAATACACCGCAACAAACTATCCGCAAAATGCAGCAGGTTCGTGCCGCTGCGCTGGCGCCCGCTGAGCCATCACCGCAGGATTTGCAGGTTGCCGCAGAAGCTTCCCGCATAGCATTTGAAGCGCGCAGTAAACTGGCCGAAGAGCGCAAAGAAGCGTCGGCAGTGAGCCTGGAAGAAGGCGATTCTCCCTCGCGAGTTGCATCTGAAGTCCCCACGTTAGAAGAAATTGTGGCGAATAATCAACCACAAATTCCAACCCGTAAACTCGACGAGCTGGCCGCCGACGAAGACAGGTATAGTCAGCAAAACAGTGGCCGTCGCTCGCTGCAAATAGACAGTGAACAAATGCAGCAGCGAAATATCGTAATTGCTTCATTTTATAAAAATGTCGCAGTGCCTGTTAAAGGCGGTTTCAGCGCCTCGGCGTAAACGAGCAGATTTACAAAAAAGCCCCGTCTCTTGCAAGCGGGGCTTTTTTAATTAGCTGAGTTGTTTAATCAGTTTTTCTTTGCTTTGGCAAAAGCATCGGCGAACGCATTACCCATTGCCGCATTAGCAGGTGCACTCTGGCGACCTTGCTGGCCTTTCTGATTACGGTTGTTGCCGCCTTTGTTTTGCGGCTTGCCGCTACCCTTTGGTCCTTTGCTTTGCGGAGCCGGAGTGTCATCCAGGCGCATGGTAAACGAGATGCGTTTACGATCTGCGTCGACTTCCAGCACTTTTACCTTAACGATATCGCCGGCTTTCACCACCTCGCGTGGATCGGAGATAAACTTATTGGTTAGAGCTGAAATGTGTACCAAACCGTCCTGATGAACACCTACATCTACAAAAGCACCAAAGTTGGCCACATTACTGACAACGCCCTCGAGGATCATACCTGGCTTCAGATCTGCCATGGTTTCTACGCCTTCTTTAAAGGCGGCGGTTTTAAACTCCGGACGCGGATCCCGGCCGGGCTTATCCAGTTCTTTAAGAATGTCTTTAACGGTTGGGATACCAAAGTTGTCACTAACAAAATCTTCCGGATTAAGCTTACGCAGTAAGTCGGTATTACCAATCAGGTCATTTACCGCCACATCGGTGCGACTCACAATGCTATCTATTACCGGGTAGGCTTCCGGGTGCACCGCTGAGCTATCCAGCGGGTTAGTACCGTTTACAATGCGCAGGAATCCGGCGGCCTGTTCGAAGGCTTTTGGCCCCAAGCGCTCGACAGATTTTAAATCCTGGCGTCGGGCAAAGGCACCATGGGTATCACGGTAGCTAACAATGTTATGCGCAAGGGTTTTGTTTAACCCGGATACATAGCTGAGCAGGGCCGGTGAAGCGGTATTTAAATCAACGCCAACGGCGTTAACACAGTCTTCGATAACCTGATCCAGCGACTTGCCCAATAAACTCTGACTGACATCATGCTGATACTGACCCACACCAATGGCTTTAGGCTCAATTTTAACCAGTTCTGCCAGCGGATCCTGCAAGCGACGGGCAATCGACACCGCACCACGTAAGGAAACATCCATACCCGGCAGCTCTTTTGAGGCGAGCTCAGAGGCCGAATAAACCGACGCGCCGGCTTCGCTGACCATAATTTTCTGGGCCTGTAGCTCGCTGTTGGCTTTGAGCATTTCACCTACCAGTTTGTCGGTTTCCCGCGAGCCGGTACCGTTACCGATGCTGATCAGTTCTACCTTGTGCTGTTTGCACAGGTTAGCCAGAGTGCGCTGGGATTTATCCCACTGGTTTTGCGGTGCGTGAGGGAAGATAGTAGTGGTACCTACCACCTTACCTGTTTTATCTACAATGGCGACCTTAACCCCGGTACGCAGGCCCGGATCCAGGCCCATGGTGACTTTCGCACCGGCTGGCGCTGCCATGAGCAGGTCGTTGAGGTTTTTAGCAAACACATTAATGGCTTCTTCTTCGGCTTTTTCGCGCAGCTGACCAAACAGTTCGGTTTCCATGTGCAGGCCGATTTTGATTTTCCAGGTCCAGGTAACTACCTGAGCCAGCCATGCATCGGCCGGGCGACCCTGATTGCGCAGTTCAAAGTGCTCAGCAATAATTTGCTCGCAATAGGAGGCCTGAGCTGGCGAGTCTTCCTGACCAGGATCGGCGACCATCTGAATGTGCAGCATATTTTCATTACGGCCACGGAACATTGCCAGGGCACGGTGGGAAGGCACTGAGGCGAGTTTTTCTGAGTGGTCGAAGTAATCACTGTACTTCACGGCTGCTTTTTCCTGGCCTTCCACAACGCGGCTGCGAAGGTGGGCGTTTTCGTTAAGATAACGACGAATTTTCGCCAGTAAGCCAGCGTCTTCGGCAAACCGTTCCATCAGGATATAACGCGCGCCTTCAAGCGCTGCCTTGGTATCTGTTACGCCGTTTTCCGCACTAACATAGTCAGCAGCCACGGTATCCGGGGTCAGAGTTGGATCAGCAAACAGCGCATCGGCCAGCGGTTCGAGGCCAGCTTCAATAGCAATTTGCCCCTTGGTGCGGCGACGCGGTTTATACGGCAGATATAAGTCTTCCAGCGTGGTTTTGTTGTCGGCTTTGAGAATTTGTTGCTGCAATTCAGGCGTGAGCTTTTCCTGCTCACCGATAGATTTTAAAATCACCTGACGGCGGTCTTCTAATTCACGTAAATAACCTAACCGCTGTTCCAGGTTACGTAACTGGGTATCATCCAGTCCCTGGGTGACTTCTTTACGGTAACGAGCGATAAAAGGTACGGTTGAACCTTCGTCGAGCAGTTTTACAGCCGCTTCAACCTGAGCAGGTTTAACGGCGAGTTCGTTGGCAATGGTATTAATTATCATCATGTATGAGATTCAGGCGGTAGTGAATTTAATGATTGGAAGTGTCCCTTCCTACCTACTATTGATTTGCAATCGGTAAGCGTTACCCACGCTTTTAATGGGTCCAGAGTATAGCACCTCTAACCGCCGTGTCATATGGGTTTGCTAAGCTCATTTCGGGCTGCAAACAGGTGACAGAGATAATCCCTGGCTGGCACAGTTAATTGCCGATACAATTTACTTTTGAGCATCATTTTTTAAAAGGTCTGGCAAATTGCGTACAAACCTGGTGACCCGGGAAGGGTATGACAAACTGCGTAACGAACTGAATTATCTGTGGCGTGAGTACCGGCCGGAAATTACGGCCAAGGTGACCTGGGCTGCCAGCCTGGGCGATCGGTCAGAAAACGCCGACTACAAAGAAAACAAGCGCCTGCTGCGTAAAATCGACTCCCGGATCCGGTTTTTAAGGAAGCGCCTGGAAATTCTTAAAGTGGTGGATTTTGCCCCGGAGCAGGCCGGCCGGGTGTTCTTTGGTGCCTGGGTGGAAATTGAAAATGACGACGGTGACACCAAGACCTTTCGCATTGTCGGGCCGGATGAAATTTACGACCGCAAAGATTATATTTCCATTGACTCGCCGATGGCGCGGGCCCTGCTGAAAAAAGAAGAAGATGATCAGGTGGATGTAAAAACACCCGAAGGCATCCGGGTTTGGTATATCAACCGGATTAGCTACGTCGAAGAAAACCAGGAAGAATGAGATGATGTTACGATTCATGTGGTGTGCTGTTTTATTAGTACTTAGTCAGAGTGCGGGTGCTTATGACTTCGGCTCGGGGGATATTAAGGTTCCCGAAGGTTTTGAGGGGCCGGTAATGAAAGCGCCCAGTGAGGCCTTCTCTGCCGTTGGGTTTACCCGTCGTCACGACGATAGTGACAAGAGCACGCTGCTACAACTAACAGTGTTTACGCCGCCAAATGGTATACCTGAACTCAATCAGGCCAGGCAAATCGCGTTTTCCAAACAATACCTGATGCAGTTTTTAGAGGGCGTGAAGCGCCGCCGGGATAATTTCTCTACGTCTGCCATAGAAACGGTATCGATTGACGGCCAACCTGCCGTTCGGATCCGCTGGACCGGGCGTAGTACCGATAACGATGTTGAATTGTATGGCGAGATGTACTGCGTGATATATCAGCAGCAACTGCTCAGTTTTCATGTTCAGGATTTTACCGATTTCGACACTACCGGATATGAAGATGCGCGTAGTGCTGTTATGGCGATTGCCTTTGATTACGGCGTTGCCGAAAACGCTGAATAGACTCAGCTTAAAGCCAGCAGCAGTAAATAAAATCATATTTTTATACAAAATGCCGATAAACTGTGTAGCAGATTAGCGACAAACTTTGTGTTTATGTCTATAATCAATACGATTAATGATTGTTATCTATACTAAAGATCCCTATCCGTAGCCTCGGTTCTCAGGTATTGTAATCAAAATGTAAATATATTGAACGAATTCGTCATACAAGTGACTAAATCCTTGTAGTTACTTATTTATAAATGGAATCGTTTACATCAAATGAATTGAGATTATGAACCGATACTCACCAACAGAACGAACTGAGCAACACCAAGAGCGAGCTGACAAGCCGGCAACCGCCAGCGCCCTCGGCTTATGTTTAATGGGCTTCCTGCTGTTGTTAAGCGGCGTTTTAATGTTCATCCTCACCACTGTGAATGCTTTTAGTAGTAATGAAGGCACTAAAACCATGGTGTCAGTGCTGATCTGCCTTGCTATGTACCGGGCCGGAAAGTTTTTATTGCAACAGGTGCGCAAGTTCAAAATGCCGCCTAATCGCCGCCGCAGTGTTATCTCTTAGTTTCTTAAGCAACAGTTATCTAAATCAACAGGGGCACACAGTGACAAGTGTGCCCCTGTTCTGTTAAGAGCAGATTGGAATAAAACCCATGCCTTCTAGCTCGAAATATTGTTTAAAAAGTAGCTGTTCGCCGTGCAAACCGGTAAATCTAAACTAAGCTTAAAGAGCAAACAAAACTTTACCCGAATGAGTATTTGGGCGCATGCGTTGCTATCGTTTTGATTGGCATGAGTATGCAGACAGTACGGACTTACTGATGAGCAAGGACAGGTGCTGAATAAAAAGCCGACAATCAATGTCGGCTTTTTCTTTTTTGGTTCGATGGAATATCAGGGCGGTGCATGAGACACCGCGCCAGAGATTATTCTGCGGCGTCTTCTTCTGCCGGTTTAACCACTTCCAGTAACTCAACTTCAAAGATCAGTGTTGAGTTAGGTGTGATATTACCTGTAGCACGTTCGCCGTAGGCTAACTCAGAAGGAATGAAGAAGCGGGTTTTACCGCCTTCTTTCATGGTTTGAACGCCTTCAGTCCAGCCTGGGATAACGCGGTTCAGTGGGAATACCGCTGGTTCGCCACGAGAGTAAGAAGAGTCAAACTCGGTGCCATCCAGTAACGTTCCTTTGTAGTGAACCTTAACCGTGTCGGTGGCTACCGGGCTGGCGCCTTCACCATCTGCCATTACTTCGTACTGCAAACCTGACTCAGTAGTAATTACACCTTCTTTCTGACCGTTTTCAGCCAGGAAAGCTTCGCCTTTGGCGATATTTTCTTCCGCCATTTTGCTGGCCAGTTCCTGTTGCTTGGCTTGCATTGCCTGCTCGCCAGCTTGCGCCAGTTGCTGAATTTCAGCTGTTTCAAACATCAGGGTGTTACCCATGCCGTCTTTAATACCCTGCATCAGGGCGTCTTTATCGATGCTTTCACCAAACTCTTGCATTTGCTTGTCGCGGGTAAATACGAACATGCCCATGCTGGCACCCATGGCATACGCTTGCTTTTGCGCGTCGGTCATTTCTTCTTTAGTCAGCTTTGGGTCCTGAGCGGGTTCGGTAGTGGTGCCCTGTTGAGGCTGACATGCTGCCAGACCCAGTGTAGCCATGATAGTTAGGGCAACGAGCGACTTTTGCATAAACTTCTCCGTTAGTTGGTATCTTGTTGCAGCGCCAATAGTGCTGCGACAAATCAAATTCTATAAATGTAAACCAGGTTATTAACGCTTTACTGTAACACGCCTGATACGATAATCACGAATATCGGCTTCACATTGCGCCCAATCCCCAGGATAAGCGACGCATATTACGATTTCGTGCTATGTTAATGCGAGCATTCGCAATAAGAAAGGCCTATGACAACACCATCACTGAAAACGTTCACTTCTCGTCTGATTGTTACGCTACTGGCCGGATTTGGTTTAGCCGGATGTATTGTTCCGGATACCACGCCGGACAATCAATGGCGCATAGTTGAAGATGGCGCCTATGCGGCAGACGTATCGGTGGATGGCCGGTTTAGCGTGGTGTCTGGTATCAATAATGGCATCCATGTGTGGCGCTTTGGAGAAGCTCAGCCGTTATTTCAGTGGAGCCACCAAAGCGAAGACGGCGATCAGAGCAATAATTTGGTAGCCAATGTGCATATCAGTGCTGACAGTCAGTTTGCGGTAACATCAGACCGTGAGGCTTTTGCTATCTGGAGTTTATCTTCCGGTGAGCCGGTGGGCTTCTGGCGAATTGACGAGTCAACCATCCGCGATGTGGCACTGGCCAACGGCGGTCGCGGCGTGTTGGTGGGTCGTTCCAGCGGCAAGGTGATGTTTTTTGAACCGGAAAGTGGCCGGCGCATTGAGTTTCTTGGTCATCAGGAGCGCATTAATAGTGTGGATATTACGCCGAATGGCCGTTACGCCCTGACCGGCGGAAACGACTATGTGGCTTACCTCTGGAGCACCGATAGCGGGCAGGTGATCCATACGTATACACATCCCAGCCGCGTTACCCTGGTGGCACTGGATGATGAGGGGCGCTATGCCTTTACCGCCGACAGCCAGCAAAAATCGCAAATCTGGAATGTACAAACAGGTGAACCGATTAGCCAATTGCAGTATATTGCGCGCCAGAAGATATTTACCGATGCCGTGTTTTCTAAAGATGGTAAGTACTTGCTTACTGGAGCCCCTTCCCGAAGGTTGTACTTGTGGGAAGTTGCAACGGGTGAGCAGGTGGGCGAATGGAAAGTGGCGCCCCGTGAAAATATGTCACCGCCCTCAGCCGTAGTGTATGGCGTGGGCTTTCTTGATGACGCACACGTGCTGTCGGTAAGTAGTAGCGGATTAGCTGAGCTGTGGAGTATGCCCTGAAATGACAACAAACAACGACAAGCTGGCTGCCGAGTTAGCCAAAGCAGAAAACGCTATTGCCGAGCTGGAAACCAAGGTGGCTTTTCAGGAGCACACCATTGATGCGCTCAATGAAGCTTTGGCTCATCAGCAAATACAAATCGATAAAATGCAGTTTCAGTTACGTCATGTTATCGACAAGGTAAAAGGCATGGAGCCTTCCAATATTGCCAAAATGTCAGAAGAAACCCCGCCCCCCCATTATTAGCAGCTCACTAAAAAGGATTGCGCTAGAGCTTACCGGCCAGCAATACCTGGAGCCAACGAATATCCTCCGGCCCCAGACGCGCCTTATCGTGTAGTGCCGGGGTGGCCAGAATATCCTTATACACATGACATACCGCAGTTTCGGTTAAGTTGCACCAGTGCTCGCTGTTGAGCTCGGGCAGGCTGGCGTTAGCCAGATTAGGATCGTGCAGCGGATCGTGTTCTGCTTCACTGGTGCGCAAGGCAAATTCCAGTTCGTGCAGAATGGGGTTAACTACCTTAAGTGTGGTGGACTCAGAAAACTGCCCAAGCACATGTTGCTCTGCCTCATGAGCCCGCTTTTCCAGTTGTGCCCGGGTTGCTTTCTCGCAAAGCGGTTTAAGGCCATGCCTGACCAGTAAAGACGAAATACCGGGCAAAACCGCTTTAATGGCAATGCCGGCACCAATCAGCGGGTTAAATACCGCTGCAATGGCCCCGATAACCAGCATTCCGTAGGTGAGTTTGGTATCCAGCGCGTCAATATCGTCAGCCAGCTTCTCCAGTGTACTCACTTCATGCTGATGTGAGGAATAGGAAAGGTCTCGTGCTGCTTCGACCATGTAGTGGCGTAACGTGCCCTCATAATGTTCGTTGGGAAAATGAAAAATACGCCGTTTTGGCAGTTCATTAATCTCAGGTACGCCTTTGGGCAGATAGCGCATGGTATGCAGTGAAAAGCCGGCGTCGCTGGTAAAATCAGGGATCACAAAATAGTGCTTTTCATCAAACTGGCAAGCTGTTTTCTCGCCACGTTCGAGCGAGGCCAGGACCGGTAGCTTACCTACCTGTTCCCTGATAAGGGTGGCAGTGTTATCGAACTCTGACTTCAGGCTGTCGAGCCCTTCGCTCAGCCGATTAAGGAGTGACTTCATCAACGTACGCCCACAATACCGGTTAACAATGCCTGTCCGCCGGAGGTTAACAGGTAACCCAGAGCGGTAAGGTTGAGAACCACCGTAAACCAGAATATGGCTTTAAAGCTTCGCTTTGCGGATTTATGCCGCAGCCACTGCTGAGCTAAATAGGCACCGGGCCAGCCGCCAACCAGTGCTATCAGGTGTAAATGGCTTTCCGGCGTGCGCCAGCGGTTAGCGCGCGCAGCGGATTTGTCCAGGGCATACATGACAAACGCAATCAGGCTGGCAACGCCATAAACGTAAAGCACTTCAATGGGAATGCGTTGAAACCAGGTAAGGCCACCAAGCAAGGCTAAAAAGGGTAGCACCAGCGGAACCCGCCTTTTAGATGGTCGGGATGGTGGTTTCGATGCTTTCTTCGGGCGGGGCTTATTGCCCGTTGGATGGTCGTTAACCAGGTTAATTTCAATTGCCCGAAGTTTACCTTTGCGGTCCTGACTGGTTTGGTACTGGATTATATCGCCGCTCTGAGGGCGGCGGGAATAAAAGCTAAACGCCTTAATATGCACAAAGGCGCGCTGGCCGCCGCCTTTGGGCTCAACAAAGCCGTAGCCCCGGTTATCGTCCCAATTAAGCAGCTTGCCCTGTAGCTTCATGGGTTCAGCCCAGGCAAGCTGCTACCGGCGTCTGGGGCGCGGTAGCAAGGCAAGTAAAAAAGATTAACTGTTTGGCTTGTCATCTTTTGCCGGCGTTTCACCTGGAGCGGATTTAGCGGAACCGGATTGAGGCTTCTTCGCTTTGGTCGTCACCAGGTCACCGTCAATCACAGCACTGCCCTGGATAAGGTCTTCCAGTGTGCCATCTTCCGCATCCACTAAACCCACTTCACGCAGTAATGAGTCGACTAACGGGGCATTGGCGCGGTAGTTAAGTGCCGCGCTGGTAACCTGATCAGCCAGGCCTGCGCCGCCGCTGTCGCCTTTACCGCCAGCATTACCGAGACTGTTGCCATAGCCTTGTAAAATCTTAATGCCGTCGATGTTTTCCAGTGGTTTAACCGCATTGGCAATAATGTCTGGCAGGATCTTAAGGATGGCCAGTGAACGTTGCAGATCAATTTGCTCATCTTTCAGGGTATTTTCGGCTTCGTACATGGCTTTCTTACCAGCTGCTTCCACGGCGAACACTTTCTCGTCGGCTTCGGCCTGCAGTTTCTTGGCATCTGCGCTGGCCCGGGCTTCGGTAAGAATGGCTTCTGACGTATTGATCGCCGCTTCACGTTTGGCTTCGGCTTCAACGGTAATATTCACCGCTTCACGCTCTGCTTCTTTACGGGCGTCAATCACTTCGATTTCCATGCGACGATTTGCTTCGGCCACCTGGCGGGTAGTAATAACGGCTTCTTCTTTTTCAACCTTGAGTTTTTCGGCTTCAGCGGCTTTAGCGCGGGCGGCGGATTCTTCTTCCGACTTATTGGCTATGGCAATTTGTTTATTTTGCTCGGCCACTTCAATTTGCTGGAGTTGCAGAATACGCGCTTCATCAATCGCTTTGCGCTTTTCAATTTCGCGCGCTTCAATGGTTTGCGCTTTTTCGATTTCCGATTCGGAAATGGCTTTTTCTTTGGCAATCTCGGCCTGACGCTCTTCCTGCTCTTTTTGTTCGCGCTGTTTGGCGATTTCGGCTTTTTGTTCCTGCCGTTTGAAGGCCAGAGACTGTTCTTGCTGAATGCGGGCTTCTTCTTCGTCACGCTTAATGTTTAACGACAGTTTTTCAGCTTCCAGGTTGCGCTGCTCAATCTGAATGCGGTTTTCCTGTTGAATATCGTTAGTTTCTTTGCGTTTCTCTTCGATGATTTTGGCTAAGCGGGCGCGACCTTCGGCATCGAACGCGTTGTTTTCGTTAAAGAACTGCAGGTCGGTCTGGTCGAAGCCGGTTAAGCTCACCGATTCCAGCTCAAGGCCGTTCTTTTCCAGATCGTTAGCCACACTTTGCTGCACTTTTTGTACAAAGTCAGCGCGTTGTTCATGCATTTCGGTCATGGTCATCTCGGCCGCCACCGCACGCAGTACGTCGACGAACTTGGATTCCATGAGCTTTTTCACTTCTTCAGCACGAGTTGTTCGTGTGCCCAGGGTTTGCGCCGCCATGGAAATGCCGGCTGCATTAGGCGCTACGCGCAGATAGAAGTCGGCTTTCACATCTACCCGCATGCGGTCTTTGGTGATCAGCGCATCCTTGGAGGTTTTTTCTACCTCAATGCGCAGGGTGTTCATATTAACCGGGATAATTTCATGCACCACCGGTAAAACTACGGCCCCACCGTCTTTAATGACTTTTTCGCCGCCAAGGCCGGTACGAACGAACGCAGTTTCTTTGGTGGCTCGGGTGTATAATCGGGCCAAAGTAAAGCCAATAACCAGCAGCGCAATAACTGAAACGCCAGCGACAATCAATATAAAAGGCGCATTACCTAAATTTGAATTTTCCATAGTGACTACTTCCATCGCAAAGGGTTAAAGGTCGGAATAGCGACTTGCTAACCAGCGGTAATCCCGCTTTTGTATTAATAATATTTTTTCGCCCTGACTGAATTGTTCATCAGGCTCGATAGGCTCTACCAACAGGTAGTGAGGCTGACCATGAGCATCAACAAATTTGCCTTCTGCAGGACTGTTCTGGCGGGCAACACCAACGGTGATGTGGCCTACCGTGCCGACCAGTTCATCGGCTGTGGTGGCCGATGACTCTTGTTTGGGAAGCAGGCGGGCAATAAAGGTGCCGAACCGGGCCGTGAAAAACAAGCCGGCTACCACAGCCAGCAGCGTTATCAGCCAACGGGCAAAATAGGTGTCCAGCAGCGTGAGAGAAAGAAAATTAAACGTCAGACCGGCAGAGCCGAAAGTGGTAAGCAGTAATACCAGCCAAACCAGCAGGGGCACCCTGTCGAGCGCCAGCCAACTACCAAACTCGGTAAAACCTGAAGAAGTATCAGCGTCGGCATCCAGTGCCGCCTGATCGTCGACTAGCCCTAACAGACTAACCCCAAAAAACATCCCTGCCATTTCCAGAATGAAAAGCGCTATAACAATGCCCAGCGCACAGCTAAACCAGAAATTGGCATCATCTAATAAGAATGACAACATGCCACCGTCCCTGATGGTGAATTCATAATCGAGAAAAGGAGTGTAATCCTAAAATAGCCAGATGGTAAAGCACTTAATAGGTAGTTCAGGCCTAACGTTCAGGATACGTCGTTGCCATGTTGTCCAAGTTTTCTAAGCACATACAACCGCCAGATTGTATAGCTATTTACCATTAGCAGCGTCATCTCCAGCAATTTACAGCCAATGGAGCCAACAATAATGTTGTTGGTAAGCCAGCAAATAGCACCGCATAAAAACGCCAGGCGCATTTTAATGCCCGACAAACAGTACAGCGCGTAAGTGCCTATGCAGGTGCCCAGAATGGGAAATAGGTCGTACCATACATCGGCCAGATACATTCCCAGTGCCAGCGTAATCGCAATAAACAGGTAAGCCACGATGTGCGAGCGGGTTTTAATCGATAAGCCGGTTCTAACCACCGATAACAACGCGCTTAAACAGGCGGTAGTGGCGCCCAGCAACGCAAAATGCAGCGCGTGATTTAAGTTCATCACTACCATCATAATGCGCAGATGCTGATCGTCTTTCTGGTAGAAACACAAAATACCGAGCACAAAGCTCAGCATGCCAAACGCCTGGGCGAGATTAAATTCGGGTAAGTCGGGTAGCAAAATAAACGGTTTGGTGATTATTCAGGTTTAAACACGCCAATTACGTTGGCGTTTTTGCTGGCGGTTTTAACTTCTTCCTGAGGTTGCGATTCGGCATAGCCGCACTCTACACAGGTGAGCTTTTCGATGTTGTTTTCGAAAAATAACATAATGGTGTCGGTGGCTTTGCATTTGGGGCAAGTGGCACCGGCAATAAAGCGTTTTCGTTGGCGTTGACTCATGGGGTAAACCGTTGTGAATAATTAAGGTTATTACGCACTGCGCGCAAATGCAGATCGCTTGCAGCGCTTCTGGTAAACTACGCAGCCAGACTATGTTATCACAGGTATTCGCAGTTTTATGATCCAGTTATCCGACGTCACCTTGTTGCGCGGCAGTAAAGTACTGCTGGATGGCGCATCGGCACAGGTTTTTCCCGGCCATAAGGTTGCCCTGATTGGCAGCAACGGCTGTGGCAAGTCGAGCCTGTTTGCTTTATTACGTGGTGAGCTTAGCGTGGATGCCGGTGACTGCGCAGTGCCTGCCGACTGGCGCATTGTGAGCGTGGCGCAGGAAACGCCGGCGGTAGAACGCAGTGCCATTGATTATGTTATCGACGGCGACAATTATTTACGCGGCCTGCAGCAAAAACTCAGCGAGGCTGAAGCGGCGAGCAACGGCGAAGAGATGGGTAAGTATCATGATTTACTCGCTCAGGCAGGCGCCTATGATGTGGAAGCCAGAGCCGCCACCATTCTTGCCGGTTTGGGGTTTGCTCAAAGTCAGCTTACCGCGCCGGTTACCGATTTCTCGGGGGGCTGGCGGATGCGTTTGAATCTGGCCCAGGCGCTGCTGTGCCCTTCAGACTTACTGTTGCTCGATGAACCCTCCAACCACCTCGATTTAGATGCCGTGATCTGGCTTGAGCGCTGGTTACAGCGTTATCAGGGCACACTGCTGCTGATTTCCCACGATAAGGCGTTTATCGATAACACCGTGGCGCAGATCATCAGCGTTGAACAGCAACAATTGATTGCCTACACCGGTAACTACTCAAGCTACGAAACCCAGCGTGCAGAACGACTGCGCTTACAGGACATTGAATATCGTAAGCAGCAGGACAAAATCGCTCATCTAGAGTCGTTCATTACCCGCTTTAAAGCCAAGGCCAGTAAAGCCAAGCAGGCACAGAGCCGCATTAAGCAATTAGAGCGGATGGAAACGCTGCTGCCGGCCCATCACGCCAGCCAGTTTAGTTTTGAATTTAAAGCCCCCACCGCACTGCCTAACCCGCTTATTCAAATGGAAAAGGTCATGCTGGGTTATGGTGAACACATTGTGCTAGAGCAGGTAAAGCTCAATCTGGTGCCGGGCAGCCGAATTGGTTTGCTGGGCCGTAACGGCCAGGGTAAATCTACGCTAATTAAACTCCTCGCCGGAGTACACGAGCCGAAAACCGGTGTATTTACCACGGCGAAAGGGTTAAACGTGGGGTATTTTGCCCAGCATCAGCTGGAGTACCTGGATCCTCAGGCCTCGGCCTTACTGCATTTACAGCGTTTAGATAGCAAAGCCACAGAACAGCAACACCGCGACTTCCTTGGCGGCTTTGGCTTTCACGGCGATGAAGCCACCGGCCCGGTTGCGCCCATGTCTGGCGGTGAAAAAGCCCGTTTAGTGCTGGCGCTTATTGTGTATCAGAAGCCGAATCTGTTGCTGCTCGATGAACCAACTAACCACCTCGATTTAGAAATGCGTCATGCCCTGAACATGGCTTTGCAGGGCTTTGAAGGTGCTATGGTGCTGGTATCGCACGACCGTTTCTTATTAACCGCGGTGTGCGAAGAGTTTTATCTGGTCGACAGTGGCGAAGTGGCGCCATTCAGTGGCGACCTGGATGATTATCGCGACTGGATCCTCGCGCAGCAAAATGTCGATAAAGCGGCAAATGCTGAACCGGTGGAAGACAAACCCAAGGTGGATCGTAAAGCCGAAAAACGCCGCGAGGCGGAGTTTCGTCAGTCTACCGCGCACCTGCGTAAGCAAATTCAACAGTCTGAAAAGGCAATGGAAAAGCTCAACGCCTCGCTGGCCAAAGTGGAGGAGGAGCTGGGTCGCAGTGAACTCTACGAGGCCGATAACAAGCCTGAGTTAATGAAATTCTTAGATCAGCAGGCAACTCTAAAATCTCAAATAGAGGATGAGGAGATGCAGTGGCTGGATGCGCAGGAACAACTGGAAGCGGCTAAAGACGCCTATGACATCAGCGCCTGAGCTAACATCTGAACTGTTCTGGCAACATAGCCTGCAGCACTATGCAAAGCCCGGTGTGGCGGATGCCTGCCTGGCATTACAGGATACCTACCAGGTAAACGTCAATCTGCTGCTGTTTTATCATTGGTGTTTTGCGGTAAACCAACCGGTCAGCCAGGCATTATGTAACGCGCTCGATGAGGCGATAGCTAGAACCGACCCAGCGATACAGGCACACCGAAAAAGCCGGCGTGCGGCCAAAGGCAGTAGCCACTACGAAGCCCTTAAGCAGCAGGAGTTAGAACTCGAAGCAGCACAGCAAGCAGAGCTGGTAACCACCTACCTAAAAATCAAGGGGTCAGAGTCGTTGAATAGGGCATTCAACGACTCTGACCCCTTGATTTGCATTATTGAGATGCTTGGGTTGCCGCACAACCGGGCTGTTCGCACTTTAATCACAACAGTATTACAGGCATGACCATACGGACCAATCAATCACACGGAAGCATTGTTAAAAGCAGTTTTATTGCGCCGCGCTGGGCGCGTAACCGGCATATTCAAACCATCTACCCGCGCTTTATTCAGCGCCGTTTGCCGCTCAAATACACTATGGAGCGGATTAAGCTCGACGACGGTGATTTTCTCGATTTGGCCTGGGGGCCGGCACCGCAAACGCTGACCGGACTGGTGGTAATGTTTCACGGCCTGGAAGGCTCCATGCACTCCCATTATGCCAACGATATGATGGCCACGCTGAGTCAGGGCGGCTGGCAGGTGGTGATGATGCACTTTCGTGGTTGTAGTGGCGAAGCCAATTTAACCCCTAGGGCTTATCACTCTGGTGAAACCGGCGATCCGGCTTTTATAATTAATCTTTTGCAGCAGCGTTACCCTGATACCCCCAAAGCCGCTATTGGCTTTTCCCTGGGCGGCAATATGCTGCTTAAGCTACTGGGTGAACACCCAGACAGCCTGGGGTTAAAGGCGGCAGTAGCGGTGTCGGCACCGTTAAAACTCGATGAGTGTGCTACCAGCGTAAATCAGGGCTTTTCCAAGGTGTATCAGAAGTACCTGCTTGGCAGTATGAAGAAAAACCTGCTAAAGAAAATGCAGCACATAGATTATCGCGACATCTTGCAAATCAGCGAAGCCGATGTAGAAGGCATCCAAACCTTCTGGCAGTTTGATAATCTGGTCACCGCCCCGCTACATGGGTACGCAGACGCCAAAGACTACTACGAGAAGTGCAGCGCTTATTACTTTTTAAAAGCGATCCATTGCCCGACGCTGATTTTGCATGCACTGGACGACCCGTTTATGAATCATCTGGTCATCCCGCCGGAGCAGGAACTGGCGCACAGCGTGACCGTAGAACTGAGTGAAACCGGCGGCCATGTTGGTTTTATGCAGGGTACACCAACCGCGCCAGAAGTGTGGATGCACCAGCGCGTGTTGCGTTATTTCTGCGACTATTTACCCACAACCTAAGGAGTCTGCATGATTATTCCTATCGACGAACTAGCGCCGGATACCCTTAACAATATTGCCCGGGAATTCGTGTTGCGTGAGGGCACCGATTACGGCGAAATTGAGGCGGCCTTTGCCGATAAAGTTGAGCAGGTAATTACCAAACTTAAAAGTGGTGAAGCCATTTTAGTGTATTCCGAACTGCATGAGACTGTGGATATCCGCCCGGCCGACAGCTACCAGCCTGATACGCAAGAATAAGTTACCAGCGTAATCGGGTTGTAAAGGTCTAAAATCTTTTCAAAATATGTCAGGGTGTTGACCAATCTTTCAACAGCGCGCATGCTGGGACCAACATAACTCAAACTCTGCGCTGTTTACCGGCGCCGGGTTTATCTAATGATCCTTACTCTAACGACACAAGAGAACATTATGAGAACACTCTCTGTTATTGCAGCGGGCGTGATGTCTGTCTGGCTGGTCGGCTGCGGTCAACCTGCACAGACCGATGCACAGTCTGATAGTGCGGCAACCATGTCGGATGCCAAAACCATCGCTGATGCCGCCAGCGGCGTGGATATGAACGTCGATTACAATGTCCCGGTAGAATACTTCAAGCTCGACAATGGCCTTAAAGTGGTGTTATCCAAAGACGAGACCGCGCCAACGGTTACTGTTGCGGTGTACTATAACATCGGCTTTCGGAATGAGCCAAAAGACCGTACCGGCTTTGCGCATTTGTTTGAACATATGATGTTTCAGGGCTCGGAAAATCTTGGCAAGATGGAATTTATTAAATTGGTAAATGACAACGGCGGCGTGCTGAATGGCTCGACCCGTTTTGACTTTACCAATTATTTTGAGATTGTCCCGGCACACAAACTGGAAACCTTTTTATGGGCAGAGGCCGATCGAATGAAAGGGCTGGCCATCACTCAGGAAAACCTGACTAACCAGCAGGGCGTGGTGAAAAACGAAGTAAAGGTAAATGTGCTTAACCAGCCTTATGGCGGTTTCCCGTGGCTTGATATGCCCCAGTACGCCTTTAATAACTGGTACAACGCGCACAACTTTTACGGCGATCTGGCCGACCTCGATGCGGCCAATCTGGAAGATGTGGCGGGGTTTTTCGACATGTACTATGCGCCAAATAATGCCGCACTCGCTGTGGTAGGCGATATTGATGTAGCCGAAGCAAAAGCCATGATTGAGAAATATTTTGGTGATATTCCGGCCGCTGAGATTGCGCCTCAACCGGATTTATCTGAGCTACGCCAGGAAAAAGAAAAGGTCTTTAATAAGTACGATAAGCTGGCGCCTAAACCGGCCTACGCCTTCGCCTATAAAATGCCATCCCGGGATACGCCTGAGTACTTCGCCATGGGTATCATCGACCAGATCCTGGTGCAGGGTGAAGACAGCCTGTTGTATCAGGAGCTGGTAAAAAATAAACAAATTACCGGCAGTGTGGGTGGCGGGATTAACTACCTGCTTGGCAATATGTTTAACTACAACGGCCCTATGCTGTGGATGAGCTCGTTTACTCACGACGATACCGTAAGCCAGGAAACCATTACTTCTGCCATTGATTCTGTCGTTAATCAACTGTCTGAAAAACCACTCAGCGATGAAGAGATGTCCCGAGCGATCGTGAAGATCCGTTCCAGTCTGTTTGATTCCATCGACGGTTTCTACGGTTTCGGACGCGCCGATCTACTGGCCAGTTTTGCGTTGTTTGATGATAAACCGCAAAAAATTAATGAACTGGAAGCCAATTTTAAGCAGGTAACGCCTGAGCTTATTATGCAAACAGTAAAAGATTACCTGCGCCCAACCAATCGCACCATTCTTACCGTAACGCCCGGTGAAGCGCCGGCCGACGAATCACAGGCACAGGGAGAATAACCATGAAATTAGTCAAAACACTACTGGCTTCCTCGCTGATCACGGTGCTGACATTGTCGGTGAATGCTAAGGAAATGCCACCGGCGGGCGGTACGCCGGGCGATTTCACTGTGCCTGCGACACAGGAAATGACATTGGACAATGGCCTGAAGGTGACCTTTATCCCTTACGGCAGCACCCCTAAAGCCACGGTAAGGCTGGTGACCAACACCGGCAATATCGATGACGGTGAAAAGGTTTGGCTAGCCGATCTGAGCTTCGATATGTTGCGTCAGGGCACCAAAAGTCAGTCTGCCAAAGCCCTGGCTGAAGCGGTTGCCAGCATGGGCGGTGAAATTAATACCAGCGTGGGCATGGACTCCAGCTTTATTGGCATGGATGTACTTGGTGAGTTTACCCCGGACGCGGTGGGCGTACTGGCAGATATGGTGATGAACGCCACATTTGATGAAGCTGAATTTGAGCGCATTAAAACCGATAGCCTGCGCGATCTGGCGGTGCAGCAATCCAACCCGTCGGCAATTGCCAGTGAGGCATTTTTCCAGTCGATTTACGGTAATCATCCATATGGCCGCCTGTACCCTACAGCGGAAAGCCTGGGGGCCTTGACCGTGGCGGATGCAAAGACTTTTATTTCGACTAACTTCGTACCGAATCGCAGCCATTTGTATGTGTCGGGCGTTTTTGACCAGGCAGCAGTAAGTAAGGCTGTAACAGCGGCGTTTGCCGACTGGCAGGCGGGCGAGGAACGTGCTGTGAAAACGGTGCTCACCAAACCCGGCCCGACCCTTGAACTGATAGAGCGCGAAGGTGCGCCTCAGTCGACATTGCGTTTAGGGTTATCCACTGTGGATGCCACCCATCCGGATTACACTAAGCTTAGTGTGATGAACACCCTGCTGGGTGGTGCATTCTCCAGCCGCATTACTTCCAATATCCGTGAAGATAAAGGCTACACCTATTCGCCGCGTTCCGCGGTAGTAGACAGAGTTGGTAGTGCAGTGTGGTATGAAGGCGCCGATGTGACCGCTGAAGCCACTGGTGCATCACTGATGGAAATCTTTAAAGAGATCGATTTGTTAGCGAATGAAGCGCCACCGGCTGAAGAACTGAAAGGGGTGCAGAACTACATGGCTGGAATCTTCGTGTTGCGCAATTCTTCACGAAGCGCAATCATTTCGCAATTGACGTTTTTGGAGCTGCATGGCTTGGATGAGTCCTACCTTACCGACTATGTAAAGAATGTGCACAGTGTCACACCGGAGGAAGTGAGTAATATCGCGAGGAAATATCTGGACAGTGCCAGTATGCATCTGACTATTGTGGGGGATACGGCAACGGTTACCCCACAGTTAAAAGAGGTAAAAGCACTAGAAGCCTACCAGTAGGTGGAAGGCAACACCTGGCTAAACAAAAAAATGCCGGACCCACATCCGGCATTTTACTTCTGAGGAATAAAAAGCCCCGCCTCGTCCTTGTATGCGGAGCGTAAACTGCTAACTAAAACACATAACGAGCGGAAAGCTGAAATACGTCCGCGTCGTCCATAAATTCATAATTGGCACCCACAGCAAATTGCGGATTGAAGTAGTAATAGGCACCGGCTTTAAGGGTAATGTCACCGTCGTCCAGATCCAGATAACCCAGCTCACCATTCACTTCCAGCTCGGGCGTTAACATGCTGCGCACACCGGCATTCAGGCTGTAACCATTGTCATCGTAAAAATCCGCATCAATGCGTTCGAAATTCGCGCCAACATAGGCATCGGTCGTGCTGTTTAAAGCTAAGCGATAACCACCACCGAGTGTCAGGGTGGTAAAATCGATATTACCGGTCTCTGCCCAGCCAAATTCGCCGTTCACATAAAAGTTGGGATCGAGTAAATACTTCCCATTCACCTGTAAACCGTCCGGATCGAAACCACCATCGCCGTCATAGCTCAGGTAACCGCCTTCTACATAGCGCCAGTCGGGCGTATCCGCATTGACTGATACAGAAAACATGGAGGCTGACAACGCGGTGAGGGCGATAATTGAAGATGCTTTCATAGTGGTACTCCTTAAGAAAAAACAAAAAGCGTTTTGCTGCCAGGGCTGTTGCAAGCATTGGGCCAGGGTGTAAAAAAAGTTAAATAAAAGTGAATTAACGCTTAATAAACAGCTGTTTATGCACTTTTCAGATAGCTTTTCCGAAGAGGTTGGAGTGGTGTTTAGGTTGATTTTTAAACAGGCTTTCTGTGAAATGTGTTGCTAAATACCAACACCTACTTAGCCTAAAGTATAATTTTCACGGTATGTTTTTTAGTCGAATAAACTCTTCATAAATAAATTTATCGTCTAACTGTATAATATATAGCGATTTTATTTTAATTTGCGTGCAAAGCAACAAGGTTGGATCGGCATTTGCTCTAGTCACTGTAGTTTTTCTGGCTGCTTTGAATCAAATGGAGATAGCAATGCCACCAACCAAAAGGTTATTACCTTCTTATCTGGCTGCTTTATCAGCAGGCGGTCCGGTTTTCAGTGACCGCACACTCGTTTATTCAGTACGTGCATTCGCATGTGTCATTCTTATGCTGTGCGGCGCGGCTGTGACTCAGGCCGAAGAAGTGTCGGCGCAAAATCTGCCACCCGAATCCGCGCCTATTTTAAATAGCATAATTGAAGAAGCCCGTCAGTCGGCCACCCAGGCCTACGAAACAGACGATCATGAACTGTCTGACGCGCTTAAAGAAATGAATTACCAGACTTACCGTGCAATCCGTTTTAAAGCCGACAAGAGCTTATGGCGCGGTGAGAACCCCTACGAAGTACAGTTTTTCCATCCCGGCTTTTTGTATCAGCAGCCGGTAACCGTGTATACCATTGGCGCAGATAACCAACCCAGGCGTTTACCCTTCGAGCGTGAAGCGTTCCGCTATGACGGCGATGCCGCACCACTGGCAAAGGAAACCGCTGACGATAACGGTTATGCCGGTTTTCGCGTTCACTTCCCGATTAAAAATCAACAATACAAAGACGAATTTGCCGTATTCCTGGGCGCTTCTTACTTCCGCCTGATTGGTAAAGAACACGTATATGGCATTTCCGCGCGTGGTCTGGCTATCGATACCGGCCTGCCGGAAGGAGAAGAGTTTCCGCATTTCACCAAGTTCTGGTTAATTGAACCGGGTCAGGGTGAGCCCATGATGATTTATGCCCGCCTGGAGAGCCCTTCGGTAAGCGGTGCCTATAAATTTATTATTACCCCGGGGGATGAGACCAACGTAAAAGTACAAAGCTGGTTATTTGCCCGTGAAGACGTTGCCAAACTTGGCGTAGCGCCTTTCACCAGTATGTTTTTGTACGGTGAAAATACAGCCGTAGTGCCCGACGATTATCGTCCTGAGGTGCACGACAGCGATGGCGTAAACATGATCACCGAGAGCGGTGAACAAATCTGGCGCGTACTGACTAACCCGGCAAAACTGCAAATCACATCAATGAGTGACTCTGCGCCAAAAGGGTTTGGTGTAATGCAACGCGATACCGACTTCGCCAGCTACCTTGATGGCGAAGCTAACTATCATCAGCGCCCGGGGTTATGGGTAACCCCGCAGGCGGGTTTTGAAAAAGGCCGTCTGGAAGTGGTGGAAATCCCCACTAATTCTGAAACCCACGACAACATTGTGGCTTACTGGGTACCCGAAGCGCCGTTTGTGGCCGGTGAAAGCCGTTACTTTGCTTACCAGCTCGAAACGGTAACCGGTGCCCGCAAAAGCGATTTGGCTACGGTTGTGCGCACTCGCCAGGGCGCTACGGTTTTACCGGGCGAAGAGCCTCAGGAGTCGCAAACCCGCCGTTTTTCCATCGATTTTAAGGTACCTGCGGGCATGAGCGTTGCGCCTGAAATGCTCAACCTCACAGCTACCACTAACCAGGGACAGATTCAGCAAGCGCGCGTGTTCCCGGTTAACAGCGGTAAATTATTGCGCGCAACTTTTCTGCTAACCCCGCAGGCCGGTCAGCCAGCGGATATGCGTCTTTACATTCATCAAGAAAACCAACGTGTCAGTGAGGTATGGAACTATGTCTATCATGCACAATAATACTCACTCGGACTCTGAAGGCAGTACTCCAATGGCAACGCCTGTATTGCGGGCGTGGGGTTCAGGCGTACGATTATCCATAATGGCGATTCTGGCCATTCCCACCGCTGCATTAGCCGGGTGGAGCCTGTACGAAATTTTTAAACCTAACGTGTTAACCGAAATGGAAATCGCCCAGCTGGCATTGAGTATGATGCTGTTTTTATGGCTGGCGATGTCGTTTTGGACAGCGGTGATCGGCTTTGTATTAAAGCTGTTTAATATCGATCCGCTCAGTATGCGTAAAGCACAACCCGCGCCGCGCACCGATGCACCGCTCACCAAGCGCCACGCGGTGGTAATGCCGGTGTATAACGAAGATACCCGCCGTATTATGGTGGGCTTTGAAGGCTGCGTACGCGAGTTGCTGGATACCGAAAACGGCAAGCAATACGACTTCTACATGCTCAGTGACACCACCAAGCCGGAAATGGCTGAGGCCGAGCTGGCAGCCTGGGAAGCGCTAACCGCTCGTTTAGGCGATAAAAGTAGCCAGGTATTCTATCGCCGTCGCGAGAAAAACACCGGCCGTAAAGTGGGTAATCTGGCCGACTTCTGTCAGCGCTGGGGTAACCGTTACGAAGCCATGATTGTGCTGGATGCCGACAGTATTATGTCGGGCGAGCGTATGAACGATCTGGCTTACCGCATTGAGCAAAACCCGAATACGGCGCTCATCCAGACCATTCCTATGCCGGTGCGTCAGCATACTTTCTTTGCGCGTTTTGTGCAGTTTGCTGCACATCTGTACAGCCCGATGCTGGCTACCGGATTGTCATTCTGGCAAACCGACAGTGCAAACTACTGGGGCCACAATGCGATTATCCGCGTGGAACCCTTTATGCAGCATTGCGGACTACCAACACTGGAAGGTAAAGAGCCCTTTGGTGGCGACATTTTAAGTCATGACTTTGTGGAAGCGGCTTTATTACGCCGTGCAGGCTGGCAGTGTTTCCTGTTAACGGACACTACCGGCAGTTATGAGGAAGTACCCTCAAACATGATTGAGTACGCTACCCGCGACCGCCGTTGGGTGCAGGGTAATATTCAGCATTTAGGTTTACTCGGTGTTAAGGGCTTAAAGGCGACCAACCGTTTGCATTTTGTGTTTGGTGCTTTCGCCTATATTTCGTCATTGTTACTGCTGCTGGTGCTGGCATTCGGCACCGCCGATGCACTCTACCGTGCCTTAACACCGGTGGAATTCTTTACTGCTGAATACCAGTTATTCCCGGACTGGCAAATTGCCCGTCAGGGGTTAATGGTAGCCACCATGTGGGGAACAGCAGCGCTGTTATTTATGCCTAAAGTGCTGGGCCTGATCCTGGCGTTGATCCAGCGTCGCAAAGAGTTTGGTGGTGCATGGCGCTTAATTAAAGGCGGCGTGATGGAGCTGGCTATGGCCATTCTTATTGCCCCGCTGATGATGTTTTACCACAGCTACTTTGTGATAAGCGTATTTGCCGGAATTTCGGTGAAATGGGAAGCCCAGGCCCGTGAAGGCAGCATGGTACGATGGATGGATTCACTTAAACGCTCAAAAGTAGCAACCATCGTCGCTTTAGCCTGGGGCGCGGCCACGTTCGTCTACACACCGGCTCTGTTTATCTGGCTGTTACCGGTATTAATCGGACTCATTCTGGCAGCGCCGCTGATTCGGATCACCTCCAGCCTAGGCCTTGGCCGGGCAGCCATGCGTGGTGGTATCTTCGTGATCCAGGACGAAATCAACGAATGCCGTGCTTTAAAACGAGTTCGTATTGGTATGGCTAACATTGAACACAGTGAAGCAGACAATATGAAAGCCCCGGTACCGGCATTGCCTGAAAGCAGCTGGGAACCTATGGTGATCCAGGATTTCAGTACTTATCCTGAACCGCGAACGCCACTGGCACCCGAAGCTGCGTAATAGCCTGATAACTAACATTAAAAGCCGTCGTATGACGGCTTTTTTGGTGGCTGAACGGGTTTGAGGTTAAAGGTCATCGCTGTTTGTAAACGATTTTACCTGAACTTGTGCCACTGCTTTCTTCATCTTCATTCGCAAAACTGAATCTCAGTGTAGTAGAAGCGAGTTAGCGTTTCTGTCACGCTTGAATTGCAAGTACAGCTGATGACGGCACCGATCATCTGTCTTCAGGTAAAGTCTCTATCATCAAATTGCGCGGACAATATCATCTAACTATTCCTTCTTATCGGGAGATTAGATTTTTAGTGACTTGGTGAATCTTGCAAAATTTGTAAATGTACCCTGTTGGAGTATACTTTGATATACAAGACGAGAGAGTTTGCGTCGCTAAGTAAAAAGGAATACTTAAGTGATAATGATCTTATCGATGCTTGTAAAGAGATGGCTGACGGACTATTTGATGCAGATCTTGGTGGCAATGTTTATAAAAAACGCATTGCCTCCCAGGGTAAAGGCAAAAGTTCAGGTTACAGAACTATCATAGGGGCGAATATTGGAGAAAAGTACTTCTTTCTCTATGTTTTCGCGAAAAAATCGAAGGCCAATATCAACGTCAGGGAAAAATTAGCCCTCAAGGAGTTAGCAAAGGAGTTGCTTGGTTTAACCCGTGATCAAATTAATCAACTTGTAGCAGATGGCGAATTACTAATCGTGAGTGAAGATGATGAGTAACATTTTAAAATCAGTTCATAATACTGCCAAAGGGTTAAGAAAGTCCGGGGTAATTGATAAAACAACGATGCGTAAATTCGATGCAATGTGTTTAACAAGTGTTCACGAATTTTCTCCAGAACGAGTCAGGAACCTAAGGTTAAAATATAATCTGTCCCAGCCTGTGTTTGCTCAGTATTTAAATGTCAGTGATAAACTGGTAAAAAAATGGGAACAGGGTGATAGCGCTCCCAGAGGCCCAGCTTTAAAAATGTTAATTATTGCAGAAAAGAAAGGCCTGGACGTAATAGCATAAACAAGCGCTATGACTGTACTTGTTTCCATATTTCCGATCTATACAGCGCGACGCCGCGTAGCTACCTGGATACTTGAGCATAAAAAACCAGTGCTCCCAGCTTAAATGGTCCCCGGAGGCTCACTAAGCTCACCCGCTTCAAAATGAATGGAGGCAGTATGGAAGAGAAGCAGCCTGTTACGCCAACGCTATTGCTCGCACTCACGCCTGTGGTGTTGACGCTGATTATTCTGGGCACACAGATATTCTACTTCGGTGTATTTGAGCCACATATTCCCCTGGCTATTGGGGTGGCGATGGCCAGCTTTGTGGGCATTCACTTAGGGCTTAGCTGGGAAGAGATTCGAGCCGGTATTTTTAAAGTGATTCATGTGGCCTTGCCTTCGGTAAGCGTACTGATTGTGGTGGGCATGATCATCGGCATATGGATTGCCAGCGGTACCGTGCCAACCATCATCTATTACGGTTTAAAAACATTGTCCCCGGAGATTTTTCTTGCCGCAGGCATGGTGATATGTGCCGTGGTAGCCGTATCCCTTGGCACCAGTTGGGGTAGTGTGGGAACCGTAGGCCTGGCACTGATGGGCATTGGCGATGGATTTAATATCCCCGTATACTGGACTGCCGGGGCGGTAGTCTCGGGTGCATTTTTCGGCGATAAGGTCTCGCCACTTTCTGATACCACTAATCTGGCTCCCGCCGTTACCGGCACCGATGTGTTCTCTCATATTCAAAATATGATGGCTACGACTATTCCCGCCATGGTCATTGCCTTTCTGATTTACCTTGGAGTCGGGTATTTTGTGGTGGCTGGCGACCCTTACTTGTCGGTCGCGTTACCCGGAAGGATGTTTTCGCCTGTCTACCGCGGCATGGGGTATTCAACGTTAAACCTATCGCGAGGCGTTGAAGAAGGGGGCACATTAATGTCGCCTCTGATCCCGTGGAATGCCGGCGGCGCGTTTGTTATCTCGGCACTCGGCCTTGGCATTGCGGGAGATAGTTTAGAAAACTTACTGTACATCCCTCTGGCTTTTGCCTGCTGGACCGCGCCTTTGATCGGGATATTTTATGCCTACCTTGGTTGGTTCTCACCCAAAGCCTCAGACGAGGAACGCGAAGAATGGGAATCATCAGGCGCTGACATCGCAAAGTTTAATGACGATGGTACGCCAGTGGCGAATTAAGGCTTTTCAAAGGTGTTTCGAGGTGAGTTTCCTGTCACACCATATGCAATGCTTCACATGGTCCCTGATGGATTCGTCGGTGAAAAATGCCCGGGTAAGTTTGTTACCAGTAAAGAGCTGGAGGGCAGAATCAGTGAATGCAGAGTAGTGCGGCGTATATGCTAATTAGAGCAAGCCCGCTGAATACGGCGTTATATTCCTGTAATGGCGAAGTCTATCGCGTCTATAAGCAAATCTCTGTATGGTTCCAGAGAACCAATGCGATCACGTAACACCTCCTCGGGGATAGCGCTTAATTGCTGAGCAAGGAATAAATAAGTTTCTCCTTCGTACTCTATCTCCGGCGTCAACTTTTTCATGTACAGGCTGCTTCTGGTACTCCTTTTGATTAATGGTACCGTAAGCCGTGTTGCTAATTCATCGATAACAGAATTCTGGACATCAACAAGCAGGGGATAGGCTTTACCCGTTTTCTTGCTTGGATTTCTGTAGACATCAAACTGAGCCATCAAAAATGCCTGTATTCATCACCTATACAACCATTTTCGCTTACAAACTCGTTATATGCCGATATCGCAGCCTTATTTTCCTGTTTCCATTTCTCAGCTTCAACACTCTTGAGCTTGTCTTTAAGTGCTTGCTCCAAAGTCGCTGATAAATTCACTTTTAAGCTCCGCGCTTTCTGCAATAAATCGCTGTTTAAGCTTAAGTTTGTTGCTTTTTTTGGGGCATTGATGTCATATAAATCTTGCATTTTATCACTCCAATAAAATTCAAAATTTAGTATACGTATACAAATGCGCATTGAAAAGTGTGATTTGAATATAACCAGTCTAGGCGCTCGACTCGCCCGCTGGACGCTTACACCCGGGCAGCTTCACTTTGATGCTTACTTTAAGCACCGATTCGCAGCTAACCGTCACTGAAAGTACTCAGGTAAAGCGCCTCTACCTTATCCCTGGCCCATTGGGTTTTACGCAAAAATTTCAGCGACGATTTAATCGACGGATCGTTGTTAAAGCAATTGACTCTGATTTGCTGATACAAACCCTGCCAACCATAGTGTTGCTGCAGGCGGGTAAGGAGCTTTTCCAGCGTCAGGCCGTGTAACGGATTGTTGGGTTGTTGGTTCAAGGTGGGGGCTCTGTCGAGTTAATTGTGTGGGCATTATCGCGTGTCGCTGTTGGCCTGAAAAGCCTTTATTGGCCGGGTAGAGGTAATAGCCGGTTTAGTGCGCCTTTGAATGACTTGCCCACTCTAAGTCGCACCTGATTATTCAGTAACACTGAGTCACTGTCTTTCCCTATTACTGCGTTGTTGCGTACCACAAAGGATTTGTGGATTTGGCTGAAGGCCTGTGCAGGCAGTTCTGCCAGTAGCTTCTTTAAAGTGCTGTTGGCCAGTAGCATAGTATCGCCCTGCCACACTTTTACGTAGTTGCCATAGGCTTCCAGATAGGTGATGTCTCGCAGGTTTACTTTTCGTAGTTCGCGGTCTATTTTAATCACAATCTCTTTGGGTGTTTGTGCAGGTTTGTTAGCAGCGCTTCGCTGGTGAACCTTATCTAAGGCTGAAGTAAGGCGGGCTTCACTCACCGGCTTCAACAGGTAATCGGTCACATCCAGCTCGAAGCCCTGCAGGGCGAATTCCTCGTAGGCGCTGACGATAATCACCTGGGGCCGGTTAGCCATTACCTTAAGCATATCCATGCCGTTTAGCTGCGGCATATTAATATCGAGGAAGATCAAATCAGCACGGTTAGAAGCTAACCATGCCAGCGCATCGGTGGCGTTGTAGCATTGCTTTACCACCTTTACGTCCCGATGACGGGCAAGATGATGCAGAATCACTTTATGGGCTAAGGGCTCATCATCCACAATCAATGCATTTAGCATGGCGTAAGCTCCATTTGCAAACGGGTGTACCAGTGAGTACCGCGCTGCTCGCTAATCAGCTCGTGGCGATTGGCGTACTGCAGGCTTAAGCGGCGCCGCAGGTTTTCCAGTCCCAGCCCACTGTTGTCTTCATCAACTGGCGCTTGTGCGTTCTGGCCTATGGGGTTTTCGCATTCAAATACCAGACGATTATCATCCAGTGAGAGGGCTAACCTAAGTTCGCAGGGCTTGCTGGCTTTTTCGACGCCATGTTTAAAAGCATTTTCCAGCACAATGATCAGTAACAGCGGTGACAGCTGCCAGCGTTCAGCCTGGGTTGGCCAGGTGCACTGAAAGTGACAGTCATCGGTATAGCGCATAGACTGCAGTGCCAGGTAGTCCTGCAAATAACGCACGTCATCAACCAGGGATACTTGTTCTTTCTGGCCCTGATAAACGGTGTAGCGTAACAGCCCTGCGAGTTTTTCTACCATGTCCGGCGCCTGTGGTGAACGCTCCAGACACAGCGCATACAAATTATTCAGGGTATTAAACAGAAAGTGAGGGTTTACCTGTTGTTGCAGCATTTGCAATTCGGTGCGGGTTTGTCGGCGGGCAATATCCGCTACTCTGGCATCCTGAGATTTGCGCTCAAACGCCAGAATAATAGGGGTGCTGAACATCAACAACCAAAAGGTCATCTGACTGTTAAAGGGGTCAAACGGGTTATGGTTTTCCGAGGGAAGTAAGGTGAAGTCTGTCACATTATTCAGCGGCATCAATAACAGCAGCGCGCTTATCGGTGTGCTGAACAGCAGAATAAAGATGAGTCCACCGGCCAGGAACGGTATTAAACCATGTACTGCCAGCAAGCGGCGGATCAGCACATAACGGTTAAACCAATATACGCCGAATAGCACCAGTGCCATCAAACTGAACTGCCAGAAATAGTGCATAAATAGCGGTAGTTTTTCTGTAATCAGGGCAAAGTCGATGATCATCTGTAATGGCTGATTGACCATGGGGTTGTCTGTGTACAGAAAAACGCCTGCCACGGTAAAGGCCCATAAAAACAAGCTTAGGGCCACCATGAAGTCTAATGATAACAGGTGTGCAATCCAGCTTCGGGGGCCCTGCTTAACCCGCCCGTAGAAGTGGTGAATAAACCACAGCACACTGGCTACCATGGCAAACACTACGCCTTGTATTTCCAGCAACCGCCACTGACCGTAGGCGGGAATGGTATGCGCCAGAATATTGCTTAACAGCGGATAACCGATAAACCCGCCTAACCAGATGAGCAGCGCCGGTCTTCCGGAGCGTGTTGAGGCCAGATAATGGCACACAAAAAACGGCAGCATCTCTAGCAATAGTTGGCCGTGTGCCGCCAGATAAGTGGTGGCATCGGGTTGTTGGTAAGAAAGAAAGCGAATCGCGGCTTCCAGCAACAGGGCGGCAAAAATCGGTAGCAGTACCAAACTGATTTTGCGCAAATTAACCACCATGTTGCTGAACCCTTGAATAAATAATGCTGCCAAAGCCTGCCTGAAAGGCGCGGCCTGCTCACGTTGTGAATGATGAACCTACGCAATTTAATGATGAAAGTAAAACCTGTTGCAGCCGGCGTAACGCTCTGGCACTTATCACCCCGGTAAATTCAAAAGCTGCAACCCGGCCCGGCGCTTAACAAAATCACACTATTGCCGTTTGTCATCGCAAACTCATGCTTTGTCATCCATTGCTGTTTAGCCGTTAATCAGCTTGGTAGGTTAAGGCCATTCTCGTTTCACATTCAGGATGATGACCACATGCTTACCATGACCGACGTGTCTAAAACCTATCCAGACGGCACCAAAGCGCTGAGTGACATTTCCTTAACCTTGCCGGCTGGCATGGTAGGCCTTTTAGGCCCCAATGGTGCGGGCAAATCGAGCTTAATGCGCACTCTGGCCTGTTTACAGGCACCGGACAGCGGGCAGATTAGCTTTAACAATACGGATATTCAGCAATCACCGCAGCGTTTGCGTGAACAGCTGGGCTATTTACCCCAGTCTTTCGGCGTGTACCCACACATGAGTTGTGTGGCCATGCTTGAGCACATCGCGGCCCTGAAAAACATTCCGCGTAAACAGGCTAAGCAGCAAATAGAGGAATTACTGACGCTAACCAACCTGACGGCATTTGCCGGTAAGCGCGTGAGTACCTTTTCCGGCGGCATGCGACAACGTTTTGGCATTGCTCAGGCACTGTTGGGCGACCCAAAGTTATTGATCATGGATGAGCCCACGGCCGGGCTCGACCCGCAGGAGCGCCAGCGTTTACACAGTGTGCTCATCCGCCTGAGCCAGAACAAGCTGGTATTGCTTTCCACTCATATTGTGGAAGACATTGAGCACCTGTGCCCCCAGGCTGCCATTATGATGCAGGGCGCCATCGTCGACAGTGGCGCTATTCCTGCGCTCATTGCGCCAATGCAAAACAACGTGTGGGAAACCTCAGCAAAACCCGCAGAAGGCATATTATTGGGTGAGCGTTATCACTTCGGCCAGCCAGTATGGCGGGTGTGCCATCATGAACCGCCTGGTGCTGATGCCGTAGCCTGCCGGGCAACCTTGCAGGACCGCTACTTTCTTGAACTGGCCAGGCGGGAGGCGAACTGATGCTGATCATCAATGAATGGCGTTTATATGTGCGTCAGCCTCTGGTGTGGTTAGGTGCACTGGGTCTCCCCGGATTGTCGGTATTGTTGGTGCAGGGCCTGACCGTTGCCGATTTACAGTTGGCAAAACGCCTTACCATGCTAAATATTACGGTGGTCATGCTGGCGCTGCCTGTGGTGGTGGCCGCGTTAACGCCTCCCTTGCTGCAGCGTGACAGGCTCTACACTATGCAGGAACTCGTTGGTGCGGCCAGAACGAGTCAGTTTACCCGGCGGCTGAACCGGTTTGTGGCCTTTTTGAGTCTGGTGGCGGTGATCTGTTTATGCGGCTCGGTGCTGCAGCTATTAATGCTTAGTCAGCATCCGCTATTCGACGCCGGTGTTATTCACACGGCGCTGAAAAACGGCTTGTTTATAGTCGCTCCGGCGTGTTTTTGGTATTGCGCTGCCGCGTTACTGATTGCTCAGCGAGTCAGAAGTGCGCTGCCGGTGTATGCCTTTTTCGCCCTGGTGTGGATAGCTTATGTCATGTTGGCGTCCGTGACTGGCTCGCCTGTTTTGGCGGGGAGTAGCATTATCCATCCATCGCTTTACGAGGCGATGCTGGTAGCTGACCCTTTGGGTTTTACGGCGATTTTTGCCCAGTTTACCGGTGATCAGACTGACTGGTCAGTTAACCCGAGCATTGTTCTGAATCGTCTGGCCTGGCTGGCGCTTAGCGCACTGCTGGTGTGGTTAGCGTTGAGCGCTCGAAGTGTGTTAAATGAAAGCGTTAAACGCGCACCCGGGTGGCGTTTAAGGAAAACAGCCCTGCCTGATAGCCAAAGTAAAATCCCTGCGGCCATTACTCATCATCCCTTTGCCACGTTGCTTGTGAGCGCAACCAAAGCATTACTGGTTAATCGGGTGATGCTGTTAGTACTGGCACTTTACGCTGGCGCGGTTTGCTCCGAAGTGCTGGCAGCCATTGATTATGCAGAACCCCACTCAGTCATCACGCCGCTGAGTATTGATGCACTCAATCGCGTTGTGTGGGACATGTTACCCTTTGCCGGCTGCGTACTTATGGCGCTCTGGAGCTGGCAACTGGGCTGGCAAAATCAGCGTAATGGCAGTGCAGAAATGATCGCCGCTACGCCAGTAACTAACACACAGTTGGTTGTGGCGCAGGCCGGTGCGTTGTTCTTCGCCGGCCTTGTTTTGCTGGGTATAACAGCTATTGCCGTTGCAGTTGCCCAGTTACTTTCGGGCAGCCAGATAAAAGTAGTTATCTATGCCCGTATGCTTACAATGACCGGCCTGCCTGTATTGCTGTTTGGCTGGCTTTGCCTGGCACTTCATCATGTTATGCGAAGTGCGTTGATAGCAGGCGGGCTTGGCCTGCTGTTGCTGATGGTTAAGTTTACGCCACTCGTTTCCCTGGCGGGTATTTCCCACCCTTTACTTGATATCGCCGGCACGCCGTTACAGGCGGCAGACTATTTAATCGGCTTCTCCCGCAGTGAACATACCTTTTGGCCGTACCTGATTATGTGGTCAGCAGTAGCGGCTTGCGCAATGGTACTGGCGGTAAACAAAACGCACCGTGGGGCAGGCTTTGTGCTGCGAGCCTGGCGTTCGTTGCCTCGCTCTGGCTGGTTGGCTATTGGTGTGGCAGTCGTGATGCTTGTGGGCTTTCACCTGGCTCTGCAGCAGGAACGACCTTATATGACGCCCGACGCCCGTTATGCCCTGCGCGCCGACTACGAAAAGCAATATGGCCATTGGGAAGCGCGGGCTCAGCCGGTTGTTACGCACATTGATGCGCTGGTGGATTTTTTCCCGCTGCAGCGCCAGGCAACGCTTAATCTCACACTGCACCTTAAAAACCTCAGTGGTGAGGCAATTAATAAAGTGTTAGTGGGTAGCTATCCGGGCTTTAAACCCAAAGTGTTAACGCTCAGCGGTGGGCAATTAACGTCTCAGAACGAGCGCTTACAGCAGTCTGTGTATAAGCTGGATTCGCCATTACAGCCCGGAAAAATGCTGACATTACACGCGGAAATAGTGGTAAACGGTACACGTTGGTGGCTACCCGCAGGGCATCAAATTCTGCTGCCGGAATTCAGCTATTTACGCGGCATTCCATTATTACCCAATATTGGGTTTAACCGGCAGTACACGCTACGTGATGAAGTGCTCAGGGAAGAACTTAGCTTAACGGCTCTGGATTTGCCGTTACCCACTTCATTTGCGGATGCGGCTCCGGAGACAACATTGCAATCGACCCCGGTTACTCTTCGCAGTGTTGTTTCTTCGCCGGTTTCGCATACCGTGCATACTCAGGGGCAAATAGTTAACCAGTGGCTGGCTGCTGGTCGTCGCTACACGGAATTTGCCACTGCAGAGCCTGTTCGTAATATTCCGGTCTGGCTTGCCACTTTGCAAACGAGTACAACCTATAGCGCCTCGACGGGGGAGCGCTCGGTGGATATCCATTTGACCGGCTTAACCCGTGATCTCACGAGAGGCTCAAAGGACAGCGCGCAGCAAGTTCATTTACAGGCAGTGACCGACACCCTTAAATGGTTTTCGGCTCAGCTTACGCCCTATCCTTACCAGCAGTTATCCTTGCTGTTTACGCCAGAATTCGGCCCCAGCGGTTATGCGCTGCCACAGGTTATTTTAATGTCTCATCGCCTGGCAGTGCGGGCGCGCCCTGCTGACGATGCTGGTTTTGACCAGCGCTATCGACGTACGGTGCATGAAGTGGCCCATCAGTGGTTTGGCCATCAGATTGGTTATGGTGTAGAGGCTGATGGTGCTTTTTTAATAGAATCGCTGGCGAAATACGCTGAGTTGGTGCTGATTGAGCAGCGCTTCGGTAAAGAGACAATGCAGGCGCTGGTGGACTTTGAG
>CENT01095255.1_pt1 | contig 35897 bp, 31 predicted proteins | sample 530141 | NCBI WGS metagenome assembly CENT01 (sample SAMEA2591074, study PRJEB7988) | marine metagenome | isolation source: saline water (ENVO:00002010), including | reverse complement strand
CTTATCTGTCGCTTTCATTTAGTTCGCCAAGGTCCGCAATACGTACACAGCTGCCGGTAAGATGCTTTTTAAAACAACTATTTCTTTTCACAAATAAGTAACTGAGACTCCTCGAAAATCTCAGTCCCGAACGGTCGCTTTTGCGCTAAACTTTGAATTCGTTCTAGCCTCGCCGACTTATGACTTTTTAAATAAAGTCTCGTTAACATATCGATATTCCCCACATGGATATGACACAGGATATCTTCTGGTGTAATATTGCACCAGGCCTATCTGTTGGAGAAGTTAAAATGCCACGTCAAAGTATTACACTTTCTGAAAAAAATAATGATTGGTTAAAAAGCCATGTTGGTGCCGCGGGAGAATACGCAAATAAAAGCGAGTTAGTAAATGACATTATCAGAAGAGCAAGGCGAGCTGAGTTTATTAATGAGAAGCTTGCGAAAGCTGAACAAAGTGGCCACGTTGATCAATCGCCAGAAGAAATTTTAGCTGAATTCAAAGCTGATCTAAAACCCTAAATGGCTGCATACAGACTATCGAGAAATGCAAAAGAAGATCTCCGACGTATATATGTTTATGGGGTAGAAGAGTATGGCGAAGCGCAGGCCGACGAATACTTTTTGGGTTTCTTTGAGACGTTCCAAAAAATAGCGAGTAATCCGCTAGCATATCAATCTGCTGAGCATATTCGTTTGGGTTATCGGCGTTGCGTATATCGTTCAGACACTATCTATTTTCGCTTTATTGATAGTGATATTGAAATTACCGCAATATTGGGTGGGCAAGACACCGATAACTGGCTATGAACAAACACTCCGAATATGGGCTATGGCGCTGAAGTTCGCATTCGCGATAAAAATTTGAACTCAGAATTCTTTCTCAAAACAGCGTCAGGCTTATCGTAGCATCAAGGCTCGCAACACATACACTAAAGACTGCCAGATGTGATCTTGACGCCTTTTTAATGAAAGATAAATTTTTGTCCACGTTATTGTTCATGAGTATGCGCTTCTATTCTTAAGATCAAACCGAGTATGATAAGTGCTGTTAGACCAACGAATACAACATACGTAGCTTTAACTATGAATAAAGATGACCTTATTTCTTTTTTGTATGAGCAAGGTTCATGCTCTACTAAACCCGCTGAAAGTATTTGTTACAAAAAGACGTAAATAACTAATTTGTTTAAGGCTACACTGTGCAAATGCGAGGAGCCCATAAATATGCTCTTCGGATAGTAAAATTATTAGCCGCTAGACAGGGAAGTGGTATGAGTAAGCAATCAAACGTAGATATTACTTCGCTTATGGAAAATACATTGCGCTTCGTCGTGTACTGGATGTTACAACCTACCTTTATTGCCATTTCACTGTATTTAGCCCACACGAAAGCGTCTATAGATGCCCATACTCTATTTATCGTCGTTGCATTCTGTCTGCTTACTCTATTTGAGAACATCATTCCCGCCAGAAAGGATTGGCGAAAAAGCTTCGGAGAAAACGTCGCGCTGTTTGGTTTTGTATTTGTTGCGGGAGCTGCTTATGCCGCTGTTGAAGCGCTGTACGAAGCTTCACTTTTTCAATGGATGACAAGTATCAGCGAAACATGGCAATTAGACATTTGGCCTTCACATTGGCCTGTTGTCGTGCAGGTACTGCTTATCTTTTCAGCATTTGAATTCGTTAACTATTGGTATCATAGAGCGTCTCACCGATGGGGATGGCTTTGGCGACTTTCCGGCCACGGTGCGCATCACGCATTTAAAAAACTGAGTAGTATGAATTCTCTAGCAAATCACCCGATAGAAGCTTTTTTTCTTATCCTGCCAAGAGCGATTGTTGGGTTTCTTCTTGGGGGAGAAGCGGTGGGTGCAGCTTTTGTTTCGCTCACGGCATTAACAGCTTTACTTGCACACAGCAATTTAAGACTGAATTCAGCCATAGTTGGCTGGTTTTTTACGACTAACCGCTTCCATATTCATCATCACTCCCAAATTATGAGTGAAAGTAATACCAACTATGGTTGCGTGTGTATAATTTGGGACCGATTGTTTGGCACGTTTCAAGATGCGGATACCAAAGACACCGGAATTGGCAATGTTCAGCCTAGTTATAAAAACATATTCACCCTGCCGTTCAAACAATAAGAGACTTTCTATAAAAGGTGTAGGTCATTAAACCACTTTCAATAACAGACACACTAAACCATAAAATGAATAATCTTGTGTAAATATAGGAAAACTTAGCTCTGCAAGTGGTGGTGTGTCCGCCATTAATGATTACGCAGCGCATCAATTAACTCGCCTTTACTCATGTTAGAGCGCCCCTCAATACCCACTTCTTTGGCTTTTTGATAGAGCTCATCTTTAGTGCGATCTTCGTACCTGTTGGCTTTGCCACCATCTTTAGACGGCGTTTGTTCACTATTTGCTTGGGCATTGGCGATACGCGCCGACTTTTCTTTGCTATAGCCTTCGTCGCGAAGGGCTTCATAGGTATCGTCGTTTTTTATTTGGTTACCGTGGTGCTTAGCCATTTTTAAACTCCTGTTTTGAAAGGTGAATGAAGCTATGATGTTTGTAGTATTTCATACTTAGTATTTGCACAGACGGTTTAGGTTTAGATCGCTGAATAGAAATAGCGCTGCAACGCAATATGACGGCCTAACACACCGCGAGGCCTTGACCTCAGCTCGCACCTTGCCGTTCGTTTTGGCGTCTTTTGTATGATTAGCTACGGCATCTAACACAATTCTATTTGCAATTACTTTGGGGTATGGTAAATATTAACGCCCTTTAGAATAGCGGGCCATAGCAGCCGCAGAGGTAGTTTAAAAAGATATGATTCAAGGATTATCGCTACCCTTATTTGTAACCTCCACAGTCAGCTTGTTATTAAGCTTTTTCTTTGTACTTCTTTACCACCGTTTAACTTCTCGTCATGAAGAGTCGGTGAAATACTACTTAATTTTCTCCATTGCGGCCTTAGTGAGCGGAATCTTCTTTGGTGCATTTGCGGTCATGCTTAATTCAGGTGATAACCTTACTTACCTTAGTATCTCCAATCGAATTACAGTGGTCGCAGCTATGTTTACCACGGTACTCAGTCTGCATTTCTATCTGGCGTTCTTTAAATATGAAGCTCCTGCTTCTTTAAAATGGTGTTATGGCGTTTGTGCAGCTTTCTCTTTAGCTACTCTCATACCGAGTTCGCTATTTCTCGACAATGCCTTTTATTCAACATCCTCGTACTACACAGGCTTAGCGTTTGGGCCATTGTTTGAGCTCTGGGGAGTGTGGATTTTAGTATTGGCGGTGTATTGTATTTTTATACTCTTTAGGGTGTATTTACGACAGCGCAGAAGACAGCAGCAAACACAAGAAAAGGAGCAAAAAGATAGCAGTACAAGCACTGTTTTACTATTGCTCCTTGCCAATACACTTTGGATGATTACTGGCGTTTGCGACATGTTAACAGGTGTGCAAGTTGTTGATTTACCTCCACTCACATGGATTGGCTCATTTTTAGTAACATCTACCATTGCGTGGGTGCTGGTTTGCAAATCGACGACCTTTACGAAGAGCGGCGCTTGCTAAGCAACCGGTTAATGTACGATCATTTAACCCAAGCATTCTCTCGTAGTTATCTTGAAATACGCCTCACTGAAGCCGTAAATCTGATGCTAAGGGGAGAGCTTAAATGGTTATCAGTGTGCGTGTTCGATGTGGACAACTTTAAGAGCATTAACGATCAGTATGGTCATGCGAGTGGTGATGCTCTGCTTACGCGAATAACCCGTATTATTAAGGAAAACATTCGTCAGTCTGATTGCATTGCACGGCTAGGAGGCGATGAGTTCGTTATTTTATTTACCGAGAATCAAGACGAAAATCACGCTCCAGCTATAGTCGAGCGCATTCGTGTGCATGTTGCTAATGCCCGGTTTGGAGAAGGTGATGTAGCCTACAATGCTTCTTGTTCATTTGGTATTGTCAGCGTTACACCCGACCAGCTAACACTGAACGACTTGCCCAATCAAATGTTATCAAGCGCAGATGAGGCCCTATACAGCGCCAAGCATAAAGGCAAAAACGCAGTTGGTATTGCTACGCTAAGTGACTTATCTTAATCAATTGATATAGCCCGCTGGGTCCAAAAAGCTGATCCGCGATTAAACCCCTTCCATTTAGATAAAAATTCTTACACCAAAGTCTAACATTCCCTAATAATACGAGCAGGATTTCCGCCAATGATCACGTTATCACCAAAGGATTTGGTTACCACCGCGCCAGATGCAACCACCACATTATTGCCAAGCGTTACACCGGGGTTTATTACGGCCATTCCGCCTATCCAACAGTTGTCGCCAAGCGTGATTGGTTTTGCGAACTCAATGCCGGTGGCACGCTGCTCAGGGTCTATTGGATGTGTGGCGGTATAAATACCAACTTGTGGCGCTAACATGCAGTTGTCGCCAATGGTGACCTTGGCGGCGTCTAAAATAACGCAATTGAAATTGGCATAGAAGTTCTCACCCACAACAATATTCTCGCCGTAATCGCACTTAAATGAAGACTCGATATACAGACGCTTGCCCGTTTTAGCGAACAGGGCTTTAAGCAATTGTGTCCGCTTTTTGTGTTCAGTCTGACACGTAGTATTGAGAATATCTAACTGCTTACGGCAGTCTTTACGACGTGCAGTAAGCAGTTTGTCAGAAGGGAAATAAAGCTCACCTGCGAGCATTTTTTCTTGTTCAGTCATCTAAAGCTAGCCCCTATGTAGGGTATATGGTTATTTCGCGTCGGCGTAGCTTACAATAACCTTTGCCTCAATGTCTTGATTTTCAATCTTAAGCTCAACCGGTCTCTCTAATATTACAGACCCGTGCAATGTCACATTAGACCCTATGGTAAGTGTGGGCATATGGTCATCTTCGTCTATCCATTTGCTGTCACTGCTTTTATAAACGATGTCGCCAAAGATCACGCTGTCGCCTTCAACATTAATGTCGCCGTTAACCGTAGCGGTGTCTTTTTCAATTGTCACGTCGGTAATATGAATGTCGCCATTTACCGTTTCTAAATTTCCACCTATTTTACCATGAGGATCAAAGGATATATCGCCGTTCACCGTTTCTACATCTTTCGTTACAGTGACATGAGATGCAGCGAAAATATCACCGTTTACAACGTCAATTCTTCTTACCGTTACGTGACTTTCCATATCTAAATTGCCGTTTACTATGCTGATATCCTCAGCGCTGCCATGCTCATCAATATCCACGTTACCATTGATTGATGATATATCACCGGCATGCTTACCGCTGGCGATATTAACGCTACCAAGCATCGTACTCACGTCGTTTCCATCCATAGCACTTGCGTTACCTACGTGAATGATACAGCCGCTTAGAAGCGTTGTACTTACTACAATCATGGCACCGGCGATAAATGACTTGTTCATTATTGTTCCTTTGAGAATCTGTAATTTTATATTTAAAGCGAGAAAGCTGGTGGCGTAACGCAGTACATGATGTTGTAAATATTACGACTTTATTATCTCACTATTACCTACATGTTGCTTAGCAGGTAAATAGCCAGTAAATAGACTACCTAGCTCTTGCTTCGTAGTATGCTGTAATCATGTAATGTGCCAATTCTTAAAATCATTATAAAACATAGGGTTACGATAATCTAAGCCGCTGAGTAATACATTGCTGTCGTGGGTTTGATTATTAAGTTACTGAAAAAGCTAAATAATGATTTTTTTCGCTATTTGTGACGATGGTATGTGCAGCATAAGATGTGTGCGAATTCACGGTTTAAGCACAAAGCTAAGCAGAGCGCTCCTGTGAGGTACGCATAAGGAAGTGGCTGAGCCGCACTGTGCAGCATTTAAAGAGCGACTTTGTATAACTGCTAAGTAAGTAAATACGTTCAAAGCGTTCGTTTACTGATAATGGGTCTGTAGTTTGCATAGCTTGAAGGTAGAAAGTTGAAGCAGAGAAAAGGATGGTGAGCGTTGAGACAATTTTAATCAGCAGGCCTTCAAACGGTTAACATTTTTTATTAAAGGGAAATAGCATGCAAGATAAGCAGTATCAGCTACACAGAGCTAAGCGTCAGGCATTGGCATGTTTACTGTTTGCGGCGGGTGTTTTTGTGATCACTATTCTCACCCAAAAGTATCAGCCTGATATTGCTCATACTTGGTGGCTAGGGCTTATCAAAATGGCAAGTGAAGCAGCTTTAGTCGGCGGGCTAGCCGATTGGTTTGCTGTCACTGCGTTGTTCAAACCTATACCTTCATCTTACCCAATTCCACACACCAACATAGTGGCGAATAATAAAAACGCTATTGCCAATAACCTTTCTGAATTCGTAAAAGAAAAGTTTTTTAATCCTCAAGCAATTGAAAAACTGATAAGCGACAGTAACCCTGCGCAAGGTGCTGGTCGGTGGTTAGAAACTCCACAGAATGCGCAAAAACTAAGTCGTTTTTTATGTGATGCGCTAAGCGGAATGTTAAGAGTATTAGACGATAAACCGGTAAAAGCCTTTATTGCTAAAACGGTAGAGAAAGGGCTGAAAAATCTCGATTTAAACCAGTTAATTGCTACCTCTCTAGGAGCAGTAACCAAAGAGCGCCAACACCAAGTCATGCTCGATAGACTTCTCGGTAAATTAGCTGGGTTACTCAGTCAACCAGACACGCAAGAATACATTGCTGATACGCTGGTAATATGGCTTAAGACTGAATACAGCAGACTTGAGAAGATTTTACCTTCCAGTTGGATAAGCGAGCAGGGCGCATTAATAGCGGTAAAGGCTGTATCATCTATTTTAGAAGATATATATCAAGACGAAGATCATCCAATTAGGCATGCATTTGATGAGCAGGTCAATGAGTTCTTACACGACCTACAGCACAGTCCTGACATGGAGCAAAAAGTAAATGGGTTTAGAGAAAAGGTTATTAACGACCCTGCGCTAAAGAATTACCTCCATAACTCGTGGCAACGGTTTAGCCTGTGGCTGCTGAAATCACTTGAAGAAAGCGGGGGGAAAGCAGAGCATAAGGTCGCAGGGTTATTGCAAGATTTAGGGGCTTCTTTACGAAGTGATAGCCAATTATCCCATTCATTCAATCAGCATATCGGCGAGGCTGCAAAATACATGGCGCCCGAGTTAGCAGAGTTTCTTACCCGGCATATTAGAGACACTATTAACAGTTGGGATGAAGAAGACATGGCAGCGCAAGTAGAGTTGAATATAGGTAGAGACCTTCAAAAGGTGCGTATCAATGGCACCATTGTGGGTGGTGGAATTGGCGCAATACTGTTTGGCATAGAGATGCTTATTGGTTTGTGAGTAAGATAAACGAAGCAGGGTTGGCGTGTTTTCACTCTAAAGAATAGCTCTAGATCTAATCTAATAGGCCTCTGTAACCAGAGCAGACCTCCGATAAACCTTCGATTAAAAAGGTATAAGTGTTATATGCCCAGACTAAATACTAGATTGTCCGCTTTTACCTTCTTTTTTAAGCCGCCCTCTACGTCTGAACGCTCAAGCAAAGCAATCTCATAATGACTAGCATACATTTCGATAACCATATCTTCATTCACACAAAAAGGAGGGCCTGGTAATTTACTTTGGTCATAGTCGAATGTGATAACTAATTGCGGGGCGTTGTGCGTAATGTCGATAAGGTGGTTTGCGTATTTTCGACGCAGTTCATTGGGCAAAGCAACTAATGCTGCTCTATCATACACACCTGTTACTTCGCCAATGTCATCACGTCGCAGTGCAAAAATATCACCAACAAAAATGGTAAGGTTAGGGGCTGAATATACTTTACCCTTAGACGAAGGCTTAACAGAGGGAGTAATATCGAGGTCGTCGAACAGCTGTGTAATCGCCACCTCGCTAAGCTCTGCACCAACAACCTGACAGCCTTTTGACAGCAGCCATGCAATATCTCTAGTTTTCCCGCACAAGGGTACAAAGATTCGCTTTTGTGAGGCTTCATTACTATTTGGGCCCAATAAAACATCACTATATTTCACTAACAAGGCATTACCAGTGGGTTCATGAAACCCAATTTCATTATTGTGCCATTTGCTGTGCCAAAAGCTATGTTCCATATTGATACCCTGAATCTAACAGCTTAAATATAATATCGTAGAAAATAGAAGCGCATTTAAAAAAGCAGGTTAATAACCTGCTTCTGTTCTATTTTTCTGCAGTGCTGTAAAACGACGTCTTTGAATTACTCGTCGAGAGGAGTATTGAAGTCTTCAGACAGTTCAAAGTCGCCTTCAACGTTTGCCACTTTATTGTCTACAAACGTGATGATCATCTGACGCTGGAAGTCGTCGCCTCTGTCTTTCATGCCACGCTTCATATCGTATACGTAATACCACGTGTCGCTATCAAAAGAGTCTTGAACAACAGGGTTACCTAACACGTAGATAACTTGTTCTTTTGTCATATTAATACGCAGTTTTTCAACATCACGCTGATCTAGAAAATTGCCCTGCGGAACGTCAATTCTGAAAATCCAGTTAGAACAAGCTGTGGTAGTAAATGTAATGCAAAGAATAACTATAAGATGGTGCAACTTCATGCGTATATAAGTCCAGTATTGCCTTTGTTAGTGCCTAAAGGTTTCCTCATAAGGAAACCTCAGCTGTTTTAATGCAAGCGCGAAGGCATGCTACATTGACAACTATGACCAATCAACTGCATTTTAGTTCGATGAAGCGCTTTTTAGCAGCTCTTTTGCGTTAGCAAGTGCCGATTTGGTTACTTTGTCGCCAGCTAACAGTCGGGCGAGTTCGTCAATTCGGTCTTGTTTAGTCAGCGGTATCATCTGTGTTTCTGTACTTTCGCCATCAGTTAGCTTGGTAACAAAAAGCTGGTTATGTGCTTGCGCCGCCACTTGAGGTAAATGGGTGACACACATAACCTGAGACTGCTTTCCTAATTTTCTTAGCAGTGCACCTACAATTGAAGCGGTTGGTCCGCTAATACCGGTGTCCACTTCGTCAAAAATCATAGTGGGGGTAGCATGACTATCGCTAGCGATAACCTGAATAGCTAAACCTATTCGAGAAAGCTCACCGCCTGATACCACTTTCTCCAATACGTCGGCATCTTGCCCAGGGTTCGTTGATACTTTAAAGGCAATCGTATCTAACCCATTAACTGCGGGCTTTTTCAGCTCGTCATAAAGAATATCAATGCACACTTTAGCGTGCGGCATATTCATTTGCTGAATTTGTGATTCAATGTCGTTTGCAAAACTTTCGGCCGCTTTCATTCGGCTTTCAGATAAACTGCTAGTTGCCACTAAATAATGTTGCCTTGCTGATTCAACATCGTGTTCGAGTGTGCCTAGTAAGCTTTCCTGCTCACCAAGTGCGGCAAATTCTTGCGATAATAACTGGTGATGTTGAGCAAGTTCTTCAGGCGTTACTGCGTGTTTACGAGCCAGCTCCATCGCTTTTGAATAGCGAGCTTCAACCTGCTGTAAACGCAGAGGGTCTATTTCCAATTGATCGCAGTAACCACGCAGTTCGCTTGCTGCCTCTTCAACTTGAATTGATGCGTCGTTAAGCAGGGCGATGATAGGCGTTAGGCTTGCATCGTGTGCTTCTAATTCGCCAAGCTTCTCAATACTGCTTTGAATAACGGTCAGCGCATTCCCTTCATCATTTTCGTAGAGGTTATACACACTGGTTTGCGCTTGTTCTAATAAACTCTGACCGTTGCTTAAGCGTTTGTGCTCAATTTCAAGTTCTTCAAATTCGCCATTTTCAATGGCAAACTCGTCGAGTTCTTGCACCTGATAGGTAAGTAACTGCAGACGATCTTCTCTTTGTTGAGCTTTCGAACGCAGTTCATTGAGCGTTTTTTGTTTGTCTCTCCACGAGCTATAAGCGTCTTTAACATCATTCATTAAATGAGTATGGTTTGCGTAACTATCAATAAGCTGGCGCTGATAGTCTTCTTTTAATAGCTGCAAATGGGTGTTTTGACCATGAATGGAAAGCAGTGTTTGGCCGAGACCTTTAAGTTGCTGTAAAGATACTGGAGTGCCGTTGATGAAGGCTTTTGAGCGACCTTCTTTCGATATTACCCTGCGAATAAAACAGCTGGTTTCGTCTTCGTCAGAGGTCAATTCATGGTCGTCTAAAAACGCTTTTGCACTTGCATTATCAGTAAGTGAAAAGTGCGCCACTATTTCGGCTTTTGCTGAACCTTTTCTTACCGCATTTGCATCGGCCCTTTCACCAAGACATAAGCTTAGTGCATCAATGGCAATTGATTTACCTGCCCCTGTCTCACCTGTAACCGCAGTGAGGCCATTTTCAAAGTGAACAGAAAGTTGTTTTACAACGGCAAAATTTGATATCGAAAGATTCGCTAACATAACCACACTCTAATAAAGTTGAACATGATGATATATACAGTGCATGTAAATATATACAGTATTTTTGAGATGTAAAGTATAGTCGAATGTAATCCGTCGATTTGCGAGGTGTTGTTTGCCGAAAATCTTTATCTGACCTACTGTTTACGGGCCCTAGGCAGGCTTTACAGTATTTTTATGCATGGCTTGCCTGTTTTGTTTTTTGCACCATGTTTTTGACTGCAAATAATATTTCTGAGCAGAAGGTATTAAGCCGTAGGAGTATTTTTTGATTTGTAAATAAATCAGTTTTTTATAAACAAAGCACATACTTTCCATTGTTCGCAAGACCTCTGCTTCAAAATTTAGCCTACAACTTTTTTTGCCAGAGGTCATCGTAAAGTTAAAGGCAATTCCACCTTGTGTAATTACTCGCATTACGTTCAAGGTAGGTAGAAATGAGTAAACAAAGAAAATCGTTTGGGAGAAATGTTAGAAAAGTAAAAGATAGAGAAAGGGAAGTGATTAAGGCAGGGAGGAATAGAAAACAAAAAAGGAAGGCCAAATTGACCTTCCTTTATCTTCCTAACGGTATCTTTTACCTTTAGGGCTATTGGTAGCCGGTAGATCTATTGGGCTAGTTCGCCGCTACCTGATTCTAAATGCGCTCTTACGAACCACTGGAACTGCTCTAACTCAGCGAGTTGGCCCGTAATCATATCTTCCGACACTGGATCTAAGTCGCCTAAGCCTTCAATCGCCTTGCGGTGATCGCCATTTACACCGTCATACACTGCATCTAGTGCTTTTAAATGGTCGGTCACTAGGCCTTTGCCTAACTCATAATCATTCCACGAACGACCCTCTACAATGGCTTTTGGTGTGCCTTTCGGTACGCCGCCTAGCGTGGCAATTCGTTCTGCAATGGTGTCAGTCATTTCTCGCACTACATCAACTTGTGGGTCTAGCATTTCGTGCACACCAATAAAGTTTGGACCTACAACATTCCAGTGAATATGCTTCAGGGTAAGCTGCAGGTCAAGTAGTGCTACCAAACGTTGCTCTAACGTTTTGATAGTGCTTGCTGCAGTTTCGTTATCCATACCTGGTGCAGTAAATTTAATTTCGTTGTTACTCATAATAATAAACTCCTTATTATCGCTTCGGTAAATAGGTGTTGATAATACGTATCGAATCTTTTGACCTTCAAAGGTTATGTTGAAACAACATAGATTATCGAACCAGTTGCTTAAGGTGTTGCAACCGGTATGCCGAATTGTACCAAAATTATAAGTAACTAATTTAATTGAATAAATTCGAAAATGTTAATTTTTCTTTATTTTTCAATGTGATAGGTTTGTCTAAAAGGTGCGAAAAAGATGCTCGAAATATGAATGGCCGTGTAAAATATTCAGTGTTCTTTATATGGCAGGGCGAACATAAGGTAGAAAAGCCGGTGTAACTTGCTACAAAATTCGCGAGGCTCGAGAAATTCGAAAAATTTGCGAAGATAGGGTTAATGAAGCCATATGTGCTCAGTCTATATGTATAGCATTCTAATGTATGGCGGCCGCACTTATGGCAGTAGGCGAGTGCCTCACATTAGTAGAGCTTACTGCCCCAGCCCAGCTTTTTACGCAATACGTTAAAGTAGCTATAGCCCTTAGGGTGTACTAAGTGAAGTTTATCGATGCTTTTGTTTATGCGAATTTCATCGCCAGGTAAAACCGGCAATACAATGTGGCTGTCGCAGCTTACTTGTAACGAGTCACTATTCACTTTTGACACTTTCATCGATACCTGGCTGTCGGCATCTACCACAATAGGTCTGCTGCTTAGAGTATGCGGAAACATGGGTACTAACGTTAGCGCATCCAGTTTTGGCATAATGATGGGCCCGCCTGCGGAGAGCGAATAGGCGGTTGAGCCCGTTGGCGTTGCTACAATCAGTCCATCACTGCGCTGGCTAAACACAAACTGTTCGTCTATATAAATTTCGAACTCCATCATATGCGCCACTTTTCCGTGGTGGAGTACGACTTCATTGACCGCTGAGCTATTACTTTTTAACTTCTCGTGACGGTAAACGCCCACTTCCAGTAAAAAGCGTTCTTCAACGAAACACTCGCCGTTAAAGATGTAGTCAAGTTGCTGAATGATATCGTCAGGATGAATGTCGGTGAGAAAACCTAGGTTACCTCTATTCACACCCACAACATGGATATCGAAACGGGCAAGCACGCGAGCGGCGCCAAGCATGCTGCCATCTCCACCAACGACAACGGCTAGATCAGCTTCTTTACCGATAGCGACGAGGTCGCAGCTTCTAATGTTGTCGGTTTCTAGCTCTTGAGCAATACTTTCCTCTACCAATACCTCGCATCCTTTGGCGAGTAAATAATCGGCAAGTAAATTTAAGCTGTCGTGAGTGGCCTCGTGCTGAGGTTTTCCAATTAAAGCAACGGTTTGGTAGGGCATGGAACGCTAATGTCCTCTCATTTCCAATGATTTGGACATTAGCACAAGTGTTTTGTAAAAGGGAAGTTTTACCTTGCGGTCCAGCCACCATCTAGGGTTATTGCTTGGCCTGTGATGTTTTTGGCGCTGTTTGTCATTAAAAATGCGGCAGTATCGGCTAGTTCTTGAACTTCAATAAACTGCTTCTTCGGCATAGGTTCAAGCATGATTTTTTTCACTACTTCGTCCTCGGTCATATTGTTTTCCTTTGCTTGAGCTGCTATTTGTTGCTCAACTAAGGGGGTTTTTACATAGGCCGGACACAAGGTGTTAATAGTAATATCATAGTCACCAGTCTCTAATGCTACGGTTTTAGCGAGTCCTAGCAAACCATGCTTCGCAGCCACATAGGCCGACTTAAACGGCGAGGCTACAAGAGAGTGAATAGAGCCCACGTTAATAATACGCCCAAAATTTTGTGCTTTCATGGCCGGTAATAGCGCCTGGATGGTTAGCGCAGGGCCAACCAGCATAATATTAATCAGCTGCTGCCATTTGTCAGCAGGAAAATCTTCAAGGTTTGAAACGTGTTGGATGCCAGCATTGTTAATAAGTACGTCGACAGTGAGCTTACCGAGCGCTTCAGGTAAGGCAGCAATTTGCGCTGCGTCACACACATCTACCGCCACTGCGCTCGCGCTGCCATCATTAATACTGCCAAACTTACTCGCCAGCACCGCTGCCGCCTCTTGCGCAGCACTTTCGTTAATATCAGCCACGATAACGTGATGCCCCTGTTTTACCAACGTCTCTGCCATGCCCAAACCAATACCGCTGGCTCCCCCGGTGATAAATATCGTTCTCTTATTCATTATTACCGTCCTGGTTCATTGGCTCTATCTGCTGCGCTTCTTCTTTAGGTGCGGCCTGATTCACCTGTTGTGGCGAAGGCGAGGGTAACGTATTAAGAGAAAGTAAAAGCGCATTTACTGCCTTTATCTGATCGCCATCTCTGTTGGCGTAGTCCTTTGAGGCATATCCCCACCAGTCCCAGCAACCTTGTGGATTTAGCGGCATAAAAAGGGATTTTTTTGTTTGCGGGTACAGCACAATCATATTGTTGTCATCGGCCCAGTCATTCAGCCCTGTTTGCGACGTATAGGCATCGTCCACAGCGTCAGCGTATTGGTTGCAGCCGTGAAAGCTGATGTGTGCCCGACAGCTTTCTCCGCTTGCGCAGCTTTGCGGTATGTAAACAAAGCCTTCGCTGGCTAGTGTTTTGGCACTGCTGCCTGCAATGTCCTGTTGATTAATGGTATGCAGTGAACCTGACAGTACATCGTCTGGTGCAGTTAACCCTTCAATGAGATGATTAAGCATGTCGCCAGCCGCGTCATAATCACAGTTACCAATGAACGGGCTTTCTGATGTCATACAGTCTGTTCCGTTCGTTTTCGTTGGAAACAGGTGGGCGATAGACATATCGTTAACGTATTTTATGTTTTGAGTGTCTGTCCACATTGTGTATTGCTCGAATAAGGCATCGCTAACTTCACTGGCAATTCGCACGTCACGCTTGCCGTGAAATAACCACACCTTGGCATCTTTCATATTGTCTAAGTCAGCAAGCTTTCCCGCCTTTGCATATTGTGCCGCTTGCTCACTTAAAGCCGTTAAATCGGGCTGGGTGTCGGTCTTGTTGACACACTGGGCAAGTGCCGTTGTAATATCGCCCTTGGCACAAAAATACGGGCCGGCTGCCAATACCCCTACACCCTTAACCCAATCGCTGTGGGCCAGTTGAAACTGTGTGGCCATATATCCACCAGAAGACAGCCCCGATACGGTGACGTCAGATAAGTCGAGAGATAGCTTGGGCATATCTTCATGTTTTGTTTGCGCGTGTAAGGCAATGGAAAAGCAAAGGCTACTTGCCAAGGCTGCTTTAACAATAGTGTTGATAGTCATCATAAAAATCCTTTACTCATTTTCCAAAAACTGGCGAATAGCGGTTGCCTGTTTTGATATATTTGTCACGCCCTCTAGGTGTCCGAGTGACCCTTGAAGCTCGGTATATTCGCTGTTATTTCCCTGCTGCTTAAGCGTTTGATGTGCATGTTGAGCTAAATAGGGCATCAGTAATAAATCAGAATCGGCAGGCAGAAACAGCGTCTTTGCCTTGATGTTGTCTAGTCCTGCATCAAGGTTGTCTTTATGTCCTGCGACAAAAAGCTGGCACGCTCTCACCAAATAAAGCAGGTGATTGGCATCCATCTTTTCACCACGGGCGGCCGCCCGCGTTTTTAACCACTTTGTGATGGAATGTTGTTCGCTAATACTGGACAGGGGAGCTTGCTCTAGGTTTTTAAAGCCTAGCATATTACCTTGAGCGTTAAAAAACTCAGGGGTTAGGGCATTTTGCGTTATCAGCATTAGCGATGCGGTAAGTCCATCAGTTGGCCCTTCTTTTGGCGAATAGTTGCCCTTGTTCCATTTTTTATCGAGTCTGATAGGCGTAGCCCAATGTTCAAGAGCCGTCGTCGTCCAAGCGTCGCTTTCCCCTGCGCCTATTACCGACAGCATTCTAGGTACCCAACTTGGATAGGCACTTGCCCAATCAATGGCCTGCATGGCGCCCATCGACGGTCCCACCACCGCATGAAGCTTCTTAATGCCTAAGCTTTCTAATAAGGCTTTTTGCACATTAACGAAGTCGCGAATAGTCACTACCGGAAAGTCTAACCCGTAGGGTTTTCCTGTGGATGGGTTAATGGTGGCGGGCCCGGTGGTGACCACCTTTTCATCATACGCGTTTAAATTCACCAAGGTGTCTGCGCTTATAACGAAAAAGCGGTTGGTATCAATGGCTTTGCCTGGGCCAATAATACTATCCCAGTACCCTGCATTTTCATCTAGAGCACTGTATTTACCTGCCGCATGGGACGTGCCAGAAAAGTAATGGGTAATTAAAATTGCATTGTCTTTTTGTGCATTAAGCTTACCGTAGGCTTCCCAGCCTACCTTTACATCGTTAATGGTTTTGCCACCAAAGGTAGTAAAACTGTCCATGTGAAAGGTTTGCTTATTCACCAACAAGCTATGTTGCTGTTGCTCATCGGTACTCACATCGCCGTTGGCCTGTACAGCGGTGGTTGCCAGAGTAGACAGTAAAAGCAGCGCGGCTGTAAGCCCAGTTGTAAGCCTACTCATTAGCTCACTTGTTGGCTTGCTTGTTAGCCTAGCTGCTAGCGCAATTTGCACGCCGATGGCCTGGCTGCCGCCAGGCTCTCCATCAGAGCTTCCGCCAGGCTTTCCACCAGACCCGCCGCCAGACAAAATGCCAGCTATAGCAGGGCGAAAAAGTGAAGATTGCCTGTCAGTGCACGTATTCGCCAGCACTAGAAAGTTGTGAAAACGCTGATTCATAGTAAAACCTTTCCTTTTTTTACAATATGCTAAACAGGCCGATAGCCAGCGCTAGCCCCATTACGGGCACGACTACAGTCAGTGCTCCCACTGCCCAATAGGCTGCTTGGTGTGTTTCATGGCAAATTGCGCGAATTGTTGTGACGACGTACCCGTTATGAGGCAATGAATCTAATGCGCCCGACGAAATAGAAACAATTCGGTGTAACTGCTCTGGCTCTACACCTTGGTCCATATAGTGTGGGCCCACTAAGGGAAGGGCAATGGCTTGGCCGCCAGAGGCGCTACCCGTTAAACCGGCTATTACGCTGACTGCAATGGCAGCACCAATCAGTTCATTGCCTGGTATTTGAGTCATTAGGGCCACCGTTTGCTGAAAGGCGTCGGTATTTTTCGCAATCGAGCCAAAGCCCACAACCGCTGCGGTATTGCCAATGGCAATAAGCGCCCCAGTGGTGCCGGCATTGATGGCAACAGGCAAACTTTGAAAGTATTTAAAGTTTATGGCCAGTAAACAAAGCACGCCGCCACCCAAGGCTAGAATTAGCGCTAACTGAGCCAGTTCTTCGTGAAATAAAAACGAAATGGCAAGCACAACAAGCAGGGGCACAATACCGGTAAATGGATGTGGCAGATCTCTTTCTCTAATTTCAGGGTCGCTTTCCCTTGCCTCAAACACTTCACCCTGATTAACTGCTTTTCGAATCATTTTCGCGAGCCACCAATATCCGAACACCGCCATTAAAATAGCGACAATTAAACTGACTTCCCAAGCAGCAAAAGGCGATGTACCCAAGTATTTAATTGGGATCCAGTTTTGAATTTCTGGTGAGCCCGCCGAGGTCATTGTAAACGTCACCGAGCCAAAGGCCATGGCGGCAGGAATGAATCGTCTAGGCAAATTGGCATCTTTAAATAAGCTGACCGCCATGGGATAGACGGAAAATGCCACCACAAATACGCTTACACCGCCGTAGGTAAGTATGGCGCAGGCCATGACTACCGCTAAGACAGCTTGCTTATAGCCAATTTTAGAAATTATCCATTGAGATACCGAGTCTGCCGCGCCGGTGTCTTCCATAAATTTGCCAAATAACGCCCCCAGCAAAAACATGAAAAACCACGACGCAATAAACCCTGAGAAACCGCTCATATAGGTTTCTACAAAGTTTACATCGCCGGTAAATACCGCAATGTTATTGGTTAGCGCCACAATAAGCGCACACAGGGGAGCAGCGATAAACAGGTTCATCCCACGTATTGTTAACACAATAAGTAGCAATAGCCCGCCTACCAAGCCAATCATACTTAACATAGTTGTTTTCCTTTAAAAATCTGTGACCGCAGATATTCCAAAGCAGTTAAGTCGATTGTAGATCCACTAACCGACTTGCTTTTGCGCAAGCTTATTGTCAATAAATCTAACGTATTCAAATTACACGTAAAGTTTGACGTTACTTTTGCAAAAATCCCATAGTACGATGGTACTACATACTGTTAACAATTAATTAACTAAAGTATTTCGTGACCGTAGCAAATTATCCAGCAGTGAATAACACTTAGAACAATAAAGGACTCACTATGTCACTAACAACACACACAAAGCGTCATGGCTGCACCCCAGTGTCTGATCACAAAGTCTCTCATCAAAAAGTTTCATGCCATAAAGTGGCTCGCCACAGTTTGTGCGCCATTGCAGTGGCCGCTAGTTTATGTGCATCTCCTGCTTGGGCACAACAGAGCAATAGCCAAACAGCCAACACAGAACAGGCTGAAAATGAAAAAGGTAAATTAGAGCGTATTGAAGTGACCGCACGGCGTACCCTTGAGTCGCTCCAAGAAACCCCCGTTGCCATCACGTCGGTAGGCGCTGTTGAGCTAGGTGAAAAAGGCATTAGCGTACTTACTGAATTACAACAATTCTCGCCCAACACAACGTTGCAAACCAGCCGCGGGACTAATAATACGTTAACCGCTTTTATTCGTGGTTTGGGGCAACAAGACCCTTTATGGGGCTATGAGCCCGGTGTTGGTATTTATGTCGACGATGTGTATATTGCGCGACCACAGGGCGCAGTGCTCGATTTATTAAACGTTCAGCGCATCGAGGTATTACGTGGGCCTCAGGGGACACTTTATGGCAAAAACACCATTGGTGGTGCAGTTAAGTACGTAACTAAAGAAATGACTGGCGACACGCAAATGAACATTGAAGGCACGGTGGGCAGCTATAGCCAGCGCGACCTCAAGGTTACCGGTCAAATTCCACTGGTTGAAGATACGGTGTACTTAGGTGTGGGTTATGCCAACTTAAATCGAGATGGCTTTGGTGAGTATTTATTAAGCGCATTACCTAATCAAGACAAAGAAAACTACAACAAAGATTTATGGGCAGCGAGAGTGTCCCTTGAAGTGCATGCTAGCGAAGATTTATTCTTCCGTTTTGGCTGGGATAAAACAGAAGATACGTCTAATGCCCGGGGTGGTTATCGATTGATACCGAGCTTGTTAACCGATGCGCCTGTACCCGATTCAAAATTTGACTCTTATACCAGCTTGCCAACATCAAACAGAGTTGAATTAGAAGGTTACAGCTGGCTGGCCCGCTACAACGTGAGTGATAAATTAGAGCTTAAATACATCGGCTCTCATCGCGAAAGTTATTCTCCAACAAACATCGACTTTGATAATACGCCTCTGCCTATTTTTGATGTACCGGCAGAGTATGACGACAGCAACACTACCCATGAATTACAGGCAAACTACTTCGGCGATAATTTTGACGTGGTGTCGGGGCTCTATTTTTACGACGGTGATAGTTGTGGTAATTTCGATGCCATCTTAGGTGTGCTTGGGCAGTCATTAGGCGCACCGGGTCTCACCCGTGAGGTAACCGGTTGTAATAACTCAGAAAGTTATGCTGCTTATGCACAGCTTAATTACGACATTACCGAGCAGCTCTCTCTGTCTCTTGGTGCGCGCTACACCGACGAGGAAAAATCTGCGTTTGTGAATAATGGCCTTATTTTCGACAATGTATACCCGTCTACAGATTGGATTGAAGGCTATGTTCGCCCAGAAGGACAGCTGGTTCCACAGGTATTGGGCACCGATACAGACGGAGATGGGTTACTAGATGCACCTGCGGTGCAAAGCTGGTCACGATTCACGCCTCGTGTAGGGCTAGAGTATCAATTTGACCCCAGCATGATGTTTTTCGCCAGCTATTCTCAAGGGTTTAAATCGGGCACCTTTAACCCTCGTGCAACGATAAATGAACCCGGTGTAAATCCAGAAGTGGTAGACAGTTTTGAGCTGGGTATGAAAAGTGATTTAAGTGATACCTTACGATTAAACGTCACGTTCTTTTCCTACGATCACAGAGATAGGCAATATATTGGTGTAGAGGGCGATTTATCCGACCCTACCGCGCTGGATCAACGCTTAAGAAACGCGGCTGAAACAGCAGCAACAGGTGCTGAGTTAGAGATGACCTGGATTGCCTCAGAAAACCTTCAGTTTGATGTGGCTTATGGATACATCGACTTTGAAATTAAAGAGAATAATGCGATCCCACCACTTATTGGTTCAGCAAGTACGCCAGAAAACACCTTTAATTTAAACGCTAACTATTTCTTAGAAACCAGTTTTGGCGATATTACATTTAACGCAAACTACTACTACAGAAGCGACTATTTGCTGTTCGAAGCAAGCGATCTTATTGAACAAGATGCATATGGAATGGTTAACCTGAGTGCTCGTTGGGAAAGCATCGAAGGAGATTGGTACGCAGGTCTTCACGTGAAAAATCTCACCGACGAAGAGTATCTCACCGGCGGATATGACTTTGTCACCCGCGACGAAGATGGCAACTTTGGACCAGGGCTAGGTGGCGATACCACCTTGATTGGCTATTATGGCGATCCAAGAACTGTTCACCTAACTCTTGGCTACCGTTTCTAACTAAGCACAAACTGCAAACGTAAAGAGCTCGCTTTTTTAAGCGGGCTTTGCTTTTACCGTTTTCTATAAATTTGTCTTCACTTGGGTCTACGAAAATCTTTGGGTCTAAGGAAATCTTTAGTTAGTAAAGCGTGGGTAAGAGAAAGAAGCCCATTGTCGTGTTAGTATTCTGTTTACACTAAAATAACAAATTGATATCCAAAAATACCAATGACTAATCCCGTACCGGTAAAATTGCTTATTGCTGATGATCATCCACTATTTCGTGCTGCAATGTGTCATGCGCTACAAAACAGTGAGGGCGCAGTGCTACTTGAAGCGTCTACGTTCCCAGAAACAAAGGCGTTATTGGCTCAAGATACCCGCATCGACATTGTGTTTTTAGATTTAGGAATGCCAGGCAGTGAGGGATTAAACGGATTATCTGAGATTAGAGCTGAGTATCCAGATGTGCTAGTGGTTATTGTAACAGCGCAAGATGCGCCTGGTATTGTGCAGCGAGCGTTAGCATTGGGCGCCAGTGGATTTATTCCTAAATCTGCGTCTGTGGATTGTATTATCGACGCGGTAGATACAGTATTAGACGGCGAAACCTGGTTGCCAGAGCATATCAGTGCCACTACGGATACTAGCAGTACCCTGGATGACTTCAGCGCGCGATTGAGCCTACTCACCCCTCATCAATTAAAAGTGCTTAAGATGGTCGCCGATGGTTTGCTTAACAAGCAAATTGCCTACGAGTTAGCGATTTCAGAATCAACAGTAAAGCAGCATGTTTCCGCAGTGCTAAAGAAGCTAGGGGTTATCAATAGAACCAAGGCTGGCATAGCATTTAAAAATGCTATGCGAACCGATGGATAATGTTGGCCAACATGTACCAATTAGCACCCGTTTATTTACTGCCAAGGGCCTTTTTTAAATAAGCGCTAAACGCTGGCGCAGCGGCCCGTTTATCTGTTTCAATTTGTTGTACTTCTGGCATTGCTTTTAATCTATCCATGAGCGCTTTGCTACCAGGAGCATGCTCATATAAGTCTACATCAAAAAGCTTTTTAGCCACCGGAGCTGCAAGGTCCATAGAATAAAGCAGCATAATGTCGGCCGCAGTTAGTGTGTCACCTGCAATATAAGGAGAAAATTCAGCGGCGCGGGCAAGCGCTTGAGCACCGTTAAATAACGCGCGTTTTACTTCTTTTTTGGTGATGTCATCAACGGGTACGCCCCAAAACGCCTCTGTGTGACAGCGCCTTGCAGGTAATTCAATGTATAACTCGATGAGCTTAACTAACTCTTTCACCTTAGCCTTTGCGAAGGGCTCGGTTGGATAAAGTGGCGCTTGAGGCGAGATTTCATCAAGGTACTCAAGGATGACATTGGTTTCTACCAGTACGCCTTGGTCTGTTTGCAATGCGGGCACTTTACCCGTTGGGCTGATTGCTAAATATTCTGGCGTTTGATTTGGATACGTCATGACGGCTTCATAATCTATCCCTTTCAGCGCCATCGCCAGTTTAATCATGTTGTAGTAATTACTAACATCAAATCCGTACAATTTAAGCATAGAGAACCTTTAACACAGTTATAAATACATTTATGTACTATAAGATTGCTTTATAAGAAAGAGTGCAACACATCTGTAGTGATAGTTGAGTATAACGATGTTTGTTTTTCTTAAAACATCTCTACTTCTAGTTCATCGAGCACCATCGTGCCTTTGTCATTTTCGGCAAAATAGAGTTCATATTTCAGGTTATCGACATAGATTTCCCAATAATCGCCAAGTGCAAAAATGTTTTCTTCACCGAATAACGCTGTCACATCTTCTTCGTTCATACCTGCCTGAAGAGGTCCGAAGGTCCATTTGCCTTTAGGTGGCACATTTTTAAAAAACGAGTCTCTTACTATCAACTTTCTTAGTGTATTGTTGGAATACACCATAGCCAGGCTTCTGTCATAGATATGCAGTGTCTTGTCTTGATAACCACGCGCTGCAAGTATGGGAGTGAAGGGAAACTGATCAATAGTAATGGGCTCTAGCGTTTGAGATGCTTCGGTGAGGTCGCTGTACGTTTTTTCGTAGATACTCGGCTTCGAATTCGTTATTTCAGGAGCTATTTCAGAATCAGATTTAGAACCATTGCCATCAAGATACCCATAAGCAAAGCTTTTTGCGACGTAGCGCTTGTTCTCATTATCTATCTCAAGGGTTAATCCGATATCAATAAATACGCCATTTTCTGCGGCTAGTCGGTAGGTATATTCTTCTTTTAGGTTGCCATCGAGTTTGGCATCAAAGGATTTTACATCGTCCCCTCTGCCAATGGAGCCGTTCACTTGCCATGCAAGAAATGGCCTGTCATCAAACTCAAAATAATTAATCAAACCAGCAGAGAGCCACGTGTTATAACTCTGAATGCTTTTTACTTTGTTGTTTCGCACCACAATCCATAGGTTTCGCCCATAGACGTATAAGGTGTCAGTGTCATTGAGAATTAACTCAGCGGTAGGAGTGCCTAATGTTTCAAGCAGCATAGATAAATCATCTTCTACCTTTACCCCAAATACCCCGTTATCGAAGGAAATGACTTGGTTTTTAAGCTCTGGGTTTTGTACTTCCTTTTTTCCGCCTAATGCATAGTCGGAAAAATCAAAGGTCATGTCTCGTCCTTTGACAACAGTGCTGTACTCGTAGGACATACTTACCTTGGTAGTACCCAGCAAACGATTTCTCTTTACGCCAATTTTAGCTAGCGCCTTGGAGTTACAGCTGCTTATTAGCGAGGCACTCACAATAGTATTGCCGAAAGCAGTGGTGTTGGAATTAGTCGTGTCGGAAGCGGTAGAGTCGGAAGCAGTAGAGTCGGAATCAGTAGTGTCGAGCTTTGCAGCGGATGTTTTTTCAAAAGAGCGGATTTTGCTGGAAGTCTCTTCATTCTCATCGCGGTTATCAGAGAGCTGTTCGCTGGATACGAGTACAATTTGACTGGCACCAAGCTCTTTTGCATCAAGAAGTGCAGCTTGCTTTAATAAGGATACTGCATCGGTGTTGCCATCTGACTGGGTTTGTTTGCCCGAGACGCTTGAGGAGTTTGAGTCTTTTTGTGAATCGTTATCACTATGTAATAGCCGTGAGGCTGCATCCTGTAATGTAATTTCTTTCAATACTTCATAATTACAGTCCGGGTAGCTGTTAACAATTGGGATGGCCTCTGACGGCGTTTCTCCAAAAGCATTAGATGTATATATTGATGCTACACAAAGTGCACTTATTGAAAGTTGTATTATCGTTTTCATACGCCTCATTCCTTATCGGCTCGTTTTTATTATTATCGTTATTCTTACCGGCACTACTCTAGTTACTACGCGTTTCAAACGCTTTCAAATATTTTCAAACTTTAACCTTGGACCATTAAGATACCGTAATACCATCGCGTGGGTGCTTTACGGCTGAAAGTAAACGTCCATATCGTTTTCCAATTGCGTTAGGCGTTTTTTATAGTCACTTCGATAGTCGTCGTCAGACAATACCCGAGTTAAATCATTTTCCACATTGAGAATACGTTTTCGCAGCGCATAAAACAGTTCGCCTTCAGCGCCTCGCATAAAGACTTCGATATCTTTTAAGTCCTTAAGACAGCATTCATCAAGTGAGGTATTGAATTTTTTGCCCATGTACTCAATCATCGAGTTGCTTTCTAACGATGCGCCGCTTACAGGTGCTAGCGGCATATCGTGCACGCTACTTTGAAAATTAAGGGTCTTTTCAAGCGCTGCACGCAATAACGATAAGGATGATTTGGCGGCTTGTTTTTCAAACTGTTTCAACCTCAATTCAAGTGCTTGTGCATCAGGGGAGGTGATACCGACAATTTTTGCATCAATGAAAACAGACTTTGCACTATCGAGCTTTTCTTTTGCATAAATGAGCGTGTTAATGTCAGATAAAAACTGACCTGTCAGTTTTTCATCAAGTAGTGCTCTCGTTTCCTCAATACGTTCTGCATGAAGCGTCACTGCTGCGTTATATCGTCTTTCAGATTCACTTAATTCATTGGTGTCACTGCACGCAACTATCAAGGTTGTTAGCAATACAAAGAGTATTGAGTTCAGTGAAGCGGAGAAAAACAGTCGCAACGGCAAATCCTTTTTTATGTGTAGTAATATCGTTAGAGTAATCGGTACGGGTATCAGTGTCGATAGTATTAGATTTGGTAGCAATAACAAATAAAGCGCCTGTGGACGCGGCAGTTGACAGGCTAGGCAGTCGTTAGCTTTAAGGCTTTCGATTTAGCATAGAGGCAGTTGACTTGGCTGGAGGTCACTCTAACTTGTGAGTGCAGGTGGCGAGTCGAGTGGATAAAGTCGATAAGTAGTAGGGCTTGGCAAGCCAATCGAGGCCAAACCAATTGAAGACGAACTAATTAAGGGTAAACCAATTCAGTACTTTTGTAGTGAGCGAGTTAAACCACACTGGCTATAAATACGTAAAACACAACACTCAATAATATGAAGTGTATGCCGTGTTATCAAATATTATTAAGCGCTTATCGAGTGGGTTGAACAAACAGTCCCTTGCTTCTCAGCAAAACACCAAACACATCAGTAGTCACAAAAACGATGCCGTTTCTATCTGGCAAGATACCGGCCAGGTGTATTACTTAGAAAATACGCTAAAGCTTACTTACACCTCTAATAGCGGGGTCATGACACTAGAAAAGCTCTCTCTCGATGAACTACCTAACGTTATAAAAGCGTTAGACGCAATGCCCGCAGGCTCTCCACTTGCCAGAGCCACCGTCGCGCAACAAGATGACGCTTATGTAGTGAGTGTGTGTGGTGTTACTTGGCAAAAAAGCCATGACAGCGTGCGTATAAAAGCGCTGCCAGAAGCGGCAATGCTGCGCAGCAAAACACATTGCTTTACTAAATCTCAGGCGGTATTCAAACATGCGTTTCTACTCGAGCATGACGATTTGCTCACGCCGTCAATTGGAAGTAAGAAAGAGGGCGTGTACACCTACAACCGAATATCTATAGAAGACTTTGCCCAACAATTAGTAAGAGCGAACGAACGCATTGCGCCACCTATGCGTAAATCAATACCTGTGCACAGTGATAATTTTAAAACGGCGTTCACTGAACACGAGCAATCAGTTATCGATGTGGTGCTTGGTCATAATGTTGACCAAAATCACACTGAACAAAACCGGACTGAACAAAACATTACTGATGAAAACTTCACTGGTGAAAGCGATACCGGTAGCAGCGATAAACAGATAAACAGATAAACGATGACGGTGTAAATGGAAAAAGCAGCACCGACCATATCAACACTAAAAATAGCAGCACCAAAATAGCTGTACCAAGAGTTGCAGCAGAGAAAGTAGTTCTAAGGATAAATAGCTGAGCAATTCTTAGCCTAATTGATTATGTTAATGTTGTGGTTTTAGCCTAATATCTAACTCTCTTAAACACGGACTAGGATTAAGATGAGTTTGCACAAGTCAGCGGCAACAGTTAAAGGCGTACATCAGGAGCCACTAAAACCTGTTGCTATGGCCTTTTTCTTTTTATATTTTGCGCTTTCCTTTAGTCACTTCCTGTTACTTACTGAAGAATTTAAATGGGTGCTTGTCACATCCGCATCCATAACCACTGTCATTAGCTTCACTCTTATGCTGAAAGCACAAAATCTTTCAAGTGCATGGCAGCGTTTAGGGATTGTTTCAATTTTACTGCTTGGCACAACGAATGGCCTTTTACATTTATGGCTCTCTCAATCACCTGAACAAACAACCAATCTTTTTTTAGTTATTATTGCCAGCGGTATTGTGCTCTCGAAAAGGCTGCATTGGGTGTTATTGATACTGCTAAATTGGGCGGGGTGGTTAGTCATTAATTCAGTGGTCGAGATGTCTATGACGATGCATTTTTTCTTTGCATTGGCTATGAGCACAACATTGAGCTGGTTTGCACATTTAGCGCGAAGAAGTTTGGTGAGTAAACAAGTGGAGCTGCTGCAAGAAAGGGACATAGCGATTGCTCATGAGCATGAAGCAATAAAAGCAAATGAAGCAAAAAGTGCATTTCTTGCCAATATGAGTCACGAAATTCGCACTCCAATGAACGGTATTATTGGCATGATTGAAATGATCAGCCGTACGTCTCCTAATGACAAACAAACGAAATTTATTAACACTGCTCAACGCAGTGCAGATTCATTGATGATCATCATTAACGATATTCTAGATTTTTCAAAAATAGAAGCCGGAGAGCTGGCTATAGAAAATGTTGAATTCGACTTAGCGCAGTTCATGGGCAACTTTGTGCAGGAACAAACATTTCAAGCACAAGAAAAGGGATTGTGGCTTAAGTCAAAAGCCGCTGGTGAGAGTGACAAAAAGGTGGTGGGAGACCCTCATCGCCTAAAACAAATTTTTAATAATTTACTGTCTAATGCCATTAAGTTCACAGAAAGCGGCGGTATAAACATTCAGTATAATGTAGTGAGCGAGGGAGATGCATTGTTATTGAATGTAGAGATTAGTGATACGGGTATTGGTATTAGCGAATCTGCCATGCCTGGACTTTTCGACTCTTTCTCCCAAGCTGATATGTCGACCACAAGAAAATATGGTGGTACCGGGCTAGGGCTTGCAATCACCAAGCAGCTTTGTGAATTGATGGGCGGCGAAATATCTGTTGAAAGCACACTTGGTCAGGGATCTACATTTAGGTTTGTGGTAAAGCTAAGCGCGCCTCTGATAAGCGAGGAAGCTGATAGCGTTAAGCACGTCGAAACAGAACCAAAATCTTTCGATTTGAATGTGTTATTGGCTGAGGACAACGCAATAAATCAACAAGTTATGTTAGCAATTTTAACTAACTTGGGAGCAGAGGTTGAGCTTGCAAACGATGGCGTTGAAGCGATAGAACGTTTGTCGAAACCAAAAGCGAAACATTACGACCTTATTTTTATGGACTGCCAAATGCCAAATGTGGACGGTTATGAGGCAACACGTCGTATTCGCGAGGGTCATGCAGGAGATGAAAACAAAAAGATACCCATCGTCGCGCTAACGGCCCATGCCATGGATAGCGAAAAGCAAAAATGCCTCGATGCAGGTATGGACGAATATCTCACTAAACCAGTAGATTTAGCATCGTTAAAGGCCATATTGGCACTGTACTAAATACTTAAGCGATAGGGGAGTCCTTACCGACTTTAGCTAAACGTCTGTTTTAACAATCGCTTGAGGGCACTTGGTTTTACAGGTTTTGGTAAATAGGCAAGGTTCATCTCTGCGGCTAAATCCCTTATCTCAGGGCTGCGGTTCGCAGTGATTAATATACGAAGCGCTGGGTTGTAAGGCTTGAGCGACTTTGATGATTCAGATGGTGCTATTGATTGAAGTGACGCTATAGATTCAGATGGCATGGCGTCCATTAACTGCAAAATGTCTGTGCCTGTTTCACCGAAGTTTAGATGATAATCGGCAATAATAACGTCAGGTTTGTGTTTGAAAGCAGCAAGGGCGTCTTTCTTTCCTGTTGCGGTAATAACCTCAGCTCCCCAATCACTGAGCAGCGCCTGCATGGCTACCGTTACTTGCTCGTCATTTTCAATAAGTAGGATTCGTTTGTTTGTTAAAAACAGCGAGTGTGGGTTCTCTTGTGTGGCGTCAAACTGTAGAAGGTTGGGTTCGGCCTCTATTCCCTGCGGTATACGCATTTTCTGTATCGCGCTGGCAGGGTACTTAGGCACAGTAATGGCAAAGCAGCTGCCTTTATGCAAAGCAGATTTCAGTGATACAGAGTGCCCGAGCAACTTGCATACCCCATCAACAATAGTTAACCCTAAGCCAATGCCCTGTGAACTATTGGGGTTTTCTAGCTGGTGAAATTCGCCAAAAATAGCTTCTTGTTGATGCAGTGGAATACCCGGACCTGTGTCGTAAACGCATACAGTCAATGCTTTTTCACCATTGGAGGTACATTGTCTGACCCCAATTAAAACACTGCCTTTTTGGGTGTACCGTATCGCGTTAGACAGTAAGTTTTGTATCACTCTTCTGAAAAGGTGCTTATCGGTGTGTGTGTGACAGTGTGTTTTTACGTATTTTAATGAAATATCTCGCTGAGACGCAATAAGACTAAACTCCGTCACTAATGATGAAAGCACGTCGTCTACGGCGAAGGTGATCTTATTCGGTTTGAGTACGCCAGAGTCTAACTTTGTCATATCTAGCAACATAGAAAGTAGCGTTTGTGCGTTATTGAGTGAATTCACTACGCCCTCAGACAAGCCCGATAATTCACTATTTTTCGTTTTCTTCTCTAGCATAGAAGCAAAGAGGGTTGCGGCGTTAAACGGCTGCATCAAATCGTGTCCTGCAGCGGCTAAAAATTTAGTTTTACTCTCGTTTGCCGCATCAGCCTGTTGCTTGGCAAGCTGAAGCTCTTTCGTGCGTCGCATTACCCTCTGCTCAAGTTCCGATTTTGACTCTTTTAATTCATCTTGAATGGCGATGTATTCGGTAATATCGCTATAGGTAGTTACATAGCCACCTCCTGGAAGGGGAGCGCCGTTAAGTTCTATAACCCTGCCATCATGTTGTTTTCGTATATATTTGTGGCGACTCCCTTCCAGCATAAACTGAACGCGCTTTTCTATTTCTTGATTAATGCGGCTATTTATCTCAGCGACATCGCTAATGTCAGCATCTATGCTCGTTGAATCTAAAGGCGTTGAATCTACAGCGGTCGAATTTGCTGCAGTCGAATCTGCTGCTGCCGACGCTGTTGTCGCTGAATCTGCTGTCGCTGAGGTGCTGGTATCGGTTTCGTACCTGTTGCGCTCTTGCTGGCCAAAAAGCCCTCGTTTGGCATTAAAGCTCAGTATGTCATGTATTGACATACCGACTTTTAAAAAGCCTCTAGGGTAGCTGAACAGTTCAACGTAGCGTTCATTCCACGCAAGTAACTGTAGTTTTTCATCAAGTACACTTATCCCTTGTTCGATGTTTTGCACTGATGATTGCAGCACCTCATGATTGAACTGAAAAGACTGTGAGGCTTCTTCTACCCAGTCTACCAGCTCAGGAAGAGAATCAGTGTGCTTGTCGGCAATAGCGCCTAATAGTATACGAGCGCTTGGTCCGCCTACTTGCGCTGCAAGAAGTTGCTCTACTCGTTGCAATAAGGTGTGATTGGCAAGCCCGTTAGCGCGAGCGTCAGAGACGTCGATGGAGAGTTGGTTGATTAACGTGTCGTGACTCTTTTTATCTAATACTCTTTGGGTTAAAGAGACGATGTCACCCACGCGAATTTTTAAGTAGGGTGTGGATAAGGCCAAATCCTCACTGTCGTCAATACTACCAGCTAGGTTGTGAGTTTGAGAGCCATTTTTACCTCGATGACTACCTCGATGACCAACTAAGCCCCTTCTACTTATTGCTCGTCGTTTATTGATTAAACTTATCAGGGAAACTACAACATATACGGCGGCGTTGGTAATAAGTGAAATAATAAAGCCGATACCTAGCTGAGCATCGGTGGGCGGTGCATTAAAATAGTAACTAGACATAACGCTGGGGTAGAGCAGTAGTGCGCACCAACAAAGAAAGCCTGCACATAACCCGGCCAAGGCAGCAGCCTTGGCACTTTTATTCCAATAAAGGCCAAACATCAGTATGGGAAAGCACTGCCCCAGCAAGGCAATGGCGATCACGCCACTTTTCACCAATGGTGCAGCTTGACTGACATTGAGGTGATACCAAAGGGCCACCGACAGCACTACCAACACGGTTAAGCGACGAATAACAAGTACTTTATTTGTCTCAAGGGTATGGTTTGGCTCGGTTCTTAATCTCGCTTTTATCCAAAGCGGTGTAACTAAGTTGTTGGCAATCATAATGCCTAGGGCAAGCGTGGCCACAATCACCATGCTGGTGGTTGCAGACAATCCCCCTAAAAACGCAATGATTGAGAGCAGCGTGTTTTCGGCAAAAAGGGGAAGCGCCAATACATAGGTATCTGAGCTTACGCTTTCAGGCAGCAGCATTTTGCCAGCCAAGGCCAAAGGGATGAGAAAAATGGTCATACCCAATAAATACACAGGGAAAAACCAGCGGGCGGTTCGCAGTTCCCCTTCGCCGTTGAGCTCGACAAAATTCATATGAAATTGACGCGGCAGTACAAACATGGAGCAAACCCCAAGCATTACGTGAGTAACATAAACAAGGGGAGCGCTGTCGGCATAGATAACCTCTCGCGCTTGTTCATGTACAGACGCTTTTGAAATAAGGTCGAGCACGCCGTCGAACATAAAATAGCAAACGAAAATACCAATACACCACAGCGCCACAAGCTTAAACACCGACTCAAATGCAATAGTCATTAAAAGCCCAGGGTGCTTGTCGGTTAAGTTCAGGGTTCGCGTCCCAAAGATGATGGCAAAAATAGCCATCAACAAAGCCACATACATGCTAACGCTCTGGCTGGTTTCGGCGGTATTGGGTGTGATCAGAGTAATACTTTTGGTAATGGCGTCGAGCTGCAAAGCGATGTACGGAATAACCCCCACAAAACACAGTACGCTAACAAAAGCCGCGACAAGGTGGGAGTGCTTGTACCTCATACCAATCAGGTCAGCGAGGGAAGTGATATTGTGTTGTTGGCATAACCGACTGATGTGCAGTACCACAGGAAATGCAAAAACCATGGTTAATATAATGCCCATGTAAGTAGGCACGATAGCCCAACCGTATTCTGCGGCTTGTGATGTGGTACCAAAAAACGCCCACGACGTGCAGTGAACACCTAAGCCTAGGCTGTATAAAATAGGGTGCTGCCGATTGTCTTTGAGGTACCTTTCGCCCCAGAAGCCAATAGCAAACAAAATAAAAAGATACACGGCAACAATACTGCCTACCGACCAAATGCTAAGCATTCACCCACCTCATAAAAATCACTGATTTACGTTAACACGATTTTCACAATAGTAAGCAGTATTCACGCTGATAATTATTTTTTGAAAAAAAATTAAATTCAAACCACAAAAATTGTGTGGTTACCCTTGATCGCTTACAAACTAGCCCCATAAATAAGCGCAACATAGATATTCCTTTTGTTTAGCAATGCTAGCAAATGGGTGTTGCCTAATTTATACAATGTTTGGAGGTAGGCATGAGCGACAGTCGCGACGTGCACGCAGATAAAGAAAACGCAGTTGATGAAACTGTGCAGGCTACTGAAGAAGTAGAAGTTGAAGGCCAGGTAGTAGAAGGTACTGACGCCCCTCAAGATGAAGCTTCACAGCGCATTTATGAGCTAGAAACTGCTTTATCTGAAGCTCAAGCAACGATTAAAGAGCAACAAGACGGCGTACTTCGCGCTCGCGCTGATGCCGACAATGCTCGTCGTCGCGCTGAAGGTGAAGTTGAGAAAGCACGCAAATTCGCACTAGAGCGTTTTGCTGGTGAGCTTCTGCCTGTTGTTGACAACCTAGAGCGTGCTATCGAACTTTCGGATAGCGACAATGAAGCGGTGAAGCCGCTGCTTGAAGGTGTGGAAATGACCCACAAAAGTTTTATGAGCACTATTGAGAAATTTGGATTAACCCTTATTGATCCGCAGGGCGAAACCTTTAACCCTGATTTGCATCAGGCAATGTCGATGCAAGAAAGTGCAGACCACGCGCCGAACACAGTAATGGCAGTGATGCAGAAAGGTTATCAAATTAACGGCCGTTTGCTCCGCCCTGCCATGGTAATGGTATCGCGCGCGCCAAGCGGTGGTGTTGATACGCAAGCGTAAGTTGAACAAACAACGCACAGCGAATTAAGACACAAAAAAGTCAGTTTTTTTACTGACAACTATTGAAAATAGCGGGAATAACCCCACTAATTTAGCAGAATTAAGAAACTTTTCGGAGACACGAAAATGGGTAGAATCATAGGTATCGATTTAGGTACAACAAATTCATGTGTCGCAGTTCTAGACGGCGACAAACCACGCGTACTTGAAAACGCGGAAGGCGATCGTACAACGCCATCAATCATTGCATATACAAATGACGGCGAAACGCTTGTTGGTCAATCAGCGAAGCGTCAGGCGGTAACTAACCCTGAAAATACCGTATTCGCTATCAAGCGTTTAATTGGTCGTCGCTTTAAAGATAACGAAGTACAGCGCGACATCGACATCATGCCTTACAAAATCGTAGAGGCTGATAACGGTGACGCATGGGTAGAAGCGAAAGGCGAGAAAATGGCGCCTCCTCAGATTTCTGCTGAAGTACTTAAGAAAATGAAAAAGACCGCCGAAGACTATCTTGGCGAAGAAGTAACAGGCGCGGTTATTACTGTACCTGCATACTTTAACGATTCTCAGCGTCAAGCAACTAAAGACGCCGGTCGTATTGCTGGTCTTGAAGTTAAGCGTATTATCAACGAGCCAACTGCTGCTGCTCTTGCTTACGGCATGGACAAAAAGCAAGGCGATAACATCGTTGCCGTATACGACTTAGGTGGTGGTACGTTCGATATCTCTATCATCGAAATTGATGAAGTAGACGGCGAGCACACGTTTGAAGTACTTGCGACAAACGGTGACACCCACCTTGGTGGTGAAGATTTCGATAACCGTGTTATCAACTATCTTGTTGACGAATTTAAGAAAGATCAAGGCATCGACCTTCGCAAAGATCCGCTTGCTATGCAGCGTCTTAAAGAAGCCGGTGAGAAAGCGAAAATTGAACTTTCATCTTCACAACAAACAGAGGTTAACCTGCCTTACATCACTGCTGATGGTTCAGGTCCTAAGCATTTAGCGATTAAATTAACTCGCTCTAAGCTAGAGTCTCTTGTTGAAGAGTTGGTGAAAAACTCGCTTGGTCCACTTAAGCAAGCTATTGCTGATTCAGACCTTTCTGTAGGCGAAATCAACGATATCATCTTGGTTGGTGGTCAAACACGTATGCCTTTAGTACAGAAGTATGTCACTGAATTCTTCGGCAAAGAGCCGCGTAAAGACGTTAACCCTGATGAAGCTGTTGCAGTAGGCGCGGCAATTCAAGGCGGTGTTCTTTCTGGTGATGTTAAAGACGTATTGCTTCTAGACGTTACTCCACTGTCTCTTGGTATTGAAACCATGGGCGGCGTAATGACGGCGCTAATCGAGAAGAACACGACTATTCCAACGAAGAAGTCGCAAACCTTCTCTACAGCAGAAGACAATCAGTCTGCGGTAACAGTACACGTACTACAGGGTGAGCGTAAGCAATCAAGTGGCAACAAGTCTCTTGGTCAGTTCAACCTTGAAGGTATTCGTCCTGCGTCTCGCGGTGTACCGCAAATCGAAGTTACCTTCGACCTCGATGCCGACGGTATCCTACATGTATCAGCAAAAGATAAAGATACGGGTAAAGAGCAGAAGATCACGATTAAAGCTTCTTCAGGTCTAAGCGACGATGAAGTAGAAAAAATGGTAGCCGATGCTGAAGCGAACAAAGAAGCTGATAAGAAGTTCGAAGAACTGATTCAGGCTCGCAACCAAGCTGACGGCATGATCCACGCTACTCGTAAGCAAATTGAAGAAGTTGGCGATGCACTAAGTGCAGAAGACAAAGCGCCAATTGAAGAAGCACTAAGCGCGCTAGAAACAGCGAGCAAAGGCGAAGACAAAGCTGAAATCGAAGCGAAAACGCAAGAACTAATTCAAGCGTCTAGCAAGTTGATGGAAGCAGCGCAAGCGCAACAAGGTGCAGCTGCCGGTGCACAAGAAGGCGCTGAGCCAGAAGCTTCTGCAAAAGGCGACGACGATGTTGTTGACGCTGAATTTGAAGAAGTAAAAGACGAAGATAAAAAGTAAGCTGTATTGATTAGCCCGGTGCGCCGGGCTGTTTAGCAGTTCAGGCGCATCAGGATTTTCTTGCTGCGCCTTTGTTGTGTAAATGACTTGTCGTTAGCGTATGAGCTGCGCAGGTGATTTTCACAACAGTCAGATGTAGATTTGACAGGCGATTTACATGGCTTGTCGACAATAAGTAGGGTAAGTAAACGATATGTCGAAACGTGACTACTACGAAGTGCTTGGAGTAGATAAAAGTGCTGGCGAACGCGAAATTAAAAAAGCGTACAAAAAGCTAGCGATGAAATATCACCCAGACCGTACTGAGGGTGACAAAGCACTTGAAGTAAAGTTTAAGGAAATTCAAGAAGCTTACGAGATTCTGTCAGATTCACAGAAACGTGCTGCTTACGATCAATATGGTCACGCAGGCGTTGATCCTAACCGCGGTGGCGGTGGTTACGGCGGCGGTGCAGATTTCGGCGACATCTTTGGTGATGTGTTCGGCGATATCTTTGGTGGCGGCGGTAGAGGCGGTCGTCAGTCTCGCGCTCGTCAAGGTTCAGACCTTCGATACAACCTTGAACTTTCGCTAGAAGAAGCGGTTCGCGGTAAGAGCGTTGATATTCGGGTTCCTGCTTTGGCAGAATGTGAAGTGTGTGATGGCTCTGGGGCTAAAAATGGTTCTTCGCCTAAAACATGCCCCACGTGTCACGGCAACGGCCAAGTGCAAATGCGTCAAGGGTTCTTCGCGGTTCAACAAACCTGTCCTACCTGTTCGGGGAAAGGCAAAATTATTGAAGATCCATGTAATAGCTGTCACGGACATGGTCGCAAAGAAAAGACAAAAACCCTTAATGTTAAGATTCCAGCAGGCGTTGATACAGGTGACAGAATTCGCTTGTCAGGCGAAGGTGAAGCCGGCGAAAACGGTGCACCAGCGGGCGATTTGTATGTTCAAGTACATATTCGCGAGCACAAAATCTTTGAGCGCGACGGCAATAACCTGTATTGCGAAGTACCGCTTAGCTTTACAACCGCAGCACTAGGTGGCGAGTTAGAAGTACCTACCCTAGACGGCAAGGTAAAGCTTAAAATAAGCCCTGAAACACAAACTGGCCGCATGTTTAGGCTACGTGGTAAAGGAGTTAAGTCGGTGCGAACTGGGGCTATTGGCGACCTAATGTGTAAAGTGGTTGTTGAAACACCTGTGAATTTGTCATCTAAGCAAAAAGAGCTATTGCGCGAACTTGAAGAGTCGATGGGTAAAGCGTCAAGCAAGCATAGCCCTAAAGCTCAAGGCTTCTTTGATGGCGTCAAAAAGTTCTTTGACGATCTAACTAATTAAATTAGTTAGCTTTTTAGGTGTTAAGTTACTGCCGTAATGCTGGTGAAATTACACACCTCATCATGTTTAAAGGCTTAATGAAATAGCCAAAAACATAGAACGGAAAGATAGCTCAGAAAAACAACTTAAAAAGTTAACGATTAAATGCCAGTTAGCCATGCTAACTGGCATTTTTTTGTCTGTAGCCACTGTCTATCTAGGTCAATTTGGCCTAATCAACTCCTCAATTCATACCTTTTGTCCTTACTTTCCTATATTCAATAATTCCCGTTTTTTTGCGGCAATTATTATTAAGTGGTTGAATTTAATTGATAAATTTCACATTTAAGGCTGGGTGATAATTTTTGGCTTCAACTAAAGTATAGGTTTGAATACTTATATATTGTTCAACATGTTTTTGTTTTTGCGAAGGTGGCGTTTAATACAACTCAAGC
>CENT01016114.1_pt1 | contig 36642 bp, 30 predicted proteins | sample 530141 | NCBI WGS metagenome assembly CENT01 (sample SAMEA2591074, study PRJEB7988) | marine metagenome | isolation source: saline water (ENVO:00002010), including | reverse complement strand
TTGAAATTTCTTTTAGAAAAGTGTCCGGTTGGACTTGACCAGAACAGTTAAACCTAATTGCACAGCTTTGGAAAAATGCTCCAAGATACCCCGCCAATTGCTCTCGTCTTTAGCACCACCGCGATGACATTCATCAATTATTATAAAGTCGAAGAAATCTTCTTTATATTGTTTGTAAAAAGCATGCGCATCCTCTACAAACTCGCTCTCCTCAAGCTCATCTACTTTCGTTTTTGGACCACTCATCAGAGTATGAAAGATTGTAAAAAAAACGCTGGCATTTTTAGGCACACCACCACGCTTGCGAATATCTTCAGGCGTGATCCTAACGAGCGCATCTTCACCGAACTGCCCAAAGTCATTGAAAGCTTGGTTCGCAAGAATATTTCGGTCTGCTAAGAATAAAATTCGCGGTCTGCGCTTCGCCTTTTGTGGATTTTTTTGTGCAGTTAAGCTCCATCGACTTTGAAATAACTTCCAAGATAGCTGGAAGGCAATGCAGGTTTTTCCCGTTCCTGTCGCTAGAGTCAGAAGTACTTTAGGCTCACCCGCAGCTATTGCATCAAGCGCTTTATTAATAGCATTTTCTTGATAATAGCGTGGTAGCCAATCACCTTTTGATTCAAATGGAATTTCAGCGAATCGTTCACGCCATACCTTTTTAAAATCAGGTGTTCCCTCAGGCTCATTATTAAAGAGCCTTGTCCACATTTCGTCAGGCGATAAGTAGCGGTCAACTAGCTCTTCTGTGCCTTCAACCATATCAATTTGATAGATCTCATGCCCGTTAGTGGAATAAGCAAAGCGACATTGAAGGCGCTCTGCATAGTCCTTTGCTTGTCGGACACCTTCTGTATAGCTCAACCCTTCTTTTTTAGCCTCTACTACAGCTACTTTTCGGCCTTTATAGATAAGTACATAATCGGCAATTAAACGCTGACTGCGTTTACCACCAACTAAAATACGCCCTTTGGTTATCTCAAATTCCCTACGAATCCGGCTATCGTTTACCTTACCCCAACCATCATATTCGAGGCTCTGGTCGATATGGTCTGCGCGTGTTTCAGCTTCATTGCGATCTGCTTTCTTCTTCGGGGTAAACATTAGGCAGCAGCTCCTTTGCTATTGGTTAATCCACCTGAAAAGGCTTTTTCTAGAATTGATTTTTTTAGATCGTCTAATGCAACGATTTTCCTTTGGTATATTTCGGCTAAATCATTTAACTGCGATTCAAGATTTCTGAGTTCAGCAACGACCTCATCTTGTTTTTCCAAATTGGGGAAGAATAGTGGAATGTCTTTTATCTTGCTTTGGTTAAGGTTTTTCTGACGTACACCTCGCCTTAATTTCAAAAGGTCAGGCTTAATGAAGTTTATTGAGTGCAAAACAAATTCTAAATTTATTTTACCATTAGGCTTAACACCACATATAGCTTGATTAAATGTTCCCTCCCTATCCAAAATTGACATTTTTAAAGCCGCGGTATCGTACATTCCAATAAGCAATGATCCTTTTGGAAATAACTTCGCATTTGAACCAGCCAAACCAGCTTCCGTAATTTTCTCTTTCGGGTCTATAGTAAAGGTTTTATTCAGTTCTCCAGATGAGTACCACGGTATATCTCCTTGCCAAAATTCTTTGTTTGTTTTCTTTGGAGTTCCACCACTACTCACTTCGGCAATCTCTCCAAGATTAACTTGAATATTGCCTTTTTTAATTTCAGTGAATATTTGATGTAAGTAGCTATTAAAAAGCTCTTGAGTGTTTTTCAAATTTCGTTTTGCCGAGAGTTTTGCTCGTAGAATGTCAGCTAAACTTTGTTTTAGGATTGCTACTATACGTCTTTGTTCATCTACTGTTGGCAGAGGTACTTCAATATTTTCTATGAACTCTTTCGGGATTCTTTTATGACCAACAGCGCCTGTCATTAGTTTTTGTCCTCGTTCCCTGAAAGTCGGCCTCAATAAAAAATAGTACAGATATTCTGGTAACAATTCTTCATTAGTTCTGAAAACTATAAACTCACTAGAGCCGAATCCCACTCCATTAGTTAATCCCTTTGCAATTCCCAATTTTCCATTTTCAAAGCAAGGCGTAATTTTAGCTAGTAACACATCATTTTCAGCAAAGTACGTGTAGCTGTTAGCTACCTGCGACAATTGCTTATTTTCCTCTAGCAAGATGTCTGGGGTATCTATTCCCAAGTTGCTCATTGGCACGAAGGATATTAAGTCACTTGCTCCTAAAAGTTTTTTAGCTTCAGATTTCGGAGGTTTGATCGTGCAGCAGTCCTTTAATCTAACTAACTTCATTTACCAAAGACCTTCTGAATATTAGCTAAAATTACCTCACTTTGTTGATCTAGCGAAATAATTTCTTCTACGATTTCGCCCGGTTTACGTAAAATAACCTCATCTGAAACATGAGGGTTATGAACTGATAAATCCAGAGTATCTTCATCTAAATCTCTTCGAGAAAGAGACCATGAATTATCAGAATCAGCTCCAGATTTTTGTAGATTAATAAAATCTTTTAAATCATCATCATTTAACGGGTTGGTCTTTCCTAAACTCCGGCCGGGGTTTAGTTTATAAAACCAAGTACTTCGAGTCGCCTCACCCTTAACAAAAAATAAAACAACTGTTCTTACACCTGCACCTAAAAATGTTTTTTCAGGGCAGTCAAGAACAGTGTGTAAATTACAAGATTCTAATAGCTCTCTTCGCAAAGCAACAGTCGCATTATCTGTTTTTGACAGAAATGTATTAGTTATAACTATTGCCGCTCTACCACCGGGCTTCAAAGATTTAATGAAGTGCTGTAAAAATAAAAATGCTGTTTCACTGCTTTTTATCGGAAAATTTTGTTGTATTTCTTTGCGCTCTTTCCCACCAAATGGAGGGTTTGCCAGAACAATATCGTGTTGACTACTTGGTGTTATATCTTGCAGATTTTCAGCAAGCGTATTGGTATGAACAACATTAGGCGCTTCAATACCATGTAAGATCATGTTCATGATCGCAATGACGTAGGCTAATGATTTCTTCTCTTTGGCGTAAAACGTACTTTCTTGAAGAGTTTTAAGCTCATCACTTTTTAACTGTTTTTTCTCGGCTCCACCTTGGCGAAGGTAATCATAAGCTTCACATAAAAATCCTGCTGAACCAGCAGCACCATCGTAAATTGTCTCACCAATTTGAGGCTGAACAATATCAATCATAGCGCGGATGAGTGGTCGCGGGGTGTAGTATTCACCGCCATTACGACCAGCATTACCCATATTCTTGATTTTTACTTCGTATAAGTGGGAAAGTTCGTGTTTTTCTTTTTGTGAGCGGAAACGTAATTCATCAACTTTTTCTAAAGCGTCACGAAGTGAGTAGCCACTTTGAATTTTGTTTTTGATCTCACCAAATATCTCACCAATTTTGTATTCAATGGTGTTTGGGTTATCAGCACGCTGTTTGAATGACTTCAGGTAAGGAAATAGTTCTTGATCAACGTAATCAATTAAATCATCACCAGTCAGTGCATTATCATGGTCAAATTCGCCTAAATCAGTTTTAGGTGCTGCCCAGCTACCCCAGCGATGTTCTTCGTCTATGATGTAGTTGTATTCAACCTTCATCAATTCTGCTTCTTGTGATTTGGCAAATTCCAAATCATCGAGGTATTTGAGGAATAGCATCCATGATGTTTGCTCTGTGTAATCTAATTTACTAGAGCAACCAGCATCTTTGTGGAGAATATCGTCTATATTTTTAAACGTTTGTTCAAACATTATTATTTTGCCCTCGATAGGCTGTCGCCTATCTAAATATTTCTATTAATCTTTAACTGTCTTCTAGTGCTTTGTTTAATGTTGGTCTACTTACATCAAAATGCTTAGCCACTTCTGCTTTTGTCATTTCTGGGTCATTAAGCATTGCTTTGGCTTTTTTGATATCGGCTTTTGATAATTTTGCTTTCCGGCCACCTTTTCTCCCCCGCGCTCGCGCGGCATCAAGTCCAGCTTTGGTTCTTTCTGAAATAAGCCGTCTCTCGAACTGTGCAATGGAGCCGATCATATGGAATGCTAATTCACCCACGGCAGTGGTGGTGTCAATATTCTCGTTAAGTGAAATAAACTGCACTCCTTGTTGCTTGAAACCATCCAATAGTTCAATGAGGTCTTTTAGGCTGCGGCCTAGACGATCTAATCGTTGAACGACCACAATGTCACCTTCTCTTAAAGCATCTATCATACGCTCAAGTTCTGGGCGACTTTTTGATTTGCCGCTATAACTTTCTCGATAAACTCTTTCACATCCAGCACTATTTAATGCATCAAGTTGAGAGTCTTGTAATTGGTCTTCTGTACTTACCCTTGCGTAACCTATTTTCATAAATAAAGGCACCTTTTCTTTACGTAGAAAACTTTACGGATTTGTTTACACTTTTACAAGTTGTTTTGTGTCGTGTTAGGTAGTTTGATTAGGTGTTAAATAAATGGTCGTTTTATTTACTCTATTGTTTGCTATGAAAATATTTTGCAGATAGAGATAGGGCTTACCGCTTAGTCTTGAATTAAACGAAGAATAATGAGCTATCGCCACCAAATTGGTGAGAAGTGCTATTTCAAAGGAAAATAGCACCGCTGCCAGTCTATTTTTCTGGGAGCGGTCGATTTAGTTGGTCTTGCTTCATTCCATGTATATGAGCGTTGTACTGCCAAACGAGAAACTGTTCCAGCAAGTTTTTGTTTTCTCGTTCTAAACGAGCATTCTTTCGATTTAGCGTTTCAATCTCTTTGGCTGCGGCGGCTAAAGAGCTGGGTAGCACTTTGCCACCTCGTTTCTTTTTGCCTCTGAGGTGGAGTTTTAGCTCATCAAATGCGCCTTTTATTCTGTCATGACTTTGCAGTGTTTGTCGCGTGTGGCTGATACCCAAGTCGTCATCCAGAGCAATGCAAAGCTTCTCCCAAGTCACTTTCTTGCTGAGATCCCACTCGTCGAGGTATTCAACAATCGCCTCTATGTCATTGTCAGTTAAATGCTTTGCCATAATTAAAAATCCTCCAAGACAAAGTCGTTATAGTCTAAGTCATCATCATCGTCATTGGGCATCACGATGCCAGTTGGCGCTAGTAGCTGATTTATAGAAACAAATTCAACTGGGGCTGTATCATCAGTAATCTTGCTTTTACGGAGGTGATTCTCAATCTTAGGTAGCCTTTTGCGACCATTAGCCTCTAATGCTCTGTCTAAATGTGTCACGTTCTCAGCATCAGCTAGCTTGATCATGTCGCCATCTTTAACATCATCGCTTGTTAACCATGCTATGAGGCTCTCGCAACGCTTTATAGTAGTTAACCTGCGTTGATACCACTGCTCTGCACCTTTCACTCCATCATTAACTGCTTTTTCGTCACCACGCAGTAATAATCTTTCTTTCTTTAGCTTTTCTTGAATCCGCTTGAGCCTATCGTCATTGCCTTTAGTACAAACCAGTTCATTACAATTTAAGCAATCTCGATGCTTCATGCAGGGTTCGTCGATATATGAATGTTTGCATTCACCGTATTCAGTGATGTGAACGGCAAGGCTTGCACGAGTGTTATGTTCTTGCAGAGAACGCATATTACCTTTCGCTATTTGGACTTTAAACAGGTTCCTAACGTCATTATTTACCAATTCGTCTTTAGACTCGTGCTCTAGCCAATCATGATTGTACTCTTGTTCATCCGTATGGTCGTAATACCGATTATGTTTTGGGTCAGCTCTACCCGCCCATTTAGACCTTAAGGTATCGCTCATACCGTTAACAGAAGCCAAGGTATCAAGAAGATGTCGAGGTTGGTGACTTCTTAACTCCAACCCCTCGTATCCATGTCGAGCGAATACTGAAAGATTACCATCAGCGATGTTATCCGTTGATCGGTTTTTCTTTATCGATGGCTTTAGATCCTCATTTAGAGTCGTAATACTAGGTATCCAAAGATCCGTGAATATAGTGCCTTTAGATGCACTGAATTGGTTAGCAAAACCCGCATAGAGCGCGTCTGACCACTTGAGTTTAACCCTTCCTTTCTTAAATGGTATGTACGGCCATCCTTCTGGTAGCCTTGCCCTTACAATTTTATTTAGGTCTCTTAATGAAACTACATAGTCAGCTCTTTCTATACCAACTTTAGTAAGGAGTTGATTGCCAGATACTCCCGCTTGTTTCTGAGTTAATAGAGATGTGTCCAGGCCAAGTGCAGCGACTGCTTGTGCTTTTGTAAGTAACTTGTCTTCATCGACTCTCGGGCAAAGAGGATGACGAGGAAAGTCATCCGACTCTTCAAGCATTTTTGCGAACTCTCTTGCTTGTTTTGACTGCTTCTTCAACCTCTTTATGGCCGCTTTAATAACTGGGTTCATGACATCTGGCACCCATTTGTTTTCGTAGCCATAGCCTTTTCCTGAAAACCATCGTATGCCTATTTGCTCTTGAACAGGTTGCTCTTCGTCATCCTCGGCCAACAAAAGCTCTGTTCCATCACCTTGTTTTAGTGCCTTGTCAGAAGCTCGCTCAGTGTCATTCTGCGGCTTATTAATAATATGTATATCAAGACAATCAGATCTAAGATAACGAGGCTCCGAACCTCTTTCAGGAGCACTCATCATCAAGCTAAATGTGGATGTTGTGAATATATCCCTAGGGGTAAGCTCCGACTCTTTCTTAGCAAAGATTGCTGCCATCGCCATTATCGAGTTTTCGTCGGGCATCTTGCTTTCTCGGTACTCTTGACCAACGTCGCCCGTAAGGTCTTTTTTGTCTTTTGGTTTAGAAAAGGGATTTTTCCACTCAAAAGGCTTTATCATTTTGTGATCAATTAAAAATTTGCGCATGAAGTTTAACTTCATTCCCGCTTGATATGCAGCGCCCTCTCCCATATTTGCTTTCGCTTCTTGGGCCGCCTGGTCGAAATCTCGGGGTAGTAATTTAGAAATTACAACTTGTTCACTGCGCTTTGTGATTGCTCCTTCCAATGCTCTGATTGCGTAGAAGTGCGCGTACATTGACGCACCTCTTTTTATCGCTTGGTATTTTATGTAAGCCTTTGCAAACCTGATGATTGAGTCATCAAGCCAAGTAAGTTCATCTTTTTTACGACTATTAACGCCTATTTTAGTGAAGTTGCCGAGACCGACCCAGTAATAGGAACTGTAGTCCATCTTTTCGTTCGGGTTTGGAGCGGCTTCAACTTCGCTGATAAATTCTTCAATATTCCTTTCAAAATCAATCTCATGCTTAGGAGTAAATAGTAATATGCCAGTTTCAGACATTTTTCTTTTTCTCCTCTTCACAAGCTTTCATTACTTGCGCAACAGCTAAGATAGCGCTGTCGTTAATTTGCACTACCTTTGCGTCATTAAGTGTTTCGACTAACCTATTGCGTTCTTCAAGCAGCCATTGCAGCACTTCATGATGTGGCGCGTCTTTCCAAGGCAAAAATTTAGGGCAGAGATAACAAGCTACAGGGGCATAGTCGGTACAGTAACTTCTAGAACCACAACTACCGACATCACACCCTTTATCGGCGCAAGGGATACGTGTGGCGTCAGGATTAATCTTAAATGCATGTTCTTCATCTGCGACAATCTCACCTCTGAATGCACTTGCATAGCGAGCCAACGGATTATTCATAATGCTTGATATTTGCTGGCCTAACTCAGGTGAATTAGCAACGTATACTCCAACATGCTCAGTATTCTCGTGATCTAAGAGTTCTGCTATAGTTACGGCGCCTGCCTTCGCCTCCGCCGCTCTTGTTCCACCAGTGTATCGGAAGCGATACGCGGTGGTTTTCAATAGCTCACCGGTACGCTCAGATATAATCTCAAGCTTATCAACAATCGCTTGCAACTCTGTTGTTAATTCATGTGTCGTTAAATGTGAAATTTCACTTTTTAGATAATCAATTAAATTATCGGTATCATACTCACACAGGTCATCTATCAACCTGTGGTTAAAAAACATCGGCAATTCTTTCGCTTCTTCCTCTTTCAACTTCCGACCTATCTTGGCTTCTGCCTCTTTAATCGAACTTTGAATGTGTTTTGTTAGCACTAATCCAATACTTTCAACTAGCGCAAATGCCTTTGACTGTGTACGAAATTTTCTTCCCTCCCCCTTTGAGCGGGGTATGTTGAGTCTAAAGATAGTTTGCTTTGTCGCTAGAATGTTTGAATTCGCAATGAGGTCCTTTACTTTCAATTGTTTCAAGTTTGCAGGTCTTCTGAAGGTCGCCATAAATAGTTTCACCATCGAATATTCTCTGTCCGAAAGTGTGTGGTCAGCATATTTATAGTCCAAAGCTGCTTGAATCGCTCTGAACTCTAAATCACTATATGGTCCCTCTTCTGGGTCTTGACTTGAAACTGGCACCCCTTTCTCACGCCCTCTCAAGACCCATGTATTGAATTCTTCCATAAATTTATCCGGCACATAAAATCCCAAATAAACCATTTTCCTCAAGAAGCATCTTAAAACTGAAATACATTGATCTCTGGTCCCCTCTGGAGTCAGCATTTTGTATTCAATCAAACCCGCTAACGTAAAACCCTTTCCATGCTTCAAAAAACGTTTCAACTCATTCGTATGCATAGCGACGTATTTTGCGGAACGAGTTTTCGCGAAGTGTTCTAAGGTAGTGAGAATGTTTTTTTGGTATTCTTTAGGGTAAGTCCACACGACTTCAACATTAACGGTAGTCTCTGAATCCAGCACCCACTTGCGATCATTAGTATTAAATTCAAAACCAGCAGACGAAATTTGAATTTTATTGTCTGGATCACTCTTAAAAAACTGGCTAGTGTCAGCATTAGCATGACTTCCATGTTGTTCATTCATAGTGTTCTCCATACTGCTCTAGAAAGGCAGATCTTCGTCATACTCAATACTTTCCTTCGTTGCGAAGTCAGCATCTTGCATATTCAGTGCAAGCGTCATAGCGCGTTTTGCGTTATGACGCGAGGCGTACACAAGTGACATTGTCGAACCTTGTCGCCAGCCCATAAGTTGGCAGCGGTCAGCTTCTGATTTATTTTCGTTTGTTGTGCCAGCGTCGATCGCTTTATCCATTGCTTCACTGAAACGGTCGTTCCAAGTATGGCGGAGTCGATGCGGATGCACATGAAAGCCCAATGTCTCGCTTAGTTGTGAGAATATTTTTTCGGCTGCACTTATCGATAAGGGGTTTAATTTACCTTTCCTTACACGATGGGAAACAAATAAAAACTCATTAGTAGCAACATTCTGTAAGTTTGCCCTATGTTCGTAGATGTAATCATCAAGGATCTTTTGGAGCTTTGGTGATAATGCCAGGCTCCTTCCATTGGTTTTAACCTTTGGTTGGTTAATACGCGAGTCGTTAGCGTCGTCAGCATTTCGCCTGATCACGACGTAGCGTTTTCCTTTTTTAACGACCAAGTCTTGAAGCTTCACATTGAGACATTCGCCTAGTCGCACACCCAATGCCCACATAAACATACACATTGCATAGTTGCGTACCTTGATACCTTCGTCATCCCACGGGTTATCAGAATAGTCAGGGCGAATGCGATCAAGGAAAATTGAGTATTCTTCTGGGGTTAACGACTTGTAGGTAGCGACTTCAAGCATCTCTCCATAAGTTGGCCCCTCATTTTTTTGAGGTCGCAGATCAGTGAAGTAAAATTCAGTCTTCGTCTCTGCATAGGGATGATGATATTTTTCAAGCCAACTGGCGTAACGAGAGAAAACACTGATTCGGTTGTACTTAGTTTGCCAATAAACCTTGTCTTCTTTTTTTTCTGCAACAATTGAATACCTAGCTGTTTCTAACATCCTAGGCTTAGCCACTTTAAGCTTTGTAACTTTGTTGTTTATTGATTTAAGTTTTGCTTTAGTCGCCTCACGTGTGATCCCGGCGAAATAGACTATCCTCTGTATTTCTTCATGAGTGAGGAACTCAGCTTTAGCGGTTCTTGCTTCAACATCAATTTCTAAACCGTTGCACACCTCTAAAAAAAAAGAAACATGCTCTAACGCTTTCTGACAGGAAGAAGCTGCTTGTCCATCGTTTCTATAAATGGTGGTGACAAATAGGTTCGGATGTTCTAGTGGAATCCCCTCATCATTTAAAAGAATTGAATATCTTTCACCTGTTTTACCAACAAATAATTTTGTTCTCATAACACCCAATACTTTACAGAAACCTAAGTGGGGATAAACCTTAGAACTGAGTATAAAAAAAGTTTACAAAAAATACAAATTTAATGTAAACCTTTTCTTTAATATGAATCAGCTAAAGGGCTGTAGAGTAATTCTTTACAAAAGTATGTCTTAAGTAAAAGTCAGAACGGAATATCGTCGTCAAAGTCAAAGTCTGGCTCTGCCATTGGCGGGGTTTTAGGCTGAGGCTGATTACCACCTTGAGGAGCAGCTTGATTGAAACCGCCGCCTTGGTTTTGGTTGTAACCGCCTTGCTGCTGACCGCCCTGAGCTGGTGCTTGATTATAGCCACCGCCCTGGTTCTGGTATCCGCCACCTTGGTTATTTTGTTGACGTTGGTAACCGCCGTTACCACCACCAGCTTCACCGCCACGACCGCCAAGCATTTGCATTTGGTCTACGATGATCTCTGTGGTGTATTTGTCATTGCCTTGCTGATCCTGCCATTTACGGGTTTGCAATTTACCTTCTACGTAAATCTGCGAACCTTTTTTCAGGTATTCTCCAGCAATTTCAGCCAAGCGACGATACATAGTGAGTCTATGCCATTCTGTACGCTCTTGCGGTTGCCCTTGTTGGTCTTTCCAGCTTTCGCTGGTTGCAAGACTCAGGTTCGCAACGGCGTTTCCGTTCGGCATGTATCTTACTTCAGGATCATTACCAAGGTTTCCTACAAGAATTACCTTGTTCACGCCTTTCGTTGCCATTGATGTCTCCTGTAACGTGTTTATTGGCTTGCTGCGTAGCAACGCTTATTTTAAAGCGCCGCTATTTCGATTTCATCAAAGTTCGACAGCAACAAGCACGAAAGTTCATAGTTTTGAGCCCTGTAGTATATCGTATTTTTACAGGGAAAAATGAAGTTTTTGACGATGCATTTATTAACAAATAAACGCTATCAAAGTTTCTCATTTCCGTCTTCTGAACTTTCGCTCTGTTTAACTAGCCTCTTTGTAACAGTGCGCTTTTCAACAAGGCTCTTTTAAAAAGGTTCTTTTAAAAAGAGTCTGCGAAAACTTAACCCGTTACCACCACGCGCTGTAAAAAGCGATAAGTATGAATACCACTGCAATAGCCGCGATATTAAACCCTTTAGTGGTATTAAACTGCACATCAGAGAGCTCTACGGCATTTTCGTGTACGCCTTTTTTCTCCATAAGAGAAACGATGACAGCCACCGCTACGCACAGTAAAAATACAATACCTACTCGGTCAATAAACGGAAGCTCGGGCCAAAACTGCCTAAACACAATGCTTAAAATAAATGAGCCCAGTGCCGCAAGCAGCCCGCCATTAGCCGTAGTGTGTTTCCAAAACATACCTAAAATGAAGAGAGCACAAATACCTGGCGTGAAGAACCCGGTGAACTCTTGAATATATTGAAAGGCTTGGTCGAAATTACCTAATAGTGGCTTAGCAGCAACCATAGCAATAATTAACGCGACCAAACTTACCGTGCGTCCTACTTTGACATAATGTTGCTGGGACTCATTAGGGCGTTTGTCTTTGTAAATGTCCATCGTAAAAATAGTCGATACGCTGTTTGTCATAGACGCAAGGGACGACACAATAGCCGCAACAAGGGCCGCAAAGATAATCCCCTTCAAACCAACAGGCATAAGCGTCATAAGACTAGGATAAGCCTGATCGGGTTTTGCTAAATCGGGCACCAGCAGCACAGCGGCAATACCTGGCAACACAACAATTAACGGCATCAAAAGCTTTAAAAATGCCGCGAAAGCAATGCCTTTTTGCGCTTCTTGAAGGCTCTTAGCAGCCAAGGTTCTTTGGATAATGTACTGATTAAAGCCCCAGTAAGACAGGTTCATGATCCACATACCGCCTACGAGTACGGAAATACCAGGAAGGTCCATATAGTGCGGGTTATCTTTTGATAATATCATGTCGAACTTACCCGGCAGCTGCTGAGTTAAATCAACAAAGCCTTGAATTGGCCCATTTCCACCGCTGATAAGATTAAGCGCGGTATAAGAAAGGAATAACCCGCCAAGCACTAACAACACTACCTGAATAATATCGGTAAGCGCCACTGCTTTTAGTCCGCCATATAGCGAATAGGCCAGCGAAAATAACCCTAAAAATATCATGCCGTACATCATGTCGACACCGGCAATAGTGTTGATGGCTAATGCGCCTAGCCACAACACGGCAGTGAGGTTAACAAACACATAGACGCCCAGCCAAAATACCGCCATTACTTTACGAACGCGGTGATCGTATCGCTGCTCCAAAAATTGAGGCATGGTATATATTTTGTGTTTTAAAAATATAGGTAGAAAATACTTACCCACTATAATTAACGTGATGGCCGCCATCCATTCGTAAGAAGCAATAGCTAGCCCTATTTGGTAGCCCGAGCCCGACATTCCTATTATTTGTTCTGCGGATATGTTGGCAGCAATAAGAGACGCGCCAATTGCCCACCAAGGTAAACTGGAGCCCGCTAGGAAGTAATCGTTGGTATCTTTCTCATGCCCCTTTTTTTCCCGCGACACCCACCAGGCTATACCAATAAGCGCGATGACGTATATCACAAACACAGTGATATCTAGTGATGCTAATTTCATAGTTTACCCACGATATTTCAATACAATGATAAGTAAAGCGCAACGTGACATGTTTCATAAGACCTTTAGAACTAAAGCTCGGTGGCCTTTAAAATGCAGGTGAAAAGCTCTTCATTGTTGTTTTTGTTACGCTTATTTGAAGTCAGTAATATCATGTTTATCACATTTTATACCAGTGCGCATAGATAATTACCCACTCAGCGAGACTTAAAATGTGCGTAATCGTGGCGTGTTACCGCAGGCAAAAAAAAGCCGCTATCCAATGATGCGGCTAAGGGACACAAATAAGCGGCCAAAGATGGGGGAAATAATTTATGCAAAGGCCCCCTGTGTGGCAGTGCATACGTAAATATCAGCGTGATAATTCGTCTCATCAAAGTACTTATCAGCCACTAATTGTTTCACAGCATCAACAGTATCTGTTGGAACGAGTGCAACAACACATCCTCCAAAACCGCCACCTGTCATACGCACACCGCCCGTAACCCCAAGTAACTCATCAATTATGGTGACAAGATAATCAATTGGGGGCACCGTTATTTCAAAATCGTCTCGCATAGACACATGAGATTCGGCCATGGCCTTACTCACCGTTTCAATGTCACCGACTTTTAACGCATTGCTTGCTGACAAGGTTCGCTTGTTTTCGGTAATAATATGTTTAGCTCTGCGGTATACCACCTCGGGCATATGTGGCTTTGCAGCTTCAAGCATATCAATATCAGCTTCGCGCAATGAGGGCACGCCGAGTAATGAGGCTCCCTGCTCGCACTGCTGACGGCGAAGGTTGTATTCACTGTCTACCAAGCCGCGCTTCACGTTTGAGTTTATGATGATAATTTGATGGCTGTCAGGCAGCGGTGAGTGTTCAATTGACAGCGACTGACAATCAAGCAACATCGCTTTACCTTCATTCCCCATTGCCGAGATAAGCTGGTCCATAATGCCGCATGAACAGCCCACGAAGGTATTTTCCGCTTTCTGACCAAGAAGTGCGGCTTTAACGCCATCAAGAGGCAACTGATATAGGGCACTCATTGCTTTTAGTACTGCCACTTCAAATGACGCGGAAGAACTTAAGCCGGCACCTTGAGGTACATTACCCGTAACTAATAGATTGGCGCCACCAAATGCGGGAAAGTCTTGCTTAAGTACTTTAACCACACCGCGCACATAGTTTGCCCAACCTTGCTCATCATCATAGTGAATATCATCAAGGCTGAACGTATTTTGCTGATTCTCATAGTCCATTGCGGTGACAACAATGTTGTTATCGCTTCGCTTTGATGCAGCTACCCAGGTGCCAAAATTAATTGCCGCAGGAAATACGAAGCCGCCGTTGTAGTCGGTATGCTCGCCAATTAAATTTACGCGACCTGGTGCGTGAGCTATCAGTGTCGGTTCTTCTGCAAAGCTTTCTTCAAACGCTGAAGAGAGTATTTGGTTATCCATTCGTATTCCCATGTTTTTTATAGTGCACGCTGGAAAGTGCCTTCAATCTATCTGCGGCTTGTTCTGGGGTTAAGTCGCGCTGGGCCTCGGCCATCATTTCATACCCAACCATGAACTTACGTACACTCGCAGAGCGAAGCAGTGGCGGGAAGAAATGCGCGTGTAACGTCCATTCAGGATGTGCTTGTTTATCAAATGGTGCGCTATGCCAGCCCATAGAATATGGAAATGACGTTTCAAACAAATTGTCATAGCGCGCGGTTATATCGCCAATAATTTGCGCTAGAGAAAACGATTGTTCGTCGGTTAATTTGTGCAGTGCTGTTACATCAAAGCGAGGCAGTAACAATGTTTCAAACGGCCATGCCGCCCAATACGGTACTACTACTATCCAGTCATCGTTTTGACATACAACGCGCTCTTGCTTTGCAACTTCTTGCTCAGCGTAGTCTAACAACAAAGGACGTTTGTGTTCGTTGTAATAAGCACGTAATTGTACAAGCTTTTTAGCCGGATCTGTCGGCACATGCTGTTGCGCCCAAACTTGTCCGTGAGGATGAGGGTTAGAGCAACCCATCATCGCGCCCTTGTTTTCAAATACCTGAACCCATTGATATTGCTCACCTAACTCTTCTGTCTGTGATTTCCAGCACGCCACAACATCTGCACGCTCTTGGTCTGTCAATTCTGGAAGGGTTTTACTGTGATCGGGAGAGAAACAAATAACTCGGCTACAGCCCTGTTCGGTTTCGAACTGAAAAAGCCCTTTTTTCTCGCTCAACACCACTGTGTCTTTCTTGAGCGCAGCAAAGTCGTTTTCAAAAACAAAAGTGCCAGCGTAATCAGGGTTTACCTCGCCGTTAACACGGGTATTGCCCGGGCATAAATAGCAAATTGGATCGTAAGACGGTTTTTGCTCATTATTAGGCTCTTCCGACTGCCCTTGCCATGGTCGTTTCGCGCGATGCGGCGATACCAAAACCCACTCACCTAATAGGGGGTTGAATCTGCGGTGTGGATCATCTGACATGTCGAATGGGCTTGCCATAGTCGCTCTCTATAAAAATGCGTTTTGTGGGCCGGTCACTAAGCCTAAGCGGCAAATAATGCGTGCGCCATGCACAAAAGGTTAAACGTTTACCCAAAATAATATATCAATGCTCTCAATTTATCAATGTTCGAAGAAGGAAAAATAAATGTTAATTAAAATAACATTTAGTCCCTATTCGATAGTCACGTGTGTACAGCCACTTTTATACGACCACGTTTATTTTGTTACCGAGAAAGCGTAACGAATCTCCATATCTAAAGGAGAGTCTGGCGTAACTATACAATTTGGAAAGTGAGGCTTGTTCGGTGAATCAGGGAAAAACTGAGGCTCTAAACACAATGCGCCCATTTGCTGCTGCGTTTGTAGATTACCTGTGTAGAACTGCAGTCCTGGCAAATTGGTATACAGCTTCATGGTAAGCCCAGTGTCGCTGGCGCTCACTTCAGCTTGAGGCTGGGTGTTAGCACTTTGGCGCAGCACGTAGTTGTGGTCGTACCCCCCTACTTTCTCAAAGAGTTCAGACGATGGCATATCATGCACATTCTTTGCTATTTGAGTGGGCACCCTAAAATCAAAGGGGGTGTCGTTCACAGCAACAAACTCACCATTTGGTAGCAATGTACTATCTGCATCGGTCACTTCATCTGCAGCAATAGTCAACACCGTGCTCTCTACTGAGCTATCATTACTTAATGTGAAGTAGGCGTGTTGAGTAAAACTGAGCGGGGTTGCTTTATCGGTCGTTGCTTTTATATGTAAGCTAAGCTCATTGTCATTATTTAGGGTATAGCAGGCGGTTACCGCTACATTGCCAGGAAAACCTCCTTCCCCATCGCCGCTGAGTAGCGTTAGCGTGACACTTGCGCTTTGGTCATCACAATGAGTTGACGAGGCCCAATTGCGTTTGTGAAAACCGGCATTGCCGCCATGAAGGTTATGCTCGCCGTTGTTTTTATCAAGCTGATAAGTTGTGCCATTAAGACTAAAACACCCATTGCCAATACGGTTAGCGTATCGCCCTACAATAGCACCGCGATAACTCTCATCGGCCATGTATTCATCTATGGTGTCGAAAGTTTGAATACAGTGTTTAAGTGCGTTATTAACATCAGGCATAGTAATTTCTTTTATAATACCGCCTAAGGTTAATATTTTAACTTCCATGTTGTTGGCGTTCGATAAGGTAAACATACTTACTTGTTCATCACTTACTTGTTCATCACTTACTTGTTCATCACTTACTTGTTCTTCACTTAGTTGAACGCTCGCTTTTCCGCTCATTTTACCGAAAGTCGACACCTGAATATTCATAACCCTATTTTCGCCTTTTATACTTACGTCAACACCACTGAACACATTGTAACAGCGCAACCTGTTTTCAAAGGGTATAGGTTTTCAACAATTATTTGTAGCGCACGAGATAACATTTTGTATTTAAGTGCCGCTATTGAGTCAAAGTTATTCACTTACTTTTGAAACACAGCTTGCCGCCTTGATGAAAGCCCTAACTAACGGGTTGGAAATTTATCAATTTTTGTAAATATAATGTACGCTATAAGCATTATTTGGCCCTACTGACTGTGCTTTTACAGCCTTTTTACTCTTAAGCGTCACCGTCAGCGAGCCTATCGTTAAAAATAAAAATAGAATTGCGAAAACGAAATGGCAACAATTAAAGATATAGCTCAGGCGGCAGGGGTTTCACTTGCCACAGTGTCTCGCGTAATCAACGACGGGCCAAAAGTAGGTAGCGATACGCGAAAACGCGTGAAAAAGATAATGGAAGAGATGGATTATCGCCCTAACGCCAATGCACGAGCTTTGGTCACAAAGAAAAGCGCATCGCTGGGGGTTGTGATTGCCGAATTACACGACCCGTTCTTCGCCATGCTGGCTCATGGCGTAGAATCCGTTACTCGCAAGAACAATGTCCAAATACTACTAAGTGCAGGCTCTATAGAAAAAGAGACAGAGTTACGGGCTATAGAAACGTTGTTAGAGCATCGTGTCGAAGCCATGGTGGTTCACAGCAAGGCCCTTGATGATAAAACCCTCGTAGAATTCTCAAAACAAGTGCCGGGCTTTGTACTCATTAACCGATATATTCCTGAAATCGCTAATAGATGCGTATGGCTAGACAATGTCACCGGTGGACGTTTAATGGCTGAATATGCGATTAACCAAGGTCACGAACACGTGGCGGTTATCAGCAGTCAGTACCGAATAGACGATCCTAATCAACGGCTTGAAGGTGTTCGCACCGCTATAAAGCACGCCAACTTAGTATTGCCTGAAAGCATGATTGAGTACGCAACGCCAGATCAAGAAGGTGGTGAACTTGCAATGCAGAACTTATTGGCCACGGGCGCTAAATTTACCGCCGTATTGGCCTATAACGATGCTATGGCGTCAGGCGCCATGACAATGCTACAAGACCATGGTATTGCGGTACCAGAACAGGTATCTGTAATGGGTTATGACGATGTTTTGTTAGCCAAATATTGCCGCCCCAAACTCACCACTTTGCGCTACCCTGTTGAAATGATGGCCTCAAAAGCTGCCGAGCTTGCCCTTAAGTATGCATCGGGGAAAAAGCCAGAAGAAGGTTTAACCTTCAAATATACCCCCACTATTATCAAGCGTGACTCCGTAGTGAGAGTTTAAGCTTCCACCGCTAGCTGTGAATAGCTATAAACGGCTAAAACACCGACTTTAGACTTAAGTCTAAAATAAAATTGGGGAGACCATGCATTATGGTTATCCCCAATGTGACAAAGCTGTTGATCCTTCACACAATTACGATCAAATTGACCAGCGATCTACAATAATTTTGCTACAGCTATTGATTTTACTGACGTAACGTGATCGGATCAGTTGAGCTTAATTGATCCCGATCGCTTACTTTCATTGACTGTTAACATAGTTACCAACAAGGTTTTCCACTATTTATCCACAGGCAAAAAGTGAAATAACGTGATGCAGCTTAACGAGATGCTTTTTGACGAGATAGTATAGATATGAAACGCCTGTATTCAGTAATCGCAAATTCTGAATTTAATGTGGCGTTATGGGTTGCATCAGGAATAACAGAGATGTGCTTTTTCTCACTTGCACTGTCGGCAAGAAGTTGTTCGCTGATTACTTGAGGGGTAATTTTGTCCTTGGCACCAACGAGTAACCAAAGCGGACCATCAAAATGTCTGAGAATGGGCGCAATTTGCATACTGTGAACTTCATCGTGCAGCTTCATTGCAGTAAATGAATTAGAAAAGCCTGGCACCATATTGGCGATTAAATCAGATATGTTATTGAATGCCCCGTCTAATACCAACCCATCTATTTGCCTGTTAGCAGCCACATAACTCGCAAAATAACTTCCAATGCCCCGTCCGTGGACAATAGTTGGCACAGAAGTATCGAAGGTATTTTTCACATAATCGAATTGCATTAATGCGTCTTTTTTAATCGCATTAATACTGAGCTTGTCGGCCTTTTCACTCGCACCAACCCCTTGATAGTCGAGCCATAGGATATTGGCGGGCAGCTTACCTAGCTGGTGTATCACATTGTTATTTTCAGACACCGTCATTCGGTTATCAGCAAAGAACAGAATATTAATAACGGGCTTAGCATAAGAAACCGCAACGCCTCGCAAGGTTTCTCCACCCGCATTTTCAATCTCTACAATACTAATGCCAGCAGCCACTTTGTCTTTTTGAATGGCGCTGTGAAGTCGTGTCGTATCTAACGGTTTTTCTTTGGTATCTTGGTAAAAGAACGCGCTCGGCGAAACGTTGATAGCACACCCAGCCAAAAATACGCTTAAGGCTAGGCAAGATAAAAAGGAAGATAAGGCAGGTTTAAAAGCCATGGGGAAGAACTGTCCGTGTTTTTGTATAATTTATTAAAGCAAAGTACCTGCAGCTTCACAAGCCGAACAGTCATGAGAAATATTTCACGTTCGCTGTGCACCTGCTAAGCTGTGCACCTGCTAAGCTGTGCACCTGCTAAGTAGTGGCTATATAAGAGCTTCACCTTTTCTCAGCGCCTCTTTGAAGCTAGACTGCACCCAGAAAGTACCCAGACAGCACCTAAACCGCTAGCACAGCGCGCGCTTTCACGGCATCAAAGTCTCTATTTACTTTTAAGTACGCTGCACCATTATCTGCATTCAATGTGACTTCCAAGACTCCCGGCACGGCTAAAAGTGCTTCTTCAAGGGCTTGTTGCTTGGTGCTATCAGGTTGCTTATTGGCATCAAGCAGCACGTCAGCACGTAGCCCGTTTAACATCACGCGCTTCACGGGGCTCACCTCTTTGAGGCCGCTTATAACTAAAATCCAAAGCAGTGTACTAAATGCTCCAACCAGATACGCCACATTAGGAGACCATATATCAGTGACAACACCCGACACCATCCCACCTAAAAAGGCGCCAAAAAACTGAAAGCTAGCGTAAATCCCCATGGCGGTTCCTTTTTGACCGGCAGGGGCAATGCTCGATACTAAAGCAGGAAAATTTGCCTCTAGGTAATTAAAGCCGGTAAAGAAAAGAATGACCGCTGCCGCCGTTAGCCACCAGCTATTGCCATTGACGCCAAGGGCTAAAAACGCACTTCCCATCAATACCACACCCAGCAGTAATAACCATTTAGGCGTGCGCCCTCTTGCTATTCCCATCATTACAATGAGCCCTAAAATGGACACGCCTAAGACGGGCAGGTACATGCGCCAATGCTCACTCAGCGTCATATCAAAGTTAGTTAATGTAACGGGTAGCTGCACAAACAACAGCGTAATCAACATATGCAGCACGAGAACGCTTACGTTCAAACGCCACAGTTGCGGGGAAAACATTAAATGACGAAGCTGTCCTTTTTGAGGCAGTGTATCGCCACTGCTGAGTGGCTCAGAGTTCGGTACTACCCATTTTACTAATGGCATACACAGTACGGCTAAAAGGCCTGTTACAGCAAAAACGCCCGCTAAGCCATAGTGATTTGCAATTAAGGGGCCGATGATAACAGCGAGATAAAACGAAAAACCAATAGCTATACCGATAATTGCGAGCACTTTTGCTCGCTGGCTTTCTCTGCTTACGTCGGTGGCAAGTGCCATAATAGCGCCGGCAATAGCTCCCGCGCCTTGTAAAATACGCCCGACAATCATCCATGCCATGGTGTCGGCATTGGCAGCGACAAAACTCCCCACCGCAAACACACTAAGACCCAACAGAATAACGGGTTTACGACCCCATTTATCAGACATCATGCCCATGGGAATTTGCAATGCCGCCTGTGTCAGCCCGTAGCCACCTACTGCTAAACCTACCAGCAAAGGAGAATAATCTGGATAATCCATCGCAGCCACAGCCAAAACAGGCATGACCATGAAAAGGCCCAACATACGTAAAACATAAACAGATGCTAGCGCAAGCGCCGCGCGTAATTCCAAAGCGTTCAAAGCGTCTGAGTTCCTCAAAGTTTACTGAGCCAAAACAAGGTCGCGAAGTGTAGCATAATACCAGTTTGCATAAATTGTTGGTGTGCCCATGTAGGTTAAAACTGATTAATGTAATCGTCAAAGCGAAAAACGGGAGTTATTAAGTCTAATCTTTAGCGCAATTCAGCACTCCAAGATACAAGTGAAGGTGATCTCACCCGCTTTCAAGCAGTATAACTTCAATGCCATATCACTTTAGTTGACACATATGGCATACTGACCCTTTCATTCAGATTCTTTTTCTCATTAGGCTTCAATGGATAAAATCGAAATACGCGGTGCACGCACTCACAATTTGAAGAATATTGATTTAACACTGCCACGAGACAAACTGGTAGTGATTACTGGTCTTTCTGGATCAGGTAAATCATCTCTTGCATTTGACACTCTGTACGCCGAGGGACAGCGTCGTTACGTTGAGTCGCTCTCAGCCTACGCTCGTCAATTTTTATCAATGATGGAAAAGCCCGATGTGGATCATATCGAAGGCTTATCACCAGCCATTTCGATTGAACAAAAATCAACATCGCATAACCCCCGTTCTACCGTTGGTACGATCACCGAAATATACGATTATCTGCGCCTGATGTTTGCCCGTGTTGGCACACCGCGCTGTCCGGACCACGATGTGCCTCTTGACGCACAAACCGTGAGTCAAATGGTGGATAAAGTGTTGGCCATGCCTGAGGGCAGTAAACTTATGCTGCTTGCTCCTATTGTGAAGGAACGAAAAGGCGAACACGTAAAAGCGCTACAAACCTTATCAGCACAAGGTTTTATTCGCGCTCGAATTGACGGCGAAGTATGCGATTTATCCGATCCACCGCCTTTGGATCTTCATAAGAAACATACTATTGAAGTGGTAGTAGACCGCTTTAAAGTGCGTGATGATATGGCGCTGCGTTTGTCTGAGTCTTTTGAAACCGCCTTATCGCTAGCTAACGGTAACGCGATTGTCGCCGACATGGACGACAAAGACGCGGAAGAAATTATATTTTCCGCCAACTTTGCGTGCCCCCACTGCGGATACAGCCTAAGCGAACTAGAACCTCGCTTGTTCTCGTTTAACAATCCAGCAGGTGCGTGCCCTACGTGTGACGGACTTGGCACTCGCAACTTTTTCGACCCGTCTCGGGTAATTACCAACGCCGAGATTAGTTTGTCAGGCGGTGCCATTCGCGGCTGGGACAAACGCAGTTATTACTATTTTCAAATGCTGCAAGCCGTCGCCGACCATTACAAATTTAGTTTAACGGCGCCGTTTGAAGAATTAGAAAAAGAACATAAAGACATTGTGCTGTATGGCTCAAAAGGTAAGTCACTATCGTTTAAGTATATCAACGAGCGCGGCGATATCATGGAGCGCAAGCACCCCTTCGAAGGCATAATTCCTAACATGGAACGCCGCTACCGCGAGACAGAGTCTAACTCGGTAAGAGAAGAGCTTGGCAAGTACTTAAGCCAGCAACACTGCAGTAGCTGTAATGGCTCTCGACTTCGGGTTGAGGCGCGCAACGTTTTTATTCAGCAAACAACCCTGCCCACTATCGCCGATATGTCGATAGCAGAGGCTTACACGTTTTTTGAGACCCTCGATCTAACCGGTCAAAAAGCGCAAATTGCTGAGAAAATATTAAAAGAGATATTGGACCGCCTACGTTTCTTGGTGAATGTAGGGCTTAACTACCTGTCCCTTTCTCGAAGCGCAGACACGTTATCCGGCGGTGAAGCACAGCGTATTCGCCTTGCCAGTCAAATAGGTGCAGGCTTAGTGGGTGTTATGTATGTACTTGATGAACCCTCTATTGGCTTGCATCAACGAGACAACGAACGCTTATTAAAAACCCTCACCCACTTGCGCGACCTCGGAAATACCGTGCTTGTAGTAGAACATGATGAAGATGCCATTCGCCAAGCGGACCACGTTATCGACATTGGCCCAGGTGCAGGTGTACATGGGGGCGAAATTATCGCCCAAGGTACCATCGACGATATATTGGCAAGCGAGCACTCACTTACTGGAAAATATCTGTCGGGAAGAGAAAAGATTGATATTCCGGAAAAACGGAATCCAGCGAAGAACAATGAATGGCTAACGCTCAAAGGCGCTACCGGTAACAACTTACAATCTGTTGACCTTCGCATTCCCACAGGTGTGATGACCTGTGTAACGGGTGTATCAGGCTCGGGTAAATCGACGCTAATTAACGACACCTTCTACAAGATTGCACAGCGTGAGTTAAATAAGGCGACAACTGCGGAACCTGCAGCTCATAAATCTATGGAAGGGTTAGAATTGCTCGACAAAGTTGTCGATATTGATCAAAGCCCTATTGGCAGAACACCGCGTTCAAACCCGGCAACGTATGCGGGAATATTTACCCCCATTAGAGAGATGTTTGCAGGTACGCAGGAGTCACGCTCTCGTGGTTACAAACCAGGCCGCTTCAGCTTCAATGTGAAAGGCGGTCGTTGTGAAGCCTGCCAGGGCGACGGTGTGATTAAGGTAGAAATGCACTTTTTACCTGATGTGTACGTGCCGTGCGACGTGTGTATGGGCAAACGCTACAACCGCGAAACATTAGACGTAAAGTACAAAGATAAAAATATTCACGAAGTGCTAGAGATGACGGTGGAAGACGCTCGCGTATTTTTTGATGCAGTGCCTTCGATTTCTCGCAAATTGCAAACGCTGATGGATGTGGGTCTGTCTTACATCAAACTCGGTCAGGCGGCGACTACACTGTCTGGCGGTGAAGCACAGCGTGTAAAACTCGCAAAAGAGTTATCAAAAAGAGACACTGGCCAAACCCTTTACATTCTTGATGAACCCACAACTGGGTTACATTTCCACGATATAAAACAGCTGCTGGCTGTACTGCACGAGCTCAGAGACCACGGAAACACTGTGGTGGTAATAGAGCATAACCTCGATGTGATTAAAACTGCCGACTGGATTGTGGACCTTGGTCCTGAAGGAGGATCCGGAGGTGGCCAGATAATTGCAGAGGGAACACCAGAGTATGTTGCAGAACAAGAAGTGTCGCATACAGGTCGCTTCTTAAAGCCACTGCTCGACTAAGCCTGCCGAAAATTACAAACAGGTAGGTAAAAATTGCTTTTAAGCTAAGCGTTTTTTACCCGCCTGTTTATTCTGGTCAGAGCTTTATTTAACGCATCATGAGTTAACATGATGGTTGTTAATATGCAGTTTATATTACCGGAGCACAGAATGAATCAAACACCGCCATTGGCCCTAGTAAAAACGTGGTATGACCTACTCTCTTCGTCTGAAGACAACAGTGTAAAGCAGCATGCTCAGCAAATGTTGCTTAATGCCTTCGAATCACCTGAGGCTATCGCTACCTACTTAAAAGCCAACAATATTCTCAAGCACTAAGACGCTTCATCAGTCATTAGCGCTCGATGAATGTGGTCGACGCGTTCCTATTCAGGCGTGACTAAAACTTAGACGCCTGAATAGCGAGTCCCTCACACACTGAGTTAAATGCATCGTTTTCTAAGCGTGGAAGCCCTGTCAGTAAGTTTTCATACAGCGCATCTACCACGATGGGCGACAAACTCATTCCCCCGGTGATCATTACCACTTCTGGCTTTACGTCGGTGCTGTCTAAACACTCCGTAACCAAAGTCTTAACCTTATCAAGCCACGGTTTTAACGCTTTTTGCAGTGAATCTTGGCTAATATCCACTCCAAACTCATCTTCAATATAGTGAAGTGGTAGCGTGATACGAGGCTTACTCGACAATAGCTCTTTGGCCATTCGGGCAGAGTTAACGATGCGTGCCGACAGTTTATTTTCCTGAACGATTAACAACCGCTCTAATTGGGCAGGCTCTTTAATAAGTGACATGGTTTGAGAAATATCCAATCCATAGTCATCAGAAAAGAAGCGCATTAAGGCAGGAATGTTATCTACCGCGCACATATCAGAGAAGTAGGTTGGCGGTACGGGCAGGCCATTCATCATTTTCAGCCCCATACCCATCTCAGGAGCGATAGTTTTAAGCACTAAGCTTTTATCGCAATCCATGCCCCCTAAGCGTCGCCCTGTTACCGACAACACATCTTGCTTTCTATCTAACTGATTAGTGCGCTCTGGCGAGAGATTGATGCAACAAATATCGGTAGTACCGCCACCAATATCCACAATAAGTGTGGTGGTATCCCGCGGCAAGGTTTGCTCGATCTTATAGGCCGCAGCAATAGGCTCGTCCAAGAAGTTTACCGTTGAAAAGCCAGCTTGTTTAGCCGCTTCGGTCATTATTTCTATGGCTTGAATGTTCCCTTCTTCACCGCGCGTGCCGTGAAACTTAACCGGACGACCAATCACAGCCGAATCGATGTTTGCACTTAGCTGCTCTTGAGCACATTGCTTAAAGTAACCAAGCTGCTTCGCAATTATGCCGACAAACGCTTTCTTTTGATCGTTATCTAACGACGCTCCCAAAAAGTTTTTTGGCGAGTAGATTAAGCGCCCTTTTTCAGGCATTTTCAAAAATCGACGAAACCCAGCTTCACCGAAAGCAAACTTGCCGTGCTCTACCAGTCTTAGCAGAGGTATTTCATCAAGGGACATGGCGTGCATTAGCTGTGCAATAGCTTTACGTTGCAGAGCAGGCTTATTGTGAAGGTCGCCACGCAGAGAATTAATCCGTTGGTTATACGTAGCTTGCTCTTTGGGATCTTTCGCTGAGTAATAGCCGTCTTTTGCTTTGTCTATTTGCTCGTTGATAACACGCTGCAACTGCGCCACTTTCGCTTCAACCATGGCATCGGGCGGAGGTGGCAGCTCGTCTTCAAAGTAAATAAATACCGACGAACGAATTTTATTGCCCTTCTTATCTAAAGGGTCAAGTTTGATGTGCTGATGGGTGGCACCATCAAAATACACCACTTCAGAATTTGATGTGCCGTAATCAATCCCAATTGCAGTCATAGTTATTACGTAAAAGAAATTTGGTGCGAATTGTAATGTAAAACAATCCATTGGTCACACTAACTGTCACTTTCTTACTCCATTTTCATCAGCTAGATTATTAATAAGGAGAACTAGCATTACTGAAAACCACACTACTTAATGCTAGAGTTGTGAAAAACAAAATATAAGCTCTGTACTCTATGACCAATGAAACTCCGTTAGTCACATCTTTCGATGTGCGTTTTTGTGAAACTGATGCGCTGCAGCATGTGAGTAATACGGCTTTAGTGGCATGGTTTGAAGCCGCTCGTGAGCCCATTTTTCGTATGTTTACCCCCGAGTTAGATTTACAAAATTGGCCTCTTATCCTAGCCAGCTACAAAGTGAATTTTTTGGCGCAGATTTTCTATGGCAAACAAGTAACCGTAAAAACCTTTATAAGCCGATTGGGCAACAGTGCATTCGATGTGTTTCAGGAGCTGTGGCAAGACGACAAGCTATGCTCAACGGGTGTGACTACAATGGTGCATTTTGATTACAAAACTCAGCGCTCAGCACCTATCCCTGATGAGGTAAAAGCCATGCTTCATTCTCACTTCAAAGACATTTCAGATAAGTAACGCAAGGGGTAAGTAATCACCATGAGCGATTTAATAGAAGTCATTGATAATGTATTGCCACTAGAGTTGTGTACGCAGCTTATGGACCGATTTGAAAACAGTCCTAACTTGAGTCAAGGCCGCACTGGTGGCGGCGTTGATTTAGATAAGAAGCGCAGCACTGACGTGTCGATTAGCCGCAACGATGAGTTCCAAGATTTATTCCAGCAGGTAATGCAGCACACGGGTCAACAGTTGGTGGCGTATATTGAGAAATACTATTACGCACTCGTAGGGCCCATTGGGCTTACCGTAAAGCACCCGAAAACCGGCAAACCCGTAAAGCTTACTGGGGAAAATTTTGAAGAAGTCGGTAAGCCGAACCTGGCGAACTTAGTGAACTACTTATTTCGGGTGGGCGATGTGAATGCTCAGCGTTATACCGCGGGCAACGGCGGATACCCCTACTGGCACTCAGAAGTGTATCCACAGCTTCAACATAACGATGCATTACACCGAGTATTGCTGTTTATGTATTATCTTAATGACGTGGATGAGGGCGGCGAAACTGAGTTCTACTATCAAGACCGTTCAGTAAAACCAAAAGCCGGAAGAATGGTTATTGCTCCAGCATATTTTACCCACACTCACCGCGGGCAAATACCTAAGAGTAATGACAAATATATTCTCACCTCGTGGCTTTTGTTTAACCGTGCAGAGCAGATTTACACCCAAGGGTAGGGGCAAAAGCTAGGCAATATCGAAGGGTTAAAACCCTTCGACGGCCTCACCTTTCAAACGATAGCCCACCGAGGCAATATCGCCCTTCCAACCATCTGTAGACAGCTCACCCGTCACCCAAATTGCATCGTAAATATTGTCGATAGCAATGCCTTCTTCAAACTTAACATACACAATTTGATTGGAGGGTGGTGGCGGAACGTGGATACAAGCGCCAAAAAACGGCACTAATAAAAACTCAGTGGTGAGTTCGGCCGTGCCTTCAAGAGGAACCACAAAGCCCGGAATTTTAACCCGTTTACCGTCATAGGTATCTACCACAGGCGCGTCGGGCTGTATTTGGCTCATCTCTCCGTTGTGCTGCACCGCTGGTGGAGCTAGTTCGTTGAAGCCAAGAGGAACTAAGTCTTCCCAATACACTTCTACCGGCACCTCTTGAGCTTGCGCTGAAACAGCAAAAAGCATCAAGCAGGATACTAACGCAAATAATGATGTTACTTTTGCAGTAGCCATAATCCTCTCTTATAGACAAAAACGGGCTGGTCGTAACCAGCCCGTTGTAGCATTACAGTCACCTAAGGTGAATTACTCTGCTTTGAAACGCTCAACACTTGAGACAATCTCAGCTTTAGCAGCTGCAGCGTCATCCCAACCGTCAATTTTTACCCACTTACCAGGCTCTAAATCTTTGTAGTGCTCAAAGAAGTGCTCAATTTGCTTAAGCAGCAACGCAGGTACGTCGGCTAATTCTTTAACATCGCGGTAAATAGTAGATAGCTTGTCTACCGGTACAGCAAGAACTTTAGCGTCTTTGCCCGACTCATCAGTCATGTTCAATACGCCGACAGGACGACACTTAATCACTGATCCCGCAAGTAGTGGGAAAGGCGTCATTACCAATACATCAACCGGGTCACCGTCTTCAGACAAGGTGTTGTTAACGTAACCGTAATTAGTTGGGTAATGCATACATGTCGCCATAAAGCGGTCTACATACAACGCACCAGTATCTTTATCTACTTCATACTTAACTGGGTCAGCGTGTGCTGGGATTTCGATAATTACATTCACTTCATCAGGCAAATTCTTGCCCGCAGGAACAGCATTCAAGCTCATTCGATTGTCCTTACAATAATAGGTTAGAAATTTTGCCCGTAAGTATACGGTGACAGCGGCAAAATAAAAATGGTTTAAGACTGATGTCGCATCAAACTATTGAATTTTGCCGTCTAATAATGACTATTTTATGGTTAGTTAGGCTTTTTTGGCGTAACTCACGCACACATCGACCTCTTCACTCGAGCCGATAATACAAGGTACACGTTGGTGAATCTCTTCCGGCATCACTTCAAGTATGCGGCCTTCACCTGTTTCTGCTTTACCACCAGCTTGCTCCATCAAAAACGCCATTGGGTTTGCTTCATATAACAAACGCAGTTTTCCTGGCTTTGACGGGTCGCGATTATCAAACGGGTACATAAAAATACCGCCACGACATAATAAACGATGAATATCGCCAACCATGGCAGCTACCCAGCGCATATTGTAGTTTTTCTCTCGTGGACCCTCTTTTCCGGCTAGCAAGTCGGCAATGTAAGCCTGCATTGAAGGTTCCCAATGACGCTGGTTAGACGCGTTAATGGAAAACTCAGAGGTTTGCGCCGGCACTTCAATATTGGGGTGCGTTAATAGAAAGCCACCGTGGGTTTTATCTAACGTGTATATGTGCGTTCCGCGGCCCGTGGTGAGTGCAAGCATCGTAGACGGGCCATAAAGTACGTAACCTGCTGCAACCATCTGAGTACCTGGCTGTAAAAACGCCGAAGGATCATCAGGCTCCATCCATTGAGGCGCATGAGTAATAGAGAAAATGGTGCCGATTAAACTGTTAATTTCAGTATTTGAAGAGCCGTCTAGCGGATCGAAACTCACTAAATATTTGCCCTCAGGATTACAGGGAACAACATCGTCTTCTTCTTCTGATGAAATCGCTTTAACGTATCCCGACTCTCTCAGCGTATCTTTTAAAATATGATTAGAGATAACATCGAGCTTCTTTTGCGTCTCGCCCTGCACGTTCTCAGAGAGCGTTGAACCCAGTACGCCAGCAAGGGCGCCCTGACTAACACGGAAAGAAATTTCTTTGCAACCAGCTAACAGCGTACGAATGAGCAATATTAGCTCAAGCGGTGCACCGTCTTGTTGCAATTGAGAATTTAAACGTTTCATTTATTAAAAGCCTTTTTTTCGAGTGTAGGGTGTGGTGTCACAAGACGCACAATTTTCGCACTGGCTTATCGCTCGTTGCTTTGCCAGTTAGTCCTTTGCAAGTGTGTCGACAGACGGCGCGTTAGCAATGTGCCGCACATCAATTGTAACCATGTTCGCCTAGAAATAGAACAGACATACAGGGTTATATACCATCAGAGTAACATTCACACACCATACCAGTTTTAGCGTTATCAACCTGAGCGTTCAATAAATAAAGCCAATGTTGACTGTAAACGTGACATAGCGGTGGCTAATCAAAGCGCTTAAGCTGAGTTTTTTCTCACGTTGGATTATCCAAATCTTTTAAGGTTCTGATACAGTACACCCCATAAATGACAAGAATGAGAATGCGCTATGCACGTACATATTTTGGGTATCTGCGGAAGTTTTATGGGCGGCATTGCAGCCATCGCTAAGTCACTTGGACACAAAGTGACAGGGTCTGATAGCAATGTTTATCCCCCCATGAGCACCCAGTTAGAGGCTTTGGGAATAGAACTCACCGAAGGGTTTGACGAAAGCCAGTTTTCGCCAACGCCTGATATCGTTATTATTGGCAACGCCTTGTCTCGCGGCAATCCGGCCGTAGAGTATGTGCTAAGCCGTAACCTAGCCTATACCAGCGGGCCTCAGTGGCTGCTAGATAACCTGTTAAAAGATAGATGGGTTATTGGCTTATCGGGCACCCATGGTAAAACAACCGCCAGCAGCATGGTGGCATGGATATTAGACTATACGGGGCTAAACCCTGGCTACCTTATTGGTGGCGTTCCTGAAAATTTTGGCGTTTCAGCACGCATTGGCGATGGGCCATTCTTTGTCATTGAAGCCGATGAATACGACAGCGCGTTTTTCGACAAACGTTCTAAATTTGTACACTACCGCCCAAAAACACTGGTCATTAATAATTTAGAGTTTGATCACGCAGATATCTTTCCTAACTTGGCCGCCATACAAACCCAATTTCATCACTTAATTAGAATGGTGCCAGAAAATGGCTTAATTCTTTCACCGAGTGACGTCCCCGCTATTGAAGAAACCTTAGCACAAGGTTGTTGGTCGTCTCGTCAGTGTTTAGGTAAAGAATGGTCTAGTCAATTACTGAACAAAGACGGCAGTCAATTTGATGTTATCCATAATGGTGACACCAAAGGTACCGTAACATGGTCGCTTCTCGGTCAGCACAATGTGGACAATGGCCTTATGGCCATTGCCGCTGCTCACCATGCTGGCGTAACGCTACCTGATGCAATTGAAGCCCTCGCCCATTTTAAAAATGTAAAGCGTAGAATGGAGATTAAGGGCGTGGTGAATAACATCACGGTATACGATGACTTTGCTCACCACCCTACCGCCATAGCAACCACCCTTGAAGGGCTTCGCAATAAAGTAGGCAATGCGCAAATTCATGCCGTATTAGAACCCCGCTCTAACACGATGAAAATGGGCATTCACAAAGACACGTTAGCAAATTCGTGGCAGCAAGCCGACGAGGTATACTTATACGAGCCCAAAGAAATGGGATGGTCGTTAAGTGAAGCTGCGGCCCAAAGCCCCGTTTCCTCACAGTGTTTTAATGAGGTAGAACCGATCGTTCAACTCCTAGCTAACGTAGCACTGCCAGGCGATCATATTCTCATTATGAGCAATGGTGGTTTCGACGGTATTCACGGGCGTTTATTAGATGCGCTTAGTAAAAAAATATAACAAGGCCAACACATGAAACATGACAAGCAAGTCACTCTTGCTATTACCGGCGCGTCTGGCGCACCGTATGCACTTACATTGCTGCAATCACTCGTTAGCGCCGACTACCAAGTTTACGTGCTTATCTCATCTGCGGCTAAAGTGGTATTCGCTACCGAAGAAAATGTAAAAATTCCTTCGCGCCCTGAAGATGCAGCGGCATTTTTTACAGAGCACTGTGGCGGCAAACCTGGCCAAATTAAGGTATTCGGGAAAGAAGAGTGGTTTTCTCCGGTTGCGTCGGGCTCGGCGGCGCCGGCTAAAATGGTTGTGTGCCCTTGCTCTACCGGCACCTTATCGGCTATCTCCATTGGGGCGAGTGATAATCTTCTTGAGCGGGCAGCCGACGTCGTACTCAAAGAGCGAGGCCAACTTATTTTAGTCCCCCGTGAAATGCCGCTTTCCTCTATTCACCTAGAAAATATGTTAAAACTGTCACAAATGGGTGCCACAATTATGCCAGCAGCTCCCGGCTTCTATCACAATCCTAAAACGATTGATGATCTGGTAGACTTTGTCGTGGCTCGAATTTTAGACCACTTAGGTATAGAACAATCGTTGGTTGCTCGGTGGGGCTACCAATCGTCAAAACATTCAGAGGAATAACTATGTTTGCATTTGCAAATAGGACTTGCGCAGTGGCATTAAGCACACTGATAACAATGTGCATTGCTTCACCCGCTTTTGGTTGGGGTCAAACGGGTCACCGAGTAACGGGCGCTATTGCCCAGCAGTATTTAAGCCCGCTGTCGCAAGCGGCACTCATGGATTTACTACCCCATGGCTCCCTTGCCGAAGCCTCAACCCATGCCGATGAAATGCGCTCAAACCCCAGTGAGTTTTGGCAAAAAACCGCTAACCCTTGGCACTATGTGACTGTACCTGAAGGTAAACGCTATGTTGAAGTAGGTGCACCAAAGCAAGGCGACGCGTTTAGTGCACTTAGCGATTTTACTAAAACCTTGAAAAGCGAAACAGCGAGTGATGATGAAAAACGACTGGCTCTTCGTTTTATCGTACACATCATTGGAGACCTGCATCAGCCGCTTCATGCTGGCAATGGCACCGATCGCGGTGGCAACGATGTAAAGGTTCGCTTTTTCTGGCAAGACTCTAACCTGCACCGCGTGTGGGACTCACAAATGTTAGACCAGCGCGCGCTGTCTTACACCGAGTGGACATCATGGTTAACTGAGCAAATTACCGCAGAAGATATTCGTAACTGGGCAACAACCGATCCTTACGTATGGATTGAAGAGAGCGCCGACATTCGCGACACTATTTATCCTATTGATGCCAATAAAATGAGTTACGACTACTTATACAATCACCTGCCAACGGCTAAACGTCGTCTGCAAATGGCGGGAATACGCATTGCCATGTACTTAAACGCTGTATTTGAAGACGCAAACACATAATCAGTAACGCAAGGGCGTGATGTCCTTATCGAATAAGCCGAACTAGTACAAAATAAAAAACGGAGGCCTAGGCCTCCGTCTTTTTATTTTGTACTCAATTCACTTTTTTAGTTCGCTTTTGAATTCACTTTGAGCTTACGCTTTAATCTACGTCTAGCGGCTCTGGTGACAAGATAACCCCAGTGCTATCAGCGTAAAGGTGATCTTCTGGTAGGAAAGTCACACCACCAAAATTAACTGGAATATCGACATCACCCACGCTTTCAGCGTCGGCATTCACTGGGATAGCAGCCACCGCCAACACGCCAATATCTAATTCAGCAAGGCTGTCTATTTCTCTTACACTGCCATAGCACACCACGCCTTCCCAATCATTATCTATAGCGGTTTGTGCCGATGTAGCGTCAAACAGTGCACGACGAGCGGAACCACCACCATCAATTAGCAGCACTTTACCTGCTCCAGGCTGGGCTAAAACGCGGTCGATAAGGCCACGGTCTTCAAAGCACTTAATTGTTGTGATTTCACCACCAAATGAATAACGCCCACCAAAGCTCGCAAAAATTGGGTCTACGACATCCACGCTATCAGCAAACAAGTCGCATAATTCTGAAGTGTTGTATTCCATGGCCCTGCCTTACATTAGTTAATTTGTGTGAAAAGTCACAACGCACTGTTATTCACTAGCATAGCACTAAATTACACGTTGAAAACGCTTGTTTTCATCACTTGATTGAAATTCATTGTGTGTTGCGATTATCGGTAAAACCACAAGGTTGAGCACAGTTCTTGCAGCTTTCAGTAAGAACATAAATACAATTTTTAGACTTCACTAATACGGCTAAGCCGAAAAGCGCCTAGCGCCTCTTTGTAAGGGGGTGGCTGCACTAAACGCTAGACTCGCTCGGCACTATCACATATGTAAGAAACTAGCATTTGTAAAAACTGGCCGCTTAAAAACTGGCCGCTGTAAAAAATGTTTCTTCATACTGTCACTTATTGGTCACAGAACCTAACTAACGTGTGCGATAAGTAACCAACAGAGGACAAGGTTATAATTATGAAATCCTTGACCAAGTACGATACTGACTTATTTTACCGCCTATACAAATTGACGCAAAAAAGAGACTGTCGTTCCATCATTTGGTTATCAAAAACCGGCGATGGTTACCTCTATCTAGTTGTGGGAATGTTGCTTTGGGCATTTGAGCCTGAACACGGTGAAATTTTCCTCTACACAGCCCTTATGGCATATGCACTAGAGCTGCCCATTTATTTATTGTTGAAGAAAACCTTAAAACGTCCTCGACCTTGCGATTTCCTGACTAATTTTAAAGCCCATATTACGCCTTCAGATAAGTTTTCGCTGCCTTCTGGCCATACGGCTGCGGCGTGGCTAATGGCGTGCATAGTGGCGCATTTTTACCCGTCTTTCTCGGTTGTGGTTTACGGATGGGCTTCACTCATCGGGTTATCCCGAGTGCTGCTTGGCGTACATTATCCTTCTGATGTTGTTGCAGGGGCTTTACTAGGAATTGCCATCGCGTTCCTCAGTACTCCTATATTGGTGTGATATGAAAATACTTTACGGTGTGCAGGGCACAGGCAATGGGCACATTGCTCGAGCGAGAATTATGGCTGCTGCATTTGCAGAGCGAAGTGACATTGATGTGGACTTTGTATTTACAGGGCGAGCACCGGAAAAATACTTTGATATGGATGTGTTCGGTCACTACAGAACACTGTGCGGATTAAGCTTTATCTACAAAGACGGTAAAGTCAAAAAATGGGACACGATACGCCAAGCGAATGTTAGGCAGTTTATTAGTGACGTAAAGCAGTTTGATACTAGTGAGTACAACTTACTTATTAATGACTTTGAGCCTGTTACTGCTTGGGCTGCGAGGCGCCAAGGATTGCCCTCCATATCGATCAGTCACCAAGCGGCCTTTGCTTATGACGTGCCTAAACGGGGCAATTCACTATTTGATACCGCTTTGATGAAATTGTTTGCGCCAACCCAACAGCAAATTGGCGTTCACTGGTACCACTTCAACCAGCCTATTATTCCTCCCTTTGTGGTTGATAAGCCTTTAGCGCACGCAAAAAATAGCCATATATTGGTTTATCTCCCCTTTGAAAATATTAGCGATATACGGGATATGCTTGAACCGCTGGCCGACCAAACCTTTCTTTGTTTTCACCCAGATATAGAACAAGCCGACACTCAGGGGCATATTCAATGGAACCCCACTTCAAAAGTGCATTTCCACAAAGCCTTACAAAACTGTAATGGAGTAGTAGCAAACGGCGGGTTTGAACTTTCAAGTGAAGCATTACAGCTGGGCAAAAAGTTACTTATTAAGCCATTGCACGGGCAGTTTGAGCAGTTATCGAATGTGTTTATGCTTGATAGCCTTAACTTGTGCCAGCCTTTGTTTCAGCTAGACACCGATATACTAGAAGAATGGCTGACGTCTGAAGATATCGAGCCAATCACCTTCCCAGATAATGCAAATTTGCTTATTGATTGGATCAAACAAGGCAACTACACAGATACAAAAACGCTTTGTGAAACCCTTTGGAAAAACGTCCACTATGGAGATAAAACGAGAGAACGTTTATTGTCTCTTGCAATTTAATACCGCAATGCGATGATAGCGGCATTTATCATCTTCTCTGCGGGATTTTTCTGTGCTTAATAAGTTGGCTGTTTTTCTGCTTGCCCTCTCCGCATTAAGCGGCTGTGGCTATAAAGGGGCGTTGTATCTACCCGACGCACCGCCGCAAAACTCGCCTCCACCTTCAGACGTTTCATCTGACGCTTCTTTTGATGCTTCTGATAGTAAGAACAGCCAAAACACAGTATCTCATTTTGTGTCTGGCTCAGCGCCTAAAACTCCCGTCATGAATACGCCCATGATTGCACCTATTACCAAATTTGGAGACTCTAACTAGTGGATTACTTTGCCTACAAGCAAGGTCAGCTTTTCGCTGAAGACGTTGCCGTTGCCGATATTGCCGCTCAACACGGAACCCCCGTTTATATCTACTCACGGGCTACGCTAGAGCGCCATTGGCATGCATTCAATGACGCCATAGGCGAGCATCCTCACCTTATCTGCTATGCGGTAAAGGCAAATTCAAACATTGGCGTACTTAGCGTATTAGCAAAGCTAGGGTCAGGTTTTGACATTGTGTCTGCAGGTGAACTAGCCAGAGTGATTGAAGCCGGCGGCAGTGCCAGTAAAGTGGTATTTTCAGGCGTGGGTAAAAAACACGATGAAATTCGCTACGCGCTTCAACAAGGCATCATGTGTTTTAACGTAGAATCAGAGCCCGAACTACACCGTATCAATGAAGTAGCCGGCGCGCTAGGTGTAAAAGCGCCTATTTCTTTGCGCATAAACCCTGATGTAGATGCGAAAACTCATCCGTATATTTCTACAGGGCTAAAGGCCAATAAATTTGGTATTGCCCGCGAAAACGCCCTCGCTACCTATGAGTTAGCAGCATCATTGCCACACTTAAATGTAGTAGGAATGGACTGCCATATTGGCTCACAGCTAACAGAGATTGGTCCCTTTGTAGATGCATTAGAGCGCTTGCTGGTCTTAATTGATGAGCTAGCCGAACGCAATATCATTATTGAGCATTTAGATGTAGGCGGCGGCTTAGGCGTTACTTACAACGATGAGCTACCTCCGCACCCTAAAGAATATGCTGAAGCGATGGCTGAAAAAATGGTAGGTCGAGAGTCGTTAAAACTTATTCTTGAGCCTGGCCGTGCTATTGCGGCAAACGCAGGTATTTTGGTGACAGAAGTTGAGTTTATTAAACAAGGCGAAGAGAAAAACTTTGCCATTGTTGATGCTGCAATGAACGACTTGCTTCGCCCGGCACTTTATTCAGCATGGCAAAATATTATTCCGGTCGACGAAAATAGCGACGCTGTACCAAGTACCTATGATGTGGTGGGTCCGGTATGTGAAACCGGCGATTTTATTGGAAAAGACAGAATTTTATCCATAAAACCCACCGATTTATTGGCGGTTCGCAGTGCTGGAGCTTACGGCTTTGTAATGGCCTCAAA
>CENT01097697.1_pt1 | contig 36704 bp, 29 predicted proteins | sample 530141 | NCBI WGS metagenome assembly CENT01 (sample SAMEA2591074, study PRJEB7988) | marine metagenome | isolation source: saline water (ENVO:00002010), including | reverse complement strand
AATCCCCACTAATTACTTAGTAGGGATTTGTGTATAAGAGACAGGCTTTAAAGCAGGCTTTTTTTAACGCTATAGCTTATTAAATAGCAAGACTAACTTCTGCGCCAAGTGGTGCCGCCCGCGCCATCTTCTAGCACTACGCCCATTGCGGTTAATGCATTGCGCGCTGCATCGGCTGCTGCCCAATCTTTTGAAGCTCTTGCGTCGTTACGTTGTTTAATCAATGCTTCAATTTCAACAGCTTCATCGTTGTTGTCGTTACCGCCTTTTAAAAACGCATCAGGGTTACTTTGCAGCATGCCTAAAATACCGCCTAAGCGTTTTAACACAGACGCCAACTTGCCCGCTTCAGCGGGGTCACCTTTTTTGCGGTTAATTTCACGAGCCACATCAAATAACACTGAGAACGCTTCTGGCACATTAAGGTCGTCGTTCATCGCAGCTTCAAAGCGCGCTAAATAACCACCGTGGGTTAGCTCAGCCGTTTCATCAACCTCTACACCGCGTAGCGCTGTATATAAACGCTCCAGCGCTGCTTTAGCTTGGGTAATGTTATCTTGCGAAAAACTCAATTGGCTTCGGTAATGGGCAGACATTAAAAAGAAACGTAAGGTTTCTGAATCATGCTCTTTTAACACATCGCGAAGGGTAAAAAAGTTACCGAGAGATTTTGACATTTTCTCGTCATCCACCTGCACCATCCCCGCATGCATCCACACGTTCACATACTCGCTGTCATGGGCGCAGCATGATTGCGCAATTTCGTTCTCATGGTGAGGAAAGGTTAAATCTGAACCACCACCATGAATGTCAAAATGGGCGCCTAAATGCTTATAGTTCATTGCTGAACATTCTATATGCCAACCAGGTCGCCCCTCGCCCCACGGTGATGACCATGCTGGCTCACCGGGCTTAGTGGTTTTCCATAATACGAAGTCGAGGGGATCGTCTTTACCTTGCGCTACTTCTACTCGCGCACCGGCTTTCAGCTGGTCTAAATCTTGTTTACTTAGCTTGCCGTAGTCTTCATATTTGCTGACATCAAATAGTACGTCGCCGCTTTGCGCTTGATAGGCGTAGCCTTTTTCAACCAAGCGATCAATGATGTCGATAATTTCGGGCATGTGCCCACTCACCGTTGGCTCAACATCGGGTTCAAGCAGATTAATGGCTGAAAAGTCTTCATGCATCATTCCAATTGTACGCTTGGTTAATGCTTCAAAACTTTCATTATTCTCGTTTGCACGAGCTATAATTTTATCGTCAATATCCGTAATGTTGCGCACGTACTTTACGTCAAGACCAAGGTGGCGGAGATAGCGCACCAGCACGTCAAAACTTAAATAGGTACGGGCATGTCCCATATGGCTGAGGTCGTATACAGTAATACCACATACATACAGACCCACCTTCCCTTCTTCAAGCGGCACAAGTTTAGCCTTCTCACGGGTTCGGGTATTGTAAAGATGTAGCATAAAGAATCTTCCTGTATATCAATTTTGGGCGCAAAGTTTAGCACTGTATAAAAATAATGGTAAGGCTTTTAACCCCCTATTTCACTGGCATAAAAAGCCAAAACTGGCCTAAATGAGTAATAACATCCTGTGACCGCTTATTTATGCGTCGCTATTTCCCCAAACAACGCTTTTGCGCTACCATTAGCGCACATTTTTACAGTTAATATATAGGACATCTTCAATGGTTACGTTAAAAACAAATTATGGTGATATCACGCTAGAGCTTTTCGAAGACAAAGCGCCTAATACCGTTGCAAACTTTCTTTCTTACGTTCAAGACGGGTTTTTTGATAACACTATTTTTCACCGTGTAATCAACAACTTTATGGTTCAAGGTGGCGGTTTTACAGAAGACATGGAGCAAAAAGACACTAAAGCTCCTATCGAAAACGAAGCTAACAATGGTGTAGCAAACGAAGTTGGTACCGTTGCTATGGCGCGTACTCAAGACCCTCACTCTGCTACGTCACAGTTTTTTATTAACGTTAACAATAACGACTTCCTTAACCACACTAGCGAAAGTGCTAACGGTTGGGGATATTGTGCGTTCGGTAAGGTAACTGAAGGCATGGATGTGGTAGAAAAGATCAAAGCCGTGAAAACAGGCAATAACGGTTACCACCAAGATGTACCGGTAGAGCCAGTAATTATCGAAAAAGCGATTGTTGCATAAGCCAGTCAATTAGCGGTTAGATAAGCGGTTAAATAAGCAGTTAAATAACTCCTTTGACTTACGCCGCAATATTGATGGAAAAGCTTTATAAATAAAGCGAATGCCGCATCTTTTAGGTGCGGCCTGTTTAATCTGAAAAAGACACACTATGCCTTTTACCTACTTTATTGCCGACCTTCACCTTAGCGCCGATAGACCTGATATTACCGACTGCTTAATGCGCTTTTTAGAAGAGGACGCAATTAATGCAGATGCCCTCTATGTGTTAGGCGACCTCTTTGAAGTTTGGATTGGCGATGATGACGTAAACCCATTCAATACGGCAGTGGCAGAAGCGTTCAAGCAAGTAAGTCGGCATTGCCCTATTTACTTTATTCACGGCAATCGTGATTTTGCGATAAGGCACAACTGGCTAAACAAAGCGGGCATGACCTTATTAAGTGAACAGGAAGTTGTCGACCTGTACGGCACTCCTACATTGCTCACTCATGGCGACGAGCTTTGCACAAAAGACGTGGCATACCAAAAGTTTCGCAAAAAATCCCGCGGTTGGTGGTGGCCAAGACTCATGCTTGCCCTCCCTTTATGGTATCGACGCAGAGTTGCTCGCAATGGCCGAGCCCAGAGCAAAGCAAATCAACAAAGCCTCAAGCCAGAGATAATGGATGTAACCCCCTCTGAAGTGGTTGATGCACTCGAAAAATGGGGTGTGCAGCGCATGATCCACGGGCACACGCACCGTCCTAAAATTCACTCACTTCAAGCAAACGGTAAATCTGCAACGCGAATAGTACTTGGTGATTGGTACGACCAAGGCAGTGTTTTGAAGGTCACCCCTAGCGAAGCTATGTTACAACATCACAATTTTATGTAAGTTTATCTGACACTTACACACTGGTCAGTCCACAACCTATAATAAATTTTTGTTAATCATTCTTTTTTGCACATTCTCGCAAACGATTAATAAATAAATAGAATTTTTCAATTTCATTTCTTATTGCTCACTTTCTATTAACGTAATGTGACAGTTGTGACAGTTTAGCAATATATCTGTCAAATAAATGTCACTAATCCTGCCTAACCTCCAGCCTGCGTTTAAGCAAAGGCACAACGGAAAATAGCTATTTGCTTTACAACACGCCTACCCACAACCGATTTTAATAAAACGTTTAGGAAACAATCATGAATCGTAACTGGAAAGTAGCATGCACAGCAGTAGCAATGGCGGTATCCGCTGGGCTACAGGCTGCAGTATTGCCAGAGCATCAAACAAATAGCGCTTGGTACACCGATGCGCAATCGAAATTGACTGAGAAACTAGCAACGAATAATAAATTCAAAGCCAAAAACGTTATTCTTTTTGTTGGTGACGGTATGGGTATTTCTACCCTTACCTCTGCTCGTATTCACAAAGGGCAATTAGCTGGCAACCCTGGTGAAGAAGGCTACTTAAGCTTCGAATCTTTTCCCCATACTGCGCTTGTGAAAACATACAACGTAGATGCACAGACTCCAGATTCTGCTGGCACCATGACAGCGATGATGTCAGGCCTTAAAACAGACGTAGGCGTGATTGGTGTTGACGAAGACATAGAACGGGGCGACTGCTCTACTGTAGCAGGTAACGAAGTGATTACCGCGCTAGAGCTTGCAGAAATTAAAGGTTTATCTACTGGTATTATTTCTACTGCACGTATTACTCACGCTACGCCAGCTGCTACCTATGCCAAATCAGCCGATCGCAACTGGGAAGACAATTCAGATATGCCTGAAGAGGCTGTAACAGCGGGTTGTGTAGATATAGCTGACCAGCTTGTTAACTTTGAATCTCATGTAGAAGGCCGTTACACAGGCGTAGACATTGACGGTATTGAAGTTGCAATGGGCGGCGGTCGTCGTCACTTCTTACCCCGCGATGAGGCTTTTAACAGCCCTGATGCACAAAGCGATGTAGAAGGCGATCGTACTGATGAGCGCGACCTGACAGCAGAATGGCAAAATACCTATGAAAACGGCGTCTATGTATTCGACCAAGCAGGCTTTGACGCTATCGATACCGAATCAACAGAGCGCGTATTTGGCTTGTTCAACGAATCGCACATGCAATATGAAGCAGACCGCGGCAACGACATTGCGGGCGAGCCTTCAGTATCTGAAATGACAGAAGCTGCTATTAATATTCTCGATAACAACGATAACGGCTTCTTTCTAATGGTGGAGTCTGGCCGTATCGACCATGCCCACCACGCAGGCAACGCCGCAGGCGCGCTTACCGATACCCTTGCTTTTGAAGAAGCAGTAATGACAGCGGTCGAAAATACGAATCCAGAAGAAACGTTGATTCTTGTTACTGCCGACCACGGTCATGTATTCACAATCGCAGGCTATCCTAAACGTGGAAACCCTATCTTAGGCAAAGTTGTAAATGTAGGCTCGGAAGAGCCAGCAACTGCATCAGACGGCACACCTTACACTACCTTAGGCTACACCAATGGTCTTGGTTTCCGCGACTTAGGCGATGAAACGAATTCAGACGCCACCTACGCGTTAGATAACGCCGCTGGCCGTGTAGATTTAACCAATATCGACACAACAACTCCAGGGTTTCACCAAGAAGCCCTCATTCCATTAGGCTCTGAAACGCATTCGGGTGAAGACATTTCATTGCATGCAACAGGACCTGGAAGTCAACTTGCACAAGGCGTGGTAGAGCAAAACGTTGTTTTCCACTTAATTAATCAAGCCCTTGGCCTTGTTAACGAATAAGTGGAGATAAGAAAATGAATGTATTTAAATTAAGCTTAATTGCAGTTGCTATCGCAGGTCTCTCTGCGTGTTCATTAGAAGGCGACGACGGCCAGGACGGCGTTGATGGCGCCGCGGGTGCTGACGGAAGTAATGGCGTAAACAGCCTTACAGTGCAAACCGAATTAGCTGTGGGCGATGCAAACTGCCCGAATAGTGGTGTTCGCATTGACTCTGGTTTAGACAACGACAGCGATGGCACATTAGCAGAAGCGGAAATTACATCGACAAGCTTTGTTTGTGTGCCAGGGGTCGACTCTGTAGGTAGCAGCGAAATTCTTACTAGCTTAAACAACGACTGGTTTGTTGATGGGCAAGCTGAAGTTGAGAACAACAAAAGCGTATGGATGAATGCGACATCAGGCAATGCTGCATCATCGTCTAGTGTCAGTGTCGCTACCGTAAGCTCGCAACAAGAACTCGATGCGATGGTTCAGAACCTGCGCGGCACAGCGAAAAACGTTATTCTTTTCGTTGGCGACGGCATGGGTATTTCAACCGTTACCGCAGCACGTATTCTCGACGGCCAAATGAAAGGCTTAGAGGGTGAAGAGAATCAATTGAGCTTCGACGCTTTCCCTTTCTCCGGTTTATCAAAAACCTATAACGTTGATGCACAAACACCAGATTCTGCAGGCACAATGACTGCGATGATGAGTGGTATCAAAACTGACGTGGGCGTAATTGGCGTTGACGAAGACATTGAGCGCGGCGATTGTAGTACAGTAGCAGGTAACGAGCTTGTAACAGCGCTAGAACTTGCTGAAATTGCAGGTAAATCTACCGGTATTATTTCAACGGCACGTATAACGCACGCTACACCTGCTGCTACGTATGCAAAATCAGCAGATCGCAACTGGGAAGATATTTCAGATATGCCAGAAGCAGCTGTTACTGCTGGCTGTAGCGACATTGCAGACCAGTTAATCAATTTCGAAGCTAACCTAGAAGCGAAGTTTGATGGATTGGATGTTGATGGTATTGAAGTAGTTATGGGTGGCGGTCGTCGTCATTTCCTACCAAGAGATCCTGCGTTTAATAGCCCTGATGCTGCAAGCAGCACTGAGGGTGACCGTACAGATGGTCGTGACTTAACGGCAGAATGGCAGAGCCTATACACCAACGGTGTATACGTTTTTGACCAGTCTGGTTTTGATGGTTTAGACACAGAAACTACCGAGCGCGTGTTTGGTTTATTCAACGAGTCGCACATGCAGTATGAAGCAGACCGCGGTAATGATATTGCAGGTGAGCCGTCGGTTGCTGAAATGACAAGCGCTGCCATTAAAGTACTCGATAACAACGATGAAGGTTTCTTCTTAATGGTTGAATCGGGTCGAATTGACCACGCTCATCACGCTGGAAATGCCTACGGAGCTTTGCACGATACTATTGCATTTGCTGAAGCAGTCGCTGCGGCAGACGAGCTAACTAATGATGAAGACACGCTTATCATTGTTACAGCCGACCACGGCCACGTGTTTACCATTGCGGGATATCCGAAACGCGGTAACCCCATTCTTGGAAAAGTAGTTAACGTAGGCTCTGATGAAGCAGCCACTGCCGCAGACGGTACGCCTTACACAACTTTGGGTTACACCAATGGTCTTGGCTACAGAAACCTAGGCGACGTGACTAATTCAGACGCGTCTTACCTAGCTGCGCCAGACACCGGTCGTAAAGATATCACCGATGTTGATACCACTACTCCTGGCTATCACCAAGAAGCATTGGTACCGCTTAGCTCTGAAACTCACTCAGGTGAAGACGTTGGTATTTACGCTAAAGGCCCAGGTGCTTTCTTAGTGAATGGTACTAACGAACAAAGCGTTATTTTCCATGTAATGGACTTCGCGGGTGACTATGTGTCGCAAGCAGAAAGTGCAATGGAGTAAGTATTGCTAAAGCAATATTCAAGTAGTATTTAATCAATACGAAAAAGTAAAAAAATGGCCTTAGCTTACCAGCTAGGGCCATTTGTATTTCAATTTACATGTACGAGAGAGGATCCACTCGCTTCCCTTTTTATTGGAGCGAACTTGGAGCAAAACTGGAGCTAAAATGAAAAAGTTACTCATTCTTCTCACTGCTTTTAGCCTTACCGCTTCTGTGCACGCGGTAAATGCCGATGATGCTGTTGCCATGTGCAAAGAAAACGGTAAACAGGTTAAAGCTGACTATACCATTAAAACTACAACGCATACCGCTACGGGGGTTCATGCGCACAATAGTATACGTGAGAGCAATCTGTTGTTGTGGCGAATGGACAATAAGGTGGCACACCAATATCCATCAACCCAAATTACTGAAGTTTACACACTGGTTCGCAATAAACTGATTAAACCCGTTCGTTACTTTGATGGCCACCAGCGCGCTATTGAATATCAGCCGGGTGAAACTATTCATGGCAAAAAAGAGACTGACTTCTCCTATCGTTATCAGCTTATTAGCGATACGTTTATCGATAATATGACGCTTGTAAGCTCTGAAGGTAAACACTGCAATCAAAAAGATACTTACACGCTTAAAACCGCCACAGGCTCTTTTTCATTAGTTTGGTTGCCACAACAACAATTGATAGAGCGCTTTGATATAGAGCAAGGCAATATGCATCGCACTTGGACACTAACCAACACAGATTATGAAGCAGACGTAAGCACCTTTTTCGCTAAACGCATTGATTATCAGTCAACTGATTACGCTGATATTGGTGACGATCATACCGACCCATTTCTTACAAAAATGGTCACTCAAGGCTTTATTGAAGCTGGTGCAAGTGGCTTCTACGATCAACATGGCCGTGCACTTGAAGGAGAGCACAACCATTAAGGTAATGTCGAACTTACGTTAATACCCTACGAGCTTAGTGATTGAGCAAGTATGCATGGCGCTGCTTGCTCGCCATGTTGTCGTTTACATTCTGTTGCTTTTTATTACTGGAATATATTTTAGGCTGTGGTATAAAAAGCCAACACGATCACGGATGATGTACATGACAGACCTTCTTTTATCCCCCTCAAATCTTTGGTTCAGCATAGCCCTAACCGCCATAGCCTTTATAGCCGTACTGGAACTGGTAAGCATGTTATTTGGGTTAAGCTTACTCGGCATTGGTGATGAGATTGGCGAGACTAGTGCCGACGGTTTTATGGGAACTGAGTTGGCAAGCTGGCTAAACATAAACAAAGTACCGTTTCTTGTCTGGCTAGTGGTTTTTCTTACCTGCTTCGGACTAAGCGGTATTACGATTAACGGCATAAGTTCACTTACTTTCAATACAGCACTGCCTAAACTGGTATCAGTGCCTGCCGCGGTAATATTGGGCCTTTTTATCACCTCAAAATCCGTATTTATCATTGCTCACCTTCTCCCAAGTGTAGAAACAAGTGCTATGCACAGCGACGATTTCGTAGGAGCCGTTGCACAAATTACTATAGGGCGAGCATCGAGAGGTAACCCTGCAGAAGCCAAGTTTACTGACAACTTTTCACAACCCCATTTTGTTTTAGTTGAGCCATTAGAACCGGAAGAGCTTTTTGATAAAGGCGAACGGGTAATATTGGTTCAGAAGAACCCACACAGCTGGTTTGCTACCCGCTATCAATAACGTAAAAGAGAAGAAGTATGGATACAATTCAAACCACTAATATGCCGTCTATTCTATTTGTTGCCGGCGCTATTGTTATTGGACTTATTGTTATAGGTTTAATATTTGCCAAGCTATACAAAAGAGCCACTAAAGAAACCGCCTTTGTCAGAACCGGGCTCGGTGGTGAAAAAGTAATTAAAGACGGCGGCGCATTAGTACTGCCTGTGGTTCACGAAATTATTCCTGTGAACATGAACACCCTTCGCATTGAAGTAGAGAAAACGCAAAAAGACGCATTAATAACGAAAGACAGAATGCGCGTAGATGTGAAAGCAGACTTCTATCTTCGAGTGGCCCCTAATGCCGGTGGGATCTCAATGGCAGCCCAAACCCTAGGTACGAGAACCACTCGTGCAGAGGAAGTTAAAAAGCTGATGGAGTCAAAATTTGTTGATGTGCTGCGTGCCGTTGCCGCAGAAATGAGCATGACCGAAATGCATGAACAAAGAGCCGACTTTGTGCAAAAAGTGCAGCAAAGCGTGGCGAACGATTTAGAGAAAAACGGATTAGAGTTAGAGTCGGTAAGTTTGACTGGGTTTGACCAAACTGACCTTGAGTTTTTCAATGAAAATAATGCCTTTGACGCTGAGGGCCGAGCGCGCTTAGCCAAGATTATTGAAGAAAAACGCAAGGAAACAAACGATATTCAGCAAGAAAACCGCATTCTGATAGAGCAGCGTAATTTGGCTGCTGAAAAACAATCTCTTGATGTTAAACGTGACGAAGAAGAAGCACGGCTTACTCAGGAGCAGGTACTTGCATTTAAACGTCAGGAACAAAAAGCCGAAATTGCCAAACAGCGTGAAATGAAAGAGCGTGAAGAGCGTGAAGCGGAAATTGCCAAAAATCGCGCGATTGAAGCCGCTGAAATTGAAAAGTCTCGAGAGATTGAAACCCAAGAGATAGCTAAGCGCCAAGCCCTTGAACAAGCAAGAATTCGTCAACAACAAGAAGTTGAAGTGTCTGAGCAAGTTAAGCAAATTGCGGTTGCTACCAAATCAGAAGAAGAGTCTGCCGCACGAGCAAAAGCAGCAGAAGCCGAAAAGCAAAAAGTTGAAAAAGAAGAAGCGGTACTAACCGCCAGGTCAGTAGCGGAGGCCGAGCGTAAGAAGCAAATTGAAGTTATTGATGCGCGCAAAGAAGCAGAGCGCGAAGCGGTGAGTATTACTGTTGAAGCAGAGGCTAAAAAAGAAGCCGCAGAAAACAGCGCTCAGGCCATTTTGACAGAAGCAAAAGCATCGGCAGATGCCAAAATGCTTCAAGCTGAAGCAGATGAAAAAGTGCTTGCTGTTGAAGCGCAAGGTAAGCAAGCGCTGTATGAAGCTGAAAATACGCTGAAAAATGAGCAAATAGAGCTACAAAAATCATTAGCCATGTTGAAAATTCTACCAGAATTGGTGGAGCAAGCTGTGAAGCCTCTTGAAAATATCGAAGGTATTAAGATCCTTCAAGGCTATGGGCAAGGAGGCACATCCAGTACAGGAAGTCATACGGTTGCCACATCGGGCAGCGGGCTGGCCGAACAAGTCACTCAAGCTGCGCTGAACTATCGCGCCAACGCCCCTTTAGTAGATTCAATGCTAAGAGAAGTGGGTCTTGTTGATGGTGAAAAAGGTACGTTAAGCGACTTAATAACCGGAAACAGTGAGCTACTTGCGGGCACAGCAACACCGCCACAACAAACCAACGTAAGCGGAACGAAATTAAACGGCAGTGCGACACCTGAGGCATAAGCCAGAGAGTTAAATAAGCACGTGCCGCAAGCACCTAGTCTATTCCATTAGGCTATAAACAAGGCCTCTATGCCTGGCATAGAGGCCTTTAATTTGAATTCCCCTTCACAGCACGACATAATCAGCCAAAGCCTACATCTTATTAATAATGTATGAGTGAGCACACCAAAAACAACTTGCCACCCGAACCTGAAAAACCGCTAAAAGACGATTGCTGTGGTGGCGGCTCCTGCTGCCCATGCGTTTGGGACGCCTATTTTGAAAAGCTAGACGAGTGGAAAGATAAGGTGAAAATGCTAGAGAAAGAGCGAGAAAATACCAACCAATAACAAAAATACACTAAAACCTCTCTGCTTGTGTATACTTAATAAACAGCGATGGGTGGGATTGCACTAGGTCGATAACTTGGTTTGTTGAAGTGTTATGAGAAATACAATAAAAAAACTAGCCTGTTTTGTTTTGCTGTTATGCGCATCCACAACCAGCGCGGTGAGCAGCGAAGAGAAAGTATACCGAGTAGGGCTTGAGGACGTCGATTATTATCCCATGTTCACTAAGATTGACGAGCGGAGTAAAACAAGCTTTTTGGTTGACGTAATGGAGCTGTTTGCCGAGCGAAGTGGACTGAAATTCGAATACATTCACTTACCCGTTACCCGCTTTGATGAATGGTACCAACAAGACGACATTGATTTTCGTATACCTGACAGCCCTATTTGGAGCGTCAAAACTGATAATCTCGTGTTCAGTCAAGGGATTATTAAATTACGCGCTGACACAGTAGTGTTGAAACAAAATGAGTCAAAACCATTGTCGTCGTTGAAAGTACTGGGTTCTCTTTACGGTTTTGTTCCAGGCCCTCATTGGCGGGACCACATTAGCGCTGGGCATACAAAATTTATCTATGAAAGCTCTATGAGTGTGCTGGTACGAATGCTGAAAAAAGGTATGATTGACGGCCTGGACGTCAGAATTTTTGTTGTGCATCACTATGCAAAACAATTAGGTTACAAACCAGAAGATTTTGTCGCATCTTCACAAGCACCAAGCACACACTTTAGCTATCAACTATCCACAATGTCTTACCCAGAAATTATCAAAGATTTTGATGCGTTTCTTGTCGCTTCTCAAAATGAGATAAGCATGCTGAAACAAAGAAAAAACATTTTTGATGTGAAGTAGCAACTTAAATGTCGTTGATAAACACCTATATTCATCATGTTCACTAAATCTTAGTACCGAGCCTGCATATAAAATAATCTGGAATACGATCCAGGCTACTGTCCTTCTTGAGAAACAAGCGGTTCGCTTATGGAGAGAGCAATTCGCCCTTAGCTGCTTTTAGAAGATCATCCCAAACCTCGGGAGGATGACCAGCCTTCAACATCTTTTCGAACACTTTATAAGCATCTGTTTTGCTGCCGTATGCACGTTTATTTTTTTCATCATTCACCCATACATAAACGATAACTTTCGACTCTAGGTGGTAGCGAAAAAACAAACGGTATTGCTGGAAGAACTTAGCTCGAAACCAATGTTTGTGTTCATCACCTAATGTACTTCCTTGGCGAAATTCAGCGCTAGTAGGCTCATGTGGTATTAATTCAAAGATTAGTCTTTGAATTGCAGCCAATCGTTTCGTGGCATTCTTTTTAAGGTAGCCTTTTGGATCTTTCTTACGTAAAGCTTCAACTTGTGATTTGAGGCTAAGGTATTGCTCTTTAAACAACGGATGAGTGTAAAGTGTCCAACCATTTACAACCATTGGTATCGTTTTTTGCAAACTTACTCGTCCTCATCCAATAACGGAGCATCTAAGTCAATATCAACACCTTGAACCAACGCATCAACGCTTTCACGCATACTTGCTGATAACGGCTCTAATCTTTCAGGATGAGCCTGCATATCACGCGCTATGAACGATAAAAACTCGCCAAGCACAGGGTCACTTTCTTGTGCTTCTGCACGCGAAATAACAACACTGCCATCTGACTGAATAGCGTATTTAATTTTGTCTTTCTTGCCTAACTGCAACGCCTTACGAACAGGACTAGGCACTGTGGTTTGAAAACGGTCTGTAAGTGTTGATTCAGTTTCTAAAGCAACTTGTGCCATAACAACCTATACCTTTTACTTCTGTTATTGGTTTTGATTTTAGTATGAATTAAGAGGTAATGCAAATGCATTACCTTTTGTGGTGTGTGCTAGAAAATACTCAAATCACTCAACGCTGAGGTATGTGACTTCCCATACAATTCGGCAAGTTTAGACCGTGAGACATTTAAATCGCTGAGACATCTTTTCTTCTTAGTACACATAATTATAAAGCAATTAGGTGTTTAGAGAAGTCTGGTCGATTCAAGTTTATGGATTCGGGATTATTGAGAGCAAAAAAACAAAGCCCCGCGATGCGAGGCTTGGGATTCAAATTACTCTTTAACACACGTTATAGACAAATTAGCTTCCAACTTGTTTAGAGCATCGATTTCGTTTTTAGAAAACTCTAGGTTACATTGGTTTCCGTAAAAATATGTTACTTCCACTTCTACTTCATCAATGTAGCCTTTATGTTGAGTATATAAGTCAGAAACTTCCTCCAGCATACTCGCTAAGTCTTCTCCAGACAGTCGCAAATAACCAAAGTCATAATTACCTGCAATCTTTTGTTTTGTTTCACCAGCATTGAAAACTTTCTCAACGTGTAATTTTGTTGTTGCAAAGCAATTCACTGCATCAAAATTTTTTCCTTTGAAGGAAATAGTATATTCAAACATTGACTACTCTTTTTATAGCTATCTAACGGTACATCAGTTTCTACAACCTTGTTCGTTTTAACATTCTTCAATGCTACATTCCCTTCTTTCGTAACACCGATATCAGGGTTATTTGCCCCTGTCTGCTTAACTTCTTTGCTGAGGTCAGTTTTTATCTCTTTCTTGATGTTCTTATGAAAGTCTTTTTCTGTTGTTCCCAGTTCTTTTGCCATCTGTTTACTGTCGGGAAATCGGCACGAATTATGTACCCACATATTAGTTTTGCCAACAAAGTATGTGTGGTCTGTATCAACGGTGAAGTTGTATGCGTATTGAGGCTTTTTATTGACCTGAATGTTGACAATACTGATATTGTTATCGGCTTTGGGGCCAGATATCACAGTACCATCTGATACATCTCCAGCGGGCAACCAACCTTGGTTACCTACATAAAAAGGATGTTCTGCTGTCGTAGTAATCGACTCCTCTACGCCATTCTCATCTACAACTGTAAATGTAATGGTTTCTTTATGCCAGTCTTTGAATGTATCAGTGACTTTCCTCCATGAAACTTCACCTGTTTCATCATTCTTGGATAGGACAAAATCACCCACGTTGACTTCAATAATGCTTTTATAGCCATCTTTAGTCAAAATCATAGTCTCAGGTGTAAAACTACAACCGCCCTTAATCACCTTAGCTAGCCGCTTAGCTTTCTGAACAGTCTTAGCGGGGTTTAGAGCGCCTATTGCGGCATCTGCTACAGCACCTCCTAGGTTTACAGAGCCTGTTTCTGCGTAGTTTAATGCAGCGCCTAGAGCGACATCTGCTACAAACTTGACTGCGAAATTAAGAAACTCGCCATTCGGATCTGTGTACTTATAAGGATTGTTATTTACATATAAATAGCGATTGAACGACATTACAGGGTTTTTAGGAGTCCAACCTACAGGATCATTCGAATAAAACCGACCTATAACTGGATCATAGTATCGTGCCTGCATATACACTGTAGTGCTATAACTCTGGTGAAAAGTAAACAGGCGTAAAAAAACCCGGTTGCAGAACCGGGCTTTTTAATTACAGTTGTAAACAGTTGATTAGGGATATAAACGTTAATTTATATCCCTACTGTGATTTATTGAGGGTTTAAAGGCGTGTTCGAATTATACCGGAACTGCCCTTTTAAAGTTGGGTTAGTAAGTTCACAGCTTTGTTCAAAATCAACGGCTAAACTTTCGATATCACCAGACTCGTTGTATGACAATTCAAAAATTTCAAATTTACCGCTGCTTTGGTTGCATCCTCTTCCCGATCCAGTGAAACTTAAGCCCGGAGATGTGGGAGATTGAAAAGGATACCTTCTCGCCCCTTCATATATGCCTACGCCAATAACTTCGTCTGATGGCGCTGCTAGGTCTAAATTCCACCAATCGTTTCCATTAAACGAAACGTCCAAATAATTTGCACTTTCTTCGTAATAGTTAACATTAAACACACCGTCTTCATCTGTATAAAACTTGCTTTGCCCCCCGCCAATATAGTCGCCTTGAGGACTGTCAAAGCTCAGTATCGTGCTCATTGGTTCAACGTAACTGATAGTCAACTCTTCGGTCACGCTGTAACCTGAGGATGCAGTGATAACAACTTCTATAGAAAGATCGTCAGTTGCTTCTTCTGGTACGGTAAATCTCGTTTCTGCGCCAGTTGGATTGTCGAAAACCACTCCCGCACTGCTCGCCTCGCGCCACTGAAAAGAGAGCTCTCCGTTTGAGTTATTTGTTGTTTCTGCCGCATTAAGTAACGGAGTATCATTAAACCGGTATAGTTTTGATTGGCTAGCTATAGCTGGAATAATTTCGTTGCTTGTTTGAATTGAGGGCAAATATACATATTCATTTTGACCGTTCGTCGCTACTACCTCAATATCTACTAAGGTATAGCTCTTATCAGCCTGAAGAGCTCGTTCAGGCGAGGCAATAATCATAGCCCCGTTGATTTCTATTGATGCAGGAACATCGACATATGGGTACTCGTTTGCACCAAACGCAAATTCTCCATAGGGTGGGCTCACCGATTCTACTGGACGAGAAAACACTAAGGTAACACTGTCACTCAAACCAAACTTATCTAGCGAGGACTTATTGGCAACGGTGACAAAAGCAAAGTTATCTGAGCGAAAAGGAACAATATAGTCTGGCAATTGTGCACTAACGCCCATCATTGCGCCTTCGATTGCATCATCCCATTGCAATAAATAAGTATCCGAATTATATGATACATTGAAGTAAGTTGAATTTTCGACGAAATTTGCGGTTACCGTTAATACATCTGTTGAAGAGGTAGAAATGGAAATCTCTCCCTCATTCGGATATTCATTTAAGTAACCTGAGAAACCTTGCAACTGTGAAATACGGTAAGAAGTACCTAGCTCTTCGTCGTTAATACTTCCGCTAACGCCAACGCTATATTTTGCTGTTTGATAATCGTCCCGCTTTATAATTTCAAAATTGCTGAAGGTCATAACCTTTTGGTTATTAAAATAAAGCGGTACGTTGCCTACTGTATTTACAATAAGTGAACTTTCTGACGCCTCACCCTCATATTTAATACGTATTACGCCATCAAGATTTATGACGCCATCGATAATTAAATCGCTTATATCCACATTTGCTGTAAAACTCTCGTCCTCAGCAAATAACTCGATATCGTAGACAACACTCCCATCAGCAACATCGTCTAAGCTTGCAACATAGCATTCACGATAATTAATGGTTACCGTATCCCCATCTGAGAACTCGCCATTACTGTCATTATCAGCATGCACTTGCTCAAACAATCCACCATTACTACAGCTTAACTCCCCCGTTGAACCAGAGGTACTGTTAAGCACTAAGGTGTTTTGAGACATAAAGCCAATTTGTAGTAAGCTATCCATGGCTGAGAGGCTACTGAGTGCAGCTTGACTATCATAACCAGACAGCGTAACTGCAGGTGTGGTTGGTGGCGGGTTTGACCCACTTCCAATATTCGAATTACCACCACTATCGCTACCTCCACCACATGCGGTGAGGATAAAAAACGAACTTAGCGACAAAATTGAGGTTTTACAGGCACGATTACAGGCGGTCATAGCCAGACTTCCTTTTCTATGTGATTGATATTGTTGAACTAGCAATCAGAGTATATGCACAATAGCATTTGATGTTAATCTTTAAATGAAACCAAGCAGCGGATTATTTTCTTTGGAAAAAGTAAAAAGCTTCACCAACAAAATCGCTAACTCATTAAAATTTAATATATTTTCAGTCCTTGCCTAGCTATTTTTCTTTTTAAAACAAACATTTTGTAACATATTACCGCTCTTTCTCAATTGTTTTGTACAAATAAACATCTCATTTACAAATCGGCAGTCCATTGCTATATTCTCCCCTAAATACTTAATCGATTAAGAAAATCACGTATTGTAAGGTCATTGGAATTAACGACTCTACTCTTGTGTCACTGATTGTTAAGCTAAACCTCTACCTTATTGAAAGTGACTTTAATAACGCGGTTCTTGCTTAATGGTATTCATTACATACCAAGGCGTACTTACTGCGCCTACTGTAACAACCGTATTTTAGGAGAATTTCAATGTCTATAAGCAACGGCGTTCAGTTAATTACTTATGCAGATAGATTGGGCGATGGCAGTATCGAAAGCCTCAATAACCTTTTAAATGGTGCGCTGGCGAATTTATTTAAGGGTGTGCACTTACTACCATTTTATTATCCCTTTGATGGTGAAGATGCCGGTTTCGACCCTATTGACCACACAAGTGTCGATAAGCGTCTTGGTGATTGGGGCCATGTGAAGAAAATGGGGGAATCTGTTGATATAATGGCAGACCTTATTGTTAATCATATGTCAGCGCAGAGTCAGCAGTTTCGTGATGTACTACAGCACGGTAGAGACTCCAAATACTGGCCTCTCTTTTTGACTAAACAAGACGTTTTTAACAGTAAAGACGACGCTGCAATTGATGCACAGATTGCACAGGTTTTTAGACCTCGCCCAACACCTTTTTTTAGCGACTATGATATTGCAGGCAATGAAACGGTACCTTTTTGGACCACATTCACATCAAATCAAATTGACATAGACGTTGAGTCTGATCTTGGGAAAGACTACTTGTCGTCTATCCTTACTTCGTTTACCGAGAGTAATGTCGACCTGATTCGCCTCGATGCTGCGGGTTACGCCATTAAACGAGCTGGTACTAATTGCTTTATGCTTGAAGAGACTTTTGCCTTTATTGAAGAATTGAGCACCCGCGCGCGCTCTATGAACATGCAATGTCTTGTCGAAATTCACAGCCACTATCAAACGCAAATTGATATTGCTGCACGCTGCGACAGCGTGTATGACTTCGCATTGCCCCCATTAGTGTTACATACCCTGTTTACTCAAGATGCAAATGCCCTAGCCCACTGGTTATCTATTTCTCCACGCAACTGTTTTACTGTATTAGACACCCACGACGGTATTGGCATTGTTGATGTTGGTGCCAGTGGTGATAAACCCGGATTACTTGAGAACGACGCGATAAACGCGCTTGTCGAACAGATACATGCGAACTCAAATGGCGAATCGAGAAAAGCCACAGGCGCAGCAGCGAATAATGTGGATTTGTATCAAGTAAACTGTACTTATTACGATGCACTGGGTAAAGACGACTTTAGCTATCTTTTAGCCCGCGCTATTCAATTCTTCAGCCCTGGTATTCCACAAGTCTACTATGGAGGCCTACTCGCCGCTGATAATGATATGGAGCTTTTAGCTAAAACCAATGTAGGCCGTGATATAAACCGCCCCTATTTGTCGACTAAAACTGTAGAAGAAGCCGTTGAAAAGCCGGTTGTTAAAGGGTTGTTTGAGCTCATTAAGTTACGAAATCACAGCAACGCGTTTAATGGTGATTTTTCTGTGTCGTATGAAGAAAGCTTGCTTACTTTGAACTGGGAAAATCAAGGAGATAGCGCACGTCTTGAAATCGACTTTACTACTACTGATTTTAATGCTGTGGATGCCGCTATCCATATAAAAGATGGAGAGAAGACATCTACGTTGAAAATTAGTGAATTGTTAGGCTAATCGCCGCAACGACAATGCGAATGTAGTCAACACGAAAGGCTCGAAATTTCTGTTTCGAACCTTTCTTTCATTAAGAGCTTTGGCTTTAGAGGCTTGCTTTAAGAAACTTGCTTTGCAAGTATTTACTAAAAGCATCTTATATATGGGTGGCGTGTTTTGAGCCACTATTCTCACATGCGTATTGAGAGTATATTCACTAGCCTATGCTTTTTTAAAAGAAATTTTCTGTTTATGACCGGCGTTTAGCGATGATTATCGTTGTAATCTTTTCCCCATTCACATAACTGACGCAACGTAGGCTCTAATGTACGCCCAAGCTCAGTTAACGAATACTCTACCCGCGGTGGCACTTCGGCATAAACCTTACGATTTACAAGTTTATCTCGCTCTAATTCTCGCAACTGCTGGGTGAGCATTTTTTGTGTCACCCCTTGCAATCGGCGTCTTAACTGGCTGAATCGAAGTGTTTTGTGGCATAAGTGCCATAAAATCACGCCTTTCCACTTACCACCAATAATCTCAAGTGAAACAGCCACACCGCAAATATATTGCGGTGTTTCTTGATTGCTCTCACGCTCGCTTTCTTTTTCTATTTCGAGCTCACTATTATGCTCACTTAAGCGAGCACTATCCGTTTTTAATACTTGCGCCATGCTGCACCCTCAATAAAGCTCAATAGTTTCATTTTGGGTACTACCCTACTAAAAAGTGCATACTTGCACAAAATAAATTTACCGTCAGAATGGAATGCAAGTAAATAACAGTTAAGGAAAGCTACAATGACAACATTTCAAGCATTGCTCGTAGAGAAATCTGAAGATAAAACCTTTTCACGTTCTGTGGTTGAGCGACATGTGGATGAACTTCCTGAAGGGGCGCTTCTTGTAAAAGTAAAATACTCCTCGCTTAACTATAAAGATGCGCTTTCTGCTTCAGGCAATCCTGGCGTAAGCCGAAACTTTCCTCACACCCCAGGCATTGATGCAGCAGGCACTGTTGTGTCTTGCGATGATAACGCGTTTAACGAAGGTGATGATGTCATCATAACGGGCTACGATCTGGGTATGAATACTTCTGGAGGGTTTGCAGAATATATCCGAATTCCTTCGGCATGGGCGGTTGCCAAACCAGACGGCCTGTCGTTAAAAGAAGCCATGGTTTTAGGCACTGCAGGCTTTACCGCAGGATTGTCTGTACAAGGGTTAGTTGAAAACAATGTAACGCCAGAAGACGGCGAAATACTTGTCACGGGTGCAACAGGAGGCGTTGGAAGCGTCGCCGTGGCATTGCTCGCCCAAGCAGGGTTTAGCGTTGTAGGCTGCACGGGTAAAGACTCACAGGCCGACTTCCTTATGTCTTTAGGCGCTTCCCGCGTAATAAATCGCGATAGCTTGCTAGAGAATAAAGAACGCCCAATGCTTAAAGAGCAATACGCTGGTGTGGTGGACACAGTCGGCGGTGAGTTTCTTGCTCAGGCAATAAAGTCGACTCAATACGGTGGTGTGGTTACCTGTTGCGGGCTTACCGCTTCAGCTCAGCTTGATGTAAGTGTATTCCCCTTTATATTACGGGGAGTGTCATTGCTAGGCATAGACTCAGTACAGTGCCCCATGCCACCTCGAGTAAAGCTATGGGATAAGCTTGCCGGTGATTGGAAACTTAATCAACTTGAAGCATTAACCACCGAGGTCGGTTTATCTCAGCTAGACGAAAAAATTGACGCTATTTTAAAAGGTCAGTTGTCTGGTCGTACACTGGTAAATTTAGACCTATAGCCAAGGCTTGTCCCTAACCGACTTATGCACTTTTTTTCGAGCTTGGACTTATCGAGCTTAAAACTGTCGAATTTGAGACTGTCTCACTTGAGCGTAAAAAGCTCTGAGCATGACCAGTCTATGTCTGCTGATTTGGCCCTACTGGTTTAGGTGTGTCGATTTAGGGCTAGTAGAGTAAATCAATAGTGTAAAAGGCAAAGGGTGCAAAAGGCGAAAGTGCAAAAGACAGGAGTCTAATGCACTTTTTTAAGATGTGAGTTATTTAAAGGCCTACAGCAGAAAGTAGTCGCTGTGACGCTTACAGGCAAACTATCGACTGTATTGCTTTAACATGCCAAACAGTTGATTCATGTCTATTGGTTTGCCTAAATGACTGTCGAACCCTTCCTCTAAATAATAGGCTACGTCTTCAGGCATTACATTAGCGGTAAGCGCAATAACAGGAATATGCTTTTTCATTGCGCTTATTTGTCTATGGGCTTCCACACCATCCATTTCCGGCATATGTATATCCATTAGAATGAGGTCAAAGTCTTCTTCTTGTAACGCATCAACCGCTTGCTTGCCGTTATCCACCATGGTTATTGCAGCCATCGTATCTTCTAGCATGGTTTGAATAACCACTTGGTTAATAGCATTGTCCTCAGCAATCAGTATCTTTTTGTTAGACATTAATGGGGCAGACAGTGACTTTTTAGCCCTAGTTTGCGTATCAACTTGTGTTGGCTCAAGTGGTAAAAGCACGGTTACTGTTGTGCCCGCACCTTCAATACTGTTGAGCTTAATATCTCCATTCATCAAGTCTATTAAGCTTAACGTAATAGCCATACCCAGTCCTGTACCACCATAACGCCGAGTGGTGCTGGTATCGGCTTGAGCAAAACGTTCGAATATGCGCTGTTGGGCTTCTTTGCTCATGCCTATGCCAGAGTCGATAACTTTTATGGCTATCATTTGTTTGCCCTTGTGTTCGCGATTGGCAACTTTTATTCTCACAGAGCCTTTGCTGGTAAACTTCACAGCATTCGAAACAAGGTTCAAGAGTATTTGTTTTACCCTAACAATGTCACCAATCCAGCCATCTTCAAAATTATCATCTATATCGACAGAATAGGCCACGCCCTTGCTGCTTAGCATTTCATCCATGTCGTATTTAACAGCACTAAGTACCTCTAATAACGAAAATGGCGCAAGCTCAATACTGAGTTTATTCGACTCAATTTTTGAATAGTCGAGAATATCGTTAATAATGGTGAGCAAACTTTGTGCTGAGAATGCGGAGTTATCGAGAATCGTACGAAGGTTTCCTTGGATATCTGAGTTTCTCAACAACTGAAGACCACCAAGAATGGCATTCATAGGCGTACGTATTTCATGGCTCATATTCGCAAGAAAATCACTTTTCGCTGTTGCTGCTGCCTCTGCTCGCAGCTTTTCTTGCTCAAGCACCTTCATAGTCTCGACTTTATCGGTAATATCGTAGTTAACACCAATGGCTTTTACTGGCTTCCCTGCGTCATTGCGAAGAATAATAGCGTTGGCCTTGAGGTGTTTAATCTTACCGTTTGGCACTACCACACGAAACTGAGTATCAAATTTAACATCGTTTTCTATTGAATAATCGAGCAGTGCTCTTACATCGTCAATGTCATCCGGGTGTATGGTGTTTTCCCATGCTTCAAATGCACCGGTAAACTGCTCTTCGGACACACCGTAAAGCAAGTACATCCACTTATCCCAAAGCAGCTCTTCGGTAATGAGGTCGAACTCCCACACTCCCATACCAAGGGCATCGTTAGCGACCTGTAGCCGTATTGATTCTGCGACCGCCCGTTCACGAACTTTTTGTTTCTGTGCCTCTATCTGCTTTTGCGGCGTTATATCTTGAAAAACGCCGAATAGCCCTGTGCACTCACCACTATCAAATTGAGGTCGTCCTTGAGCCCTTACCCAAATATTTCGCCCGGTTGCAGTGACAAGTTCAAGCTCTAGGTTCCAAGACTTACCCTCGCTGATCCCTGCCTCTACCGCCTCAGTTATTAGCCTTTGGCTTTCTCCTGGCTTATAAAAATTGATGCCTTCTTCTAGATTTGGTTCATAGTCGAGCGGCACCTCATGAATGCGTTTTGTTTGGTCGCTCCAAACTACCTTACTTGTTTGTAAATTGACTTCCCACGTGCCGATATTGGCGGTTTTTTCGAGTTCATCCAGTAACGTGGCCTGCTTTTGAAAAGCGAGCTTCTGCTTTTTCTCATACTCTGTTCGCGCCTGTTCCTGTTCTTTGATGTCGGAAACATCCGTCTGCGCACCAAGCATTCGAATAGGTTTACCTTCACTGTTTCTTATCGCAACGCCACGACAGCGAACCCAAATAGTGTGTCCCGATTTATGGGTGTATCTCATGACCTGATCGAAGGTTGAATCCTTATCGGCATAATGACTTTCTAGATTTTGAAGGGCTACTTTAACGTCGTCTTTATTGACAATATTTTGCCACTCGGACTTAAGGTGTTGTTTACTGGTAGGGTCGTAACCGAGAATTTTCCAGAAGGTGGGACTCATCCAGCCTTTTTCAGGATTTTCCAGATCCCAAAACCAAACCCCATCAAGAGCAGAACTCTCAATGAAATTAAACAAGCGGTCATCACTTTTTAATAAATCTTTTAATTCAGTGAAGAGGTAATGATCACTACCAATATTAGTTAAGGCCAAACTCTTCTCACTCATTAGGAGGAACATTTACAGAGGGTTGTAAACGTTATAGTAAAACCAGCATAGCAGTAATATCAGGCTAAATAGAACTTGTAATAACATCTATTTATACTGATTTAAGGAGGGATAGATTAAAAAATAGTGTTTATACGTTTCAGCAAGGTGATATCTTCACGTGTAACAGCTGCACTTGCTATGCTTGTTATTAATCACCGAGATGATTTTTCTCTTCAAATAGGCTTGCTTCCAGTAATCCTGCATTAATGAAACACACGACGAACACGAAAAAGGGCGTATAAACGCCCTTCTTGTCACTTAGTGATAGGTATTTTTTAAAAACCTTCTAGCACGAGTTTACCGACAGCGGTTCCGGCCTCAAGCTGCTTGTGCGCAGTAATAAGGTTTTCGGCATTTATTTTCCCTAAATGCTTACCCACTGTGGTTTTAATTTTTTTACTATCAACCAAATCGGCGACATGTTTTAGCAGACGGTGCTGTTCAATCATATCGTCGGTTTTAAACATGGAGCGAGTGAACATAAACTCCCAATGCAGCGACAAACTTTTTTGCTTAAGCTTCGATACATCAATACTTTCAGGGTCGTCAATTAACGCTAGCCTGCCTCTTGGTTTCATTACCTCAACGAACATCTCTATATTGGCTTCGGAATTAGTTAAGCTGGCAACGTGAGTTACCTGCCCTACATCAAGTGCCTTTATTTGCTCGGCCATAGGTTTACTGTGGTCGATAACATGATCAGCGCCAAGGGACTTAACCCACGATTTCGTCTCATCTCGAGACGCTGTGGCGATAACTGTAGCGCCAGTTAGCACCTTCAGTAGCTGCAGCATAATAGAGCCTACTCCGCCTGCGGCGCCAACCACGAGCACCACTTCATCACTTTTTTCTTGTTGCTGTTTTAGCAGCAGGTGATCAAAGAGTAATTCGTAAGCCGTGATGGTAGTCAGCGGCAGCGCTGCCGCCTCGCTATCAGACAGCGACTTTGGCGCTATTGCTACAATACGCTCATCAACCAATTGATACTCTGCGTTGGTGCCTTGACGAGTAAGGTCTCCTGCGTAATACACGCGGTCGCCTACCGCGAATGCCGTGACATCGCTTCCTACTTCTTCCACTACGCCAACGGCATCCCAACCAAGTATTTTTGGTTGTCCTTGTGGCTCAACCCGTTGCCTAATTTTGCAATCTACTGGGTTAACGGCAATGGCACTAATTTTTACAAGTAAATCGGTGCCTGTTGCACTGGGCTTTTCAACTTCGATATCTTCTAACGCATTTTCATCAACTATCGCCAACGAGCGAGTGTAGCCTACGGCCTTCATTATCAACTCCTTTAATTAACGTTTATACATAGCAGGCATACCTTCACCAGGCGTGCTGTTTTTAATGAACTCGCGTAAATCTTGATTCGATGATTTCAAGTCGTCACGACGAAGATACATCATATGCCCGCTTCTGTAGCCTTTAAAGCTTAATCGGTCTTTCATTGCACCGCTGTGATCTAGCTGCCACATGGTGTATTTGGCATCAAAATAATTGGTTGCACCATCGTAATAACCAGCTTGGATCATGACATTTAAATAGGGGTTTTGAGCCATCGCTAGGCGCAAATTGCTTCCTGTATTGTTATTGCTTCTGTCCCACGGGCGAACGGGACCAAACATGTTGTATTTAATGTCGGTTTTATACGCTAGCTCTTCGCGGAGATAGTAGTTAATGGCAGGCGTAAACGAGTGTAGCCAAGAGGTAAGCTCGGCCCAGTAGTCTGGTCTATCACCACTTTGCTTAGCATCAATACCTAAATAACGACTGTCTAGTCTGCCAAGGGTTTTGCCTTCATCGCGCAGCAGCTCTTTCCAGAAAAACGCGGTACTGACATCTAAATTGTTCTGCGAAACAGCGTCTTCACTTAACCCAGAGTAACGAGCCATTTTTGCCAACACTTTGCGTTTTTCTTCTGGCTCGATGAAGCCGCCTTTCGCTAATGCCGGTATTAGCTCGTTAATAGTAAAGTCTTCTGCCTCTGGCAGTAATTCAAGCAGGTCCTTGCTTTGAAGCTCTGAATCTAGCTTATTGTGGTACCACGCTGCCGCAGCAAAGTAAGGTAAGCGGTTAGCCGCTTTTACCGGGCCATTACGCTCAATACCAATATCGGTTGGAGAAACTAAAATAACGCCATTTAAATACATCCACTGACGATTTTGTAATTCAAGGGCAAGGCCTGACACTCGCGTAGTACCGTAGCTTTCGCCGATGAGGTATTTAGGAGAGCGCCAGCGATTGTTTCTGGTAACAAAGGTATTTACCCAATCTGCAAGGTAGCTAATATCGGCATTAACGCCGAAAAACATTTTTTTCTGCTCTTCCTGTGACGGCATTTTGCCCTCGGCATTAGCCAACACTCTGCTAAAGCCTGTATTAACCGGGTTAACAAACACAATGTCAGCGGCATCTAATACTGAGTATGGGTTGGTTTGCACGCCGTAAGGCTGCACTGGATAGCCTTCGTCATCGATATTGAGAATACGAGGCCCTGTATACGCCACATGCATCCATACTGACGCAGAGCCAGGCCCGCCGTTAAATGAAATGATAAGGGGTCTTTTGGCATCATCTTTTACATCGGTGCGCTTGTAGTAAGTGTAGAAAAGCGTTGCGACAGCTTCATCCTTACTATTCCATACGGGCTGGGTGCCAGTAGTGGCACTGTATTTAACCCGCTTGCCTAAAATTTTGGTCTCATGTTCGGTTACAACTTTACTGTCTATTTCGATAGCACGGTCGTGTTCTTGTGCAATAGCGTTAAACGTAAATAGTGAAAGAAACAGCAGACAATACGACGCTGCCGCTTTACGAGTGTTTGAGTAGGATATTGTCATTTTCATACACGCTTCTTTTTGTTTGGATTACTGATACAACCACTATAACCCTAGTGGCTTATTCTCTCTAATTAGAACGATAAGTTAACGAAATTAGTCGATATACCTCTGTAGAGGCTTATTCACACATACGCTCGAAGACAAAGCCTACAGAAAATTCGCAGAGAGATTTCGTAGGTTGAGTTCACGGAGAGAGTTGGCAAAGAGAGTGCAATTCCGCTAAGGGCGGTTAATCTGGGCGATTAATTTTCTATCGCCTTTTCATTAACATGCTCAATAAGCTCAGGAAGAAACGAGAGAAACACACTCTCCAATTTAGCTTTATTGCTTGCAATATCATCCACACTTTTATGAAAGTCATTTTTAAAGCGAATGCGTTTCGCTACCACTGTAATAGCCTTAGCAATTCCCTCTTCTCTTGCGTAATCGTCGAACCAGTTATGAGTGATCATATGGCCAACGCTATGCTGCATTGTGCGTGGCATTTGCGGCAGCCGCGTTTCTAGCAGTTCAAATCGCTGAGAGCAAAATGATGAAAATGGCTGGTCAGCAAAACGAGCCCAATGTTTAATTAACAGGTGATCAAAGTAGATATCAATAGCGACGGGAGCGTATCGACGCCTGCTTTGATGAAACAGTGTTTTCGCTTCTTTCACTAAGTCGTGTTGGTCAGTGAATTTATCCACTACATAATGATTCTCAAGCCCCCGCTGCACATACGGTGAAAAAGAAGTGACATCGACTCCTCGACGAAAGTCGCCTAGCAAATTACCAAATTGGGAATCTGCCGTTGGTTTAGCGAGAAAAAGATGAGCTAAATAATTCATAATGTTGTTTGGTTCTTATTTCGGTTGTGTGTAACAGGGGCCATCAGGTAAAATTTGTAATCAATAGTCTGAAACGCTGCTAAGCAGTCAGCGCTTAAGCTGTCAGTACATGCATCCAGCATTATTACAAGAATGCTAATCGTAACAGTTTTCACGTCATTTCATCAGGTAAGTACATTAATGTCTGCAATATCATCTTCAGAAATATCTTCTCTCCTTGAGCCAGTAAATGCGTTTTTGCAATGTAATACACCAGACGCATGGTTAGATGAAGCAAAAAAAGAAGAGAACCTTCGTATGCTGCTTACCGACCACTTAATTTGTGAGTTAAAAGCTGCCCAGAGCGCCATGTACTTGCTTCGCCGTTATGTAGCAGATGAAGAAACCAGTAAAGTACTTCTAGGTTGGCTTAAGCCTTATGAAGATTTTACGTATAGACACGTTGGCGACTGGCAGTCTCTAAACACAAAGCATCTGTCAAAGAGCGTGTTCAATGTCGATGGCTTAGACAGCGTTAAAAAAGACATGTTGGATAAAATGGTGATGTTGATTAAAGAAGAACTTCACCATTTTTATCAAGTGCTTGAGATAATGCATCGCCTTGGGTTTGAGTATAAATCGGTAACATCTAGTCGCTACGCTAACGGACTACTTAAACACGTTCGCACCTACGAGCCAGAAAAGTTAGTAGATAAGCTTATTTGCGGCGCTTACATTGAAGCCCGCTCCTGTGAGCGTTTTGCAAAACTTGCTCCACATGTGTCTGATGAACTCGGCAAGTTTTATGTGTCTTTATTACGTTCAGAAGCTCGTCATTTTGAGGACTATTTGACCCTTGCCGCGGCGATTTCGCCCGTGGACATTACCGAGCGGGTTTCACTTTTCGGCGATGTTGAAAAGCAGCTTATTGAAAGCGAAGACTCTGAGCTTCGCTTCCATTCTGGCATGCCTGCCGCGGCCTAAAATCATTCCTTATCTTTACTGGTGATACTTTGTCCCCGCGCTTAAACCAGTAGCCGTACCTATGCTTTTACTTATAACGATACTTTGAATTTGGCGGCGTTATTGCCGCCCCACCAAACAGACGATTATTTAGTCAATATTTATTGACGCCCGTATGTTCTTACTGCACACTGAAATTGTAAAAATATTGTTAACGGCAGTTAGCAGCGTGCTAATTCAAGCTCTGATGTAAGCGCTGATGTAAGCGCTGATGTAAGCGCTGATGTAAGCGCCAGTGTAAGTAAGAAAACTGCAAGTTTGAAACTTATAGCTTCGAAAGCTGTAAAACTCGAGAACTTGAAAGTTAAAGAGTTCAAAGCTTGAGAAACAGCAAGCACGCTTTATGTATTTTGAGTCAATAACAGGCGGTCACTGGTTTACTTATAAATAAACCGCGTGTTTACCTTACCGAGATCGCTCTACTTTGTTCGCTTTGATGCGTTCACTTTAGGGTAAAACCTCACTGCCAAAACAATACACTCGTTCGTTTTTATAATAATAACGTTGTTAAAAAGGCAGGGACTATGATTCTAAATCACCTCATCGGTATCTACACTCATCCAAGAGAAGAGTGGCAGACAATTGATACTAAACACGAAAACTATTTCTACGCGCTTACCCATATTGCATTTATTGCACTTATTCCTTCTGTTGTTGCTTATTATTCTAGCGCTCATACAGGCTGGAGCATTGGTGCAGGTGACGTTATTAGACTTAGCGAAAACAGCGCTATTATGATGGGCATAGGCATGTACTTCGGTTTAATCGCTGGGGTGGTTGCGCTAGCGCTTTTAATTCATGAGCTTGCAAAAGCGTTTGACAGCTCGCCTACCTACACACAATCACTTGAGCTTGCCGCCTACACAGCCACTCCCCTATTTATGGTGGGCTTAGCCGGTCTTTACCCTGAATTATGGGTGGTGATGACGGCACTGTTAGTGGGCATTAGCTACTCGGTTTATTTGCTCTACTCTGGTGTTCCCATTCTTATGCATATGCATGAAGACAAAGGCTTTATCTATTCTAGCTCGGTGGTTACTTGCGGCCTTGTGTTGTTAGTAATATTAATGACTGGTTCGGTGTTAGTGTGGGGATTATCAGGTGGGCCTGTTTTTATTCATTAACGTGGTGATGTTAACTGGTTTGACGTTATCGGGTTTGACGTTATCGTATTAGCAATAAACACAAAAATGCCGCTTTAAAAGCGGCATTTTTAATGGTTACTTTTCAGAGTGTCATCTCTGCACACTGACCTTAGCAATAGTGAGCACAATAGTGTTCAAAACAGCATTCACGAAAGTACGCGTTCGTGCATCAACTAGTTAGAGTCCATGTTATGAACATCTAAATTGCTTAGCTCAGCCTGCATAGTAGGCGCTTGATTAGATTTTTCGCCGCGAGACATATCAATTCGCTCTAAATATTCTTGGTCAATATCTGCGGTAATATAGTTTCCGTCAAACACTGATGTTTCAAAACGCTGAATACTTTCGTTTTCTTCACGAACCGCTTCTACTAGGTCTGAAATGTCTTGGAAGATAAGACCATCTGCCTGGATTAAGTCTGCTATTTGATCAATCTCACGGCCATAGGCAATGAGCTCGTTAGCGGATGGCATATCTATGCCATACACATTTGGAAAACGTATTTCAGGTGCTGCTGAAGCGAAGTAAACCTTTTTGGCTCCTGACTCTCTTGCCATTTCGATAATCTGGCCTGACGTAGTGCCGCGAACGATAGAATCATCGACTAGCAGTACGCTCTTACCTTTAAACTCAGACGAAATCGCATTTAGCTTTCGGCGAACTGACTTTTTACGTAACGTCTGGCCCGGCATAATAAAGGTGCGGCCAATGTAGCGGTTTTTCACAAAACCTTGTCGATACGGTAATTCAAGAGTAGTCGCGATTTGTAGCGCTACATCCATCGACGTTTCAGGAATAGGAATAACCACGTCGATATCTAAATCAGACCATTCACGCTTAATCTTTTCACCGAGCTTTCTACCCATATTTACACGTGATGCATACACTGAGATGCCGTCGATAAAGCTATCGGGGCGGGCAAAGTATACAAATTCAAAAATACAGGGCGAGGTAATTGGGTTTTCCGAGCACTGGCGAGTATGCAACTGGCCTTCTTCGGTGATAAACACGGCTTCACCTGGCGCAACATCGCGAACGAACTGAAAGCCTACAGCATCAATAGCGACACTTTCCGAGGCAACCATCCACTCTTCCCCCACTTCCGTCATTCGCTTACCTAACGCAAGTGGGCGAATGCCGTGAGGGTCGCGAAAAGCAACAATACCTTGGCCGATGATGGCTGCAACCACCGCATACGCGCCGCGAATTTTCTTATGTACCTTTGTGACCACTTCAAAAATGTGCTCGGCACTTACGCTTAAGCCAGCAACTTGTTGTAACTCGTGGGCTAAGATATTAAGCAATAATTCAGAATCAGATGTCGTGTTGATATGGCGACGAGCAATGCGGAATACTTCCTGCTGAAGGTCGTGGGCATTGGTTAAGTTACCGTTGTGAGCAAACGCTATACCAAACGGTGAGTTAACATAGAAAGGCTGTGCCTCCGCTGAACTTGATGTTCCCGCTGTTGGGTATCTAACATGCCCAATCCCCATATTACCCGTTAAACGCTTCATATGGCGGGTGTGGAAAACGTCTCGCACCAAGCCATTGGCCTTGCGTAAGTTAAACATATTCTGATCGATAGTCATTATACCTGCAGCATCCTGCCCGCGGTGCTGAATAACCGTCAAACCGTCATAAAGAGACTGAGCTACGGGGGTTTTACCAACTATTCCGACAATACCACACATGTGCGTTACCTATTTTAAACGGGATTTAAGAAACTGGATGAGCCTTTCACATACGTGAAAAACCACTCAATAATGACACCAAACTCAGGAATAAGTACCGACGCCTGCCACCACAATGCGGTTGCAGCACCTGTAAAGGTATCCATAAAAAAGAGTAAAGCGCTAACAATGAGAACACCGCGCAATGCGCCAAAAACAATGCCTAATGCACGGTCGGTGCCTGATAAGCCTGTGGCTTGAACTAGCTGGCTAAACACATAGTTAACCATGCCACCTAGTATAAGTGTAGAGACAAATAATGCCGCAATAGCTGCGCCATTTTTAATGTAAGGATCGTCTATGGCAGTAAAGTAAACAGCAAGGTCGGCATAAAAATTACTGGAAATGAAGAGTGCAGAAAACCACACCACAAGGGAAATGGCCTCTTTAACAAACCCTCTAATAAGGCTTATTAAGGTCGATACCGCAATGATACCCAATATGGAGAAGTCAACCCAGTTCATTGTCTCTTTATTGCGTTGATGTTGCCTAACTTATGCTAGACAAACTGCCGTTGGCGAGATGGCGCGCATTCTAACAGAAGCCAAAAATATTACTAGTCTGTAGTAAACAGTCTGTAACAAATTAGCTACTCTATTAGTATAAAAACGCGGCTTTAATTTTTCAGGTTACTCTACTTTGAAGGTTGTGACCTTGCCTTTAAGCTTAGTGAGTTCCTTTAAATGCGGCAGTGCCGACTCGAGCTTTTGTTTGTCTAAATCTGGCCCGACAAAAACTTTGTTCAGTAACCCTGAGCTGGTTTGGATTTTACGACTAAACGCTCGATAACCAGCGCGCTCAAGCTTCGCCAGTAAGCTTTTTACATTTTTTTCGTGTCTGAAGCTTCCCAGCTGAATAACCCACCCTGCATCCTCTTCAGCAAGGTCATTGCTAGCTTCTATTACGGTTTGGCTGGCAAGCTCATCTTTGGGCTCAGGAGAAGTTGAAGTCGTTTGCGTGTCATCGCTTGCTTGCAATTCGCTGGCCTGTAACTCGGTCTTCTCTTGAGACTCGTATACATCGTCAAGCGCTTCGGCTTCTTCAACTTCAACTTCTGGCACGGCGGCTCGTGCAACGCGCTCAGAAGGAAATGGCTCAGGCTCTACTATTGGCTTTATCGGTGGATTTGCAGGAACTGAAACGAAAGGCTCTCGGTTCGTCTGTTTTTTGCCATCGAGAAAGTCAGGTAAGAAAATAACGGCAAGGGCCACTATGATAATGGTTCCTACCAATCTATTCTTTAATGCCGATGTCACTGCTGTCTCCTGCTTGAATGACTGCGCCCGTTCCCTTAAAAATTGAAAGGGCGAATTCGCGATTTATTGGCTTTGCTTTACAAGCACATCTGCCACGGTAACAAATGATCCAAACACTAATATAAGCTCATTTGCCTGATAATCTGCAAGTGCACTTTCATAAGCTAGGGTAACATTGTCGTATGTGGCTATATTCTCTATGGTTGTGCCGGCATTCACAAGGGCATTTTCAAGAACCTGCGCTTCACAGCCCCTAAAACCTTGGGTACTTGCTACATACCAAGAAGCATTAAGTGACGATAAGGGTGCTAGCGTTTCAGCGATTGATTTGTCTTTCAGCATGCCTACCACAACGCGGTACTTATCGACCTTATACCGAGATAGCCACTCTTGCATTGACGCAGTGGCTTGAGGATTATGCGCCACATCTACCACTACAAGAGGTAGCTCACTTATTTGCTGCTGACGCCCCGGCATGGTTGTGCTGCGTATAATGGTATTCAGCGCGGCTTCTTCGGGTAATAAATCAAGCATTTCTAGGGCCGCTAATGCTGTGCTGGCATTTTGAAGCGGAATATTCGGGTAAGGAAGCGCTGTGAAGGTATGCTCTTGCCCCTTCCAATGCCATTCACTATGATCAGCTTCTACAGCAGCGGTGAAATCTTTTGTCGCCCAGCGAGCGTTCACCTGAAGCTCGTCAACAACGTCATAAAGTGATGACGGTGGGAACAAATCCCCAATAACAGCATTGCCGTTTAACCGCATTATGCCGGCTTTCTCTCGGGCTATTTTTTCACGCGTATTACCAAGCCAGTCTTGGTGATCGAGGTCAATGGTGGTAATCACAGCTAAATCGGGGTCGATAATATTTGTGGCGTCTAGCCGTCCACCTAAGCCTACTTCCAATATGGCGATATCCACCTGCCAGTGTTGCATCATTTTCATTGCCGCAAGGGTGCTAAATTCGAAATAGGTGAGCGTTATGTCGCCCCGAGCACTTTCTATAAATTCAAACGCATCGACAAAGGCTTGCTGTTGGGCAAGTTCACCATTAATACGAACGCGCTCGCAATAATCAATAAGGTGTGGAGAACTGTACACTGCTACCGTTTTTCCCTGCGACGACAGCAACGACTGTTCAAGAAGGCGGCATGTTGTGCCCTTGCCATTGGTACCGGCAACAGTAATGACAAGTGATTCACTGAGGTTAAGCGACATGGCGTTTGCCACGTCTTTCACTCTTTCTAACCCCATATCAATGGCGCTAGGATGAATTGATTCTAGGTAGGATAGCCATTGGCCCAGGCTTTTTTTATCAACAGATGATGTTTGCTCTGAGCCAATGTTTTTATTGTTTTCGTTATTCACTAATTTTTGTAATGCAACTTGGTCAACAAGCCGTGTAATTTATCACGCATATCTCTGCGGTCAACAATCATATCGATTGCGCCTTTTTCTACGAGAAATTCACTGCGCTGAAACCCTTCAGGAAGTTTTTCACGAACGGTTTGTTCAATAACGCGAGGACCCGCAAAACCAATTAAGGCTTTAGGCTCAGCAACGTTAATGTCACCTAGCACGGCTAAACTTGCAGACACACCGCCCATTGTTGGATCAGTAAGTACTGATATATAAGGCAGACCTTTCTTGCTCATTTTGGCCAGTGCAGCAGAGGTTTTCGCCATTTGCATTAACGACATGAGGGCTTCTTGCATACGCGCGCCGCCACTGGCAGAAAAACAAATAAGCGGCGTATTGTGTTCAAGGCATGCATTCACTGCAGCAACAAATCGTGCACCAACTACTGAGGCCATTGAGCCGCCCATAAAGGCAAATTCAAAACACGCCACCACAACAGGCATGCCTTTCACTTTTCCCTGCATAACCACTAGCGCGTCTTTTTCATTGGTCGACTTTTGCGCCGCGGCAATACGATCTTTATAACGCTTAGAGTCTTTAAATTTTAATAAGTCTTGAGGCTCGTGCTGGGCACCAAGCTCTACGCGATCGCCCTCGTCTAAAAACGCATCAATACGACGGCGGGCGGTTATGCGCATGTGGTGGTCGCACTTAGGACAGACTTCTAGTAATTTTTCTAATTCAGTTTTGTACAATACTGCCTGACAAGAGCCACACTTTGTCCAAATTCCTTCAGGTACATTGCCCTTTGTTGAAGTTTGCGTGCGTGGAAGTATTTTTTGAATCCAGCTCATGGAAATTGAATCCTTTGTTTTGATTGCCGGTATTTGTTTTTAATCTTGAGTACCAGCAATACATTAATTTATGTCTTTGACAGCGTTACAAGAAAAAATGCGTAATCTGAAAAAGCAGCTATCTAATATAGCGCGCTATTAGACCACAATACAACGAAATGGAAAAAACAAAACTGGTCTAAGAAGTTAGCTCGGACCAGTTCTGATTGTGTGATAGCTGTGTTTAAGCACTAGGCTTTAACGCTAGCTTTGTGGCAAGAATAATGGACCAAGCGGTCCTTTAGGAAGCCCGTATTCATCGGGATAAGTCACATCAACAAGATAGAGACCATTTGGCTTTGCCGTAGAAGCTGCTTTACTTCTGTCTTTTAGGGCCAATAATTCCTTAATCCACTCTACGGGTTGCTCTCCCGCGCCAATTTCAACCAGCGAGCCCGTAATGTTGCGCACCATGTGATGTAGAAATGCATTGGCTTTAATATCAATAACAACGTAGCGCCCTTGCCGATAAACGTCCACATTCGTCACGTTTCGAAAAGGGGTTTTGCTTTGGCAAAGAGAAGCTCTAAAAGAAGTGAAATCTTGCTCGCCGAGTAACGCTTGAGCAGCCTCGTGCATTTTCACAGCATCTAAGGGCTTGTGAACATGAGTGACACCGTGATTTAGTATCGCTGGTCGCATTTTACTATTGTGAATAATGTATCTGTAGCGGCGATGAGTAGCAGAGAAGCGCGCATGATAATTATCATCGACATCTTGTGCCCAGGTTACGGCGATGGAGTCTGGCAAGTTGGCGTTAACACCAAGAGTCCAGGCACGTTCAGCGCGATGAGTATCGCAGTCGAAATGAACCACTTGCCCTGTGGCGTGAACACCAGCATCGGTTCTACCTGCGCATTGAACTTGAATTGGCTGATTAGCCACTTTTGATAACGCTTTTTCAAGATACTCTTGAACACTGGGCACTTCTCGTTGGCGTTGCCAACCAAAAACAGAAGCACCGTCGTATTCAATCCCTAAGGCAATTCGCCCCATGATTCTGCTACCTCTTAACTAAAAGCCGCCAAGTGTAGTCATATGGCACTTAACATGCAATATGTGGCAGATAAGATGACAGATAAGATGACAGATAAGATGACAGATAAGATGGCAATTAACATGCAAACTTAACATGCAAATAGTCGGGTTAGTCGATGGACTTCAAGATAGTATCAGCTTCTTGTTTTTGCTCTTCACTTCCCTCACGCATAACTTCTTCGAGAAGCTCCTTTGCAGCATCAACATCTTCCATTTCGAGATACGCACGCGCTAAATCTAGGTTCGCATTTTGGCCCGCGTCTTTATCAATATCGATAACGGAGTCTGTATCGTTAACGCCTGTAAAGTCAGACAAACTCACGTCTAAATCAAGAGGCTGACTATCAGGATCGTTGAACGTTGTATCATCGCCGTCATCCATTAGCGCCTCAACATCTAAAAAGTCTTCAGCGCCGTTGCTATCGCCACCCATCTCAACGGACGGCACATCGTTAAGTAAGGCTTCTAAATCAAGGTCTGGATTATCTAACTTTAACTCTTCTTTACTTTTCTGCTCTAGCTCCTCTTGCGAAGAAGGTTCTTGCGAGGAAGCGTCTTGCGCCTCTTCCGAGCTATCATTTCCATCCACATCATCGACGTCAATATCAGGCAATGATAGATCATCCAACTCGCTGTCATCATCGTCTAGTTCAAATGCATCGTCTAGCTCAAAGGTATCGTCATCTTCTGCCGGCTCTGTCTCTAAATCTGGCTGGCTCTGTGATTCTTGTGTTGCATCACCAGATTGTTCACTGCTTTGAACAGGATTTGAATCTGCTGGTGTATCTGCCTCTAAGCTTTCAAGTAACTCGTCAAACTCCGCACTATCTAACTCATCGAAAATTTCTTCATCTTCAATATCGTCATCACTTTCACCAGACAGCCAATCATCAAGACCAGGTACATCGCCCAGCTCGTTAATATCGTCATCACTTTTTTCTGAATCAGCCGAGTCGCTTACTTGCTCTTGTTGTTCAGGTTCTTGCTGAAGTTCAGACTCTCTATTTTTGTTTGGTTCTTCGCCGTCAATTTCTTGCTCTAGAGAAAAAGCGTCTACGTCGTCGAATGCATCATCGAGAATACTATCGTCATAGTCATTTTCGTCTTGCTCTTCTGAAGACTCGGATTCGGATGCCTCACGTTCAACAGATTCACGCTCGGTTGAATCAGGCTCTGCGTCTCCAAATGATGGAATATCATCCATCATGTCTTTTTCAAAGTCGTTTATCGCATCATCTAATGGGTCTGCTGAAGGCTCTTGCTTAGCTGAGGGTTCCTCTTCTGCTGAAAGCTTTTCTTCCGCTGAAGGCTCTTCATCATCTTCCGGAGGTAATTCTTCACTGATTTCTTCGGGCGAGTCAGGTTCTTCAACCTCTTCGGTGGATGGAGCTTCCTCCGCTGAGGGTTTCTCCTCTGCTGAAGGCTCCTCGCCCGCCGAAGGCTCTTCTTCCGCTGAAGGCTCTTCTTCCGCTGAAGGCTCTTCTTCCGCTGAAGGCTCTTCATTTGCTTCCGAAGTTAGTTCCTCACTTACTTCCTCGGCTGCGTCAGGTTCTGCGGTATCCTCGGCAGATGGCTCCTTTTCCGCTGAAGGCTCCTTTTCCGCTGAAGGTTCATCTTCTGCTGAAGGCTCCTCATCATCTACCGGAGGTAATTCTTCACTGACTTCTTCGGGCGATTCAGGTTCTGCAACCTCTTCGGTGGATGGAGCTTCCTCCGCTGAGGATTTCTCCTCTGCAGAAGACTCTTCTTCCGCTGAAGGCTCCTCTTCTGCTGAAGGCTCCTCTTCTGCTGAAGGCTC
>CENT01066695.1_pt1 | contig 39461 bp, 51 predicted proteins | sample 530141 | NCBI WGS metagenome assembly CENT01 (sample SAMEA2591074, study PRJEB7988) | marine metagenome | isolation source: saline water (ENVO:00002010), including | reverse complement strand
CAGGCTTGTCAAAAATCACAGTTCTTGTAGGTAAAACGACAAAAGCAAAAAAATCACAGTGGTCGTTTGTGTACTTCCCTACATTTCTATTTTGTGAATTAAATCTGTAGTAGCTATTGCCATTGACTACATCCACATAGTTAGTCGTTTTTACTTGGCAACGTAAGAAACCAGTTTTCTGTACTTCAACTAACAGATCATAAGCGGAGGGTTTATCGGGAAAAGCTATCGCCGAGAAATGGCGTTGTAGCACTGCGGCGGCTAGATATTCACCTGCCTGTCCAATTTGTGTACTGTCCATAAATACACCTCATGGAAGTACATTCTATCAAAAGTTGTATCTATGCCCAAAAAATCCTCTAATCACCTTCATCCACTGATTCTGGGTCGAAAGTCATCATAAACACCTGATCCTCTAGGTGCGCTTGAATTTGATCTTCAGGAATTCCGTTTATTGTAATTTCAAAGTAACCATCACCTTGATTGAAACAGGCTCTTGTTATTCCATCTTCTTCGATTGTTGTGTACTCAATCATAATTACCTCTTACAAAAAATTACAAACTATGGTCGAGCCGCTTGTCCCGAAGGGTGAAACAACTCCATTCCACGACCAATAAGACATATTAAAATAGCTAGAATAACTAAAGTTTGCAGAACTGCGAGTAAAAGTAGTTGTGTATTGAGCAGACGGAAAATACAAAGAAGTAAATCCACTATTTGAGTAATTTCCTGTTATAGCAAACCTCAAAGAACCGCTTAAACTGCCATCTGAATGGGAAAGAGAAACAATAGTAGCACCACTAAAAACATTGGAAGTTCCGTCAGAAATAGACCCCATGTTGCCGTTGTATACAAATGTAGAAAATCCATACCCATAACTAGAAACACCTGTAGTTACAGTTTGTGTGTCTAATGCGTTAGAAGCACCATGAAAATTGCTCATTGATATTGCACCAGAGGATACCCCTGCAAGTGTTCTTAGCGCAGACTCACCTAATGATGACGTTGCAGTGGCACTTCTGCCTAACTCAAGATTGATAGACCTGTTAGCTGTAGAACCACCAATGGATAGTGTGCCAGAAGATGCAAGAGCCATTACTTAGCCGCCTTGAGTTCGTCTACTTCTGCTTTTAGTTCTTTTACTGCTTCAATCAAAAGAGCGATAATCTTGTCTTTCTCAACCGTTTTGTATTCAGCATTAAAAGGCGCAGGTGAAATTGCATCGGGTATAACCGCCTCAATCTCTTGAGCAATAACACCAGTTTCTGTTTTGCACTTAGGGTCAAAGTTTTCAATGTTATCTTTCCAATCGTAAGTAACACCTCTAATCTTTGACAGTTTTTCTAGTGGATTCTCTATTGGCTTGATGTTTTCTTTCAGACGAGCGTCAGAAGCGTAAGCTGTTACGTTACCTGTGAATCTTGCATTACCAGAAGCATCTATACCTGCTTTGTTGTTACCAGAATTCTGAAATACAAAGCCCCTGTTAGAACCGCCTGTCATGCGGAAGTACATGTTGTAGTCAGATGATCCTTCGCCAGATACACGACCTGCACCGCTTGAACCGGTCGATGACATGTAGATTCGGTAGCTGTCGCTTCCGTTCCAGAATCTTAAACCTCGCCCATGATTCGCTGTAATATCAAGGTTTGTTACTTGGATGGTTTCCGAACTAGTCATGCCCTTATGGTAGTAGGGTTGAGTCGTGTTACCGCTTGAATAGTTGTAAATCTGACCATCAAAATGGACTGATTCGTGAAAATAAAAATTTGGTCTATCAGTGTAAAAATGAAACCAACTTGCATTTTGCGCCCCAATATCACCATAGCCAGAGTTTGTCTGGATGCGAACAGCGTTACCACTACCCTCATGGATGCGTGTGTTGGTGTCGTTGAGGTAAATTGTTGGGACTGTAAGATTACGGCTAGAGTCGATAACAGTTGTGCCACCCATCTTGAGGTTTGGAGTGCCTGTACCTTGACCACCATTAAGGTTGATGTTTGCGCCAGAGAGTTCAAGTGTAGCGCCTGAAGTTCCTATCCACTCATGTCCACCGCCATACACCTCAATTTTCTGTTTAGTGTGTGCAGAGGAAAGCACAATTTTGCTGTTTGTAGAAAGGTTGCCTGTTAGTGAGCCACCACTAAGATTTAGCTTACCGCTAATATCTTGGTGGCTTGTCAGATACCCTGCGGAAGCATGATTGCCCCAACCAAATGCTGTGTTCCAGTTTGCTGAGTTATCAGTAAAAGGCAGTGTGTAGTTGTTCGCGTTAGTAGCTACACCATCCAACTTCGTCTTGAGCGCATCAGTAAAATTGTTCTGCGTTAGTCCACCATCGCCCACACTGTATGTTGTGTCTGTATCTGTACTGGTTATTGTAAAGCTTGGATAAGTCCCAGATATGCTCGTAGCACCTGCACCTGTTAGCGAAACAGTTTGATCAGCCTGTGCGGCTGTGGCGTAAGCACTTGCGTCTGTGGTTGCCGCTGAACCTAAACCTAAATTCGTTCTGGCTGTACCTGCATTGTTCAAATCAGACAGGTTACTTGTTGCTATTAAGGCTCCAGACAAAGACGCATAAGCATTTAGCCACGCGCTTCCGTCATAAACCTTCATCTCCCCTGTCGTAGTGTTAAAATACAACGTACCTGCAACAAGAGCGTTGCCGTCATTGTCAGTAGAAGGGTTAGAAGATTTCTGTCCTAAGTATCTGTCATCAAACGAGTCAAATGCCGCCAAAGCTGAATCTCTAGCGGCTTCTGCCGCCGTCTGCGCTGTTGTTGCAGACGATGCGCTGTTACTCGCATTGGTTGCTGAAGTAGAAGCTGATGATGCGCTTGATGCCGCGTTTGTTGCTGATGTAGCGGCGTTAGATTCAGACGTTGATGCTTCAGCCGCTTTCGTTGTAGCTGTTGAAGCAGACGCAGTGGCACTGGTTGCTGAAGTAGCCGCACTCGATGCTGATGTTGCCGCCGCTGTAGCATTAGCAGAAACAGATGATTCAGAGGATGCCGCGTTTGTAGCAGACGTAGCCGCGTTTGTAGCAGAAGTAGCCGCATTAGATTCTGATGTGGCGGCGTTGGCGGCTGATACAGATGCTTCTGACGCTTTAGTAGTTGCGGTTGTGGCTGATGTGGCGGCAGTGGTTGCAGATGTAGCCGCGTTGGTTTCTGAGGTGGCAGAGTTAGTTTCTGAGGTAGCCGCCGCGTTTTTTGACGCAAGAGCAGATGCCGCTGATGCTGTTGCCGCTGAAGCATCACCTGCAATAGATGATGCTACATTGGAAGCACTTGTAGCGGATGTTGCCGCATTAGCCTCGGACGTTGCCGCGTTAGCCGCAGAGGTAGCCGCGTTAGTTTCAGAAACAGCCGCCGCGTTTTTAGATGCTAACGCATCGGCTGTGTAAGCATCAGTCGTGGTTTGTTCTGGTGAGCCTTGATAAAAACCGCTTGCGGTATCGTTTTGATCCTGAGCATTTTCAGCAATAGTTTGTTCGTCAGAGTCTGGCGAACCTACAACTGTGTCAGGTGGATTAGTACCAAAAAAACCACTCATATTAGTACCCACTGTTTATTTGTGATGTTGCTCCTGAGAACTCAGAGTCTCTCGCGTGTTTTGTTAGTCTTGCATAAGCCTGTTGATAACCTACTTCCCATTTTTGAGAATCAGAGCCTAAAAAGTTAGCCGCCTCTACTAAAGAGCCATATAGGTACAGTTCTGGGGCTAACGATAACATTACGTTAGATGTGTCGGTGCTACTTAAACGACCAACATCGTAGTAGTAGATCATTCGCATTTCATCAGACGCGCCTATTGTGGGCGTAGGAAAAAATTTCAGCCTGTAGGTTTCACGAGCGAAATAGGCAGGTTTTCCCGATTGTGGGGTGTAACTGTATAGATCACTTAACGAGATACGGCTGAGAGGCTCATAGTTGAAGAAGACATCTTTTAACTCTAAGAAATCACTAGGCAACGTTGCGTAACCTTCACTGTTGACAGTCAGCAACACTGTTTTCTCGTTTGTGGGTATTCTGACCTCATGGAAAATTCTGTTTTCCGCAAGTTCAATAAAATCTGGAATCTCCGCTGTTAGGTCAGTCCTGTTTAACCAATTAGCGATTGAGGCTTTTAAGCCATCATAAGTGGTCATGCTCATAATTTGCCGCCGCCTGTGCGTAGGTATGCGTATTCAGGCGAGTTCAGTTTTTTCTTTATACGCCTTAAATCTTCGCGGTTAGGAGACATAACGTTGATGCCTTCGTTCATCCATTCGATGACAACGACATCGGGAATTGTTGCAACACGAACCATGTCGCCCATCTTTTTCCCTTCAGCCTGTTCTCTCGCTATTTTGTTTTGTTCCAAAATTGCGCTGACATCTTGAGAATGAGATATGTGGAATTTGTCTTCAGACTGATCGTGATGAAGCTTTGTTTTTAACTCACTGGTCATTACGAACCTCGAAAAGAAATAAAAGGGTGACTCCGAAGAGCCACCCAGTTTGTTGCGTTTAAGCAGTAAGTGCTTCGATAAGACCTGAAGCCTTGTCGTTTTCACAGACCAAAGTAAGCTCAGTGAGCATCTGACGCTTGTCAGAGTCACCAGTTTTGGCAAGAACGATAGTTTGCATTGGACGCAATACAGCGCGTGACCAATACTCTGTGTCCAAAACTAGAGCCGTGTTATTTTGGAGAAATCTATTAGGAACAATAGCGCACTCGCCGAAAGGACTGACGTATAGGTCAACCGCTTGGACGATAGTCTTGCCAGTTCCGAAGTCACGATTGCGACCTGAAGAAGCCGCGAAGTTTGCGACAGTTACAGAGTGCGAAGGAGTAACTTGGACTTGGTTAGGATCGCCACCTGCTTCGTAAACGTCCTGAAGAACGCCTAAAAGAAGACTCTCAGTGAAAGTGCGGTTTGAACCTGCTGTGCTAGTTGTTGAAGCATCAATTTGATTTTGTGCAGAAGTAAGCTGACGAGCAGTTGTTGCGTTACCTGCTGTACCTGCTTGCAATGCACCAACAAATGCGTGTTCGATGTCTCTACGCAATTCTTTACCTTTCATTGCGATGTTCATCTGTAGGTCGCTTGAGCGTCCGTAAGTATCAACCGCTTCAGAAGTGCCTGAAGACTGAACAACCTTAGTGAAAATCTGCGTGTTGGCATTTTTCATGGTTGTGGTGTTGTTACTTGCCGCACCTGCGTCTGCCCCTTCAACTGCCGCATTTGTTCCAACCGCCGCAAGTTCTGAGGTCTGCCATTGATGTAAAGTGGCTGAAGCTGTGCTTGAGCCGATTGAGGAGGTAAAAGGCGTAAGGGTAGGACTGATATCGTAAATAATATCTTCAATGTCCTCTTTCTTGCCCACCTGATCGAAGGTTTTTAAGGTGTTTGCTACTACTGGCATGATTAAAATTCCTAAAGTTAAGTTCTATTCAAGAGGGCTTGAACAGCGTCTTCCATAGAACCCGACTTTCTTAGACGTTCACGCGCTTTGCGATAGTTGTCCTTCTTGCCTAAATCCTTTGGTTCAGCTTTCTTGCCCGATAAAGTTTTCTTCGGAGTCGCTTTCACTTTCTTTTGCGTTTCCGTTTTCGCCTTATCAAATTGCATAGCCTTGTACAGTGCCGTAATCATTCGGTGGTCATGCACATCGTTAAATTCTTCAGTCGTGACACCTAACGACCCTGTTGCGTATTCTCCTATTGAGTAATACAGGTCGTTATTCCAATTAGGGATTGTAGATTTGAGGACAGTCAGGCTTTCTTTGGCACTTTCTTTCATTGCCGCCTGTTGCTGTGCATCCATCCGCTGTTTATGCTCATTAGCTTGTGCGCTGATAAAATCGTGCGTCTGCTTAGTTTGCTCAAACATCGCTTTGGCTTGCTTGTATTGATCAGGGTTATCCACCGCCGCTTGTTCCCAGTTCACATTGTCAAATCGTGAAAGGTCAGCACCTGCGGCAGTAAGAAGGGCATTGAGAGTGGATTCGTAGTTGACAGTTTGTTCTTCAGCCGCCTTACGCTGTTCCGCAACTGCTTGCGTCTTCTTTGTGTAATCAGCTTGTCGCATATACCCAAGCTTTATCTCTTCAACAGCTACTTTTTCGCCATTGATTTCGATAACTCCTTCGGTAATGACATCAGGTTCGTCTTCGGCTTCTACTTCTGTTTCTTCGGTTGGGTCTTCTTCGACCTCCTCAGAAACTTCGGTTTCTTCCTCGACTTCCTGTGACTCCTCGATCACTTCATCAGTAGTCTCTTCGACTACTTCTTGCTCTTCTTCAGGCTTTGGGGGTTGTCCGTCTTCGGATTCCAGTACAGCCGTAAGTCTAGCGATAATATCGTTATCACCTGCTTCAGCCGAGTCCGTTACTGCGGTTTGTTCGTCTGACATGGTTTATTCTCCTATTTTACACAACTTCTTCTTGTGTCGCCAACTCGTAGTTGTTTATGAGTCCTGCGAATTGCTGTACAAACATCTGTCCTGCCTTAAACATGCAGTACAAACGCTCCCTTTCTGCTTCAGCTTCTGGCGGTGTTGCCAATATCTGATCCATTATCGAGCGGTTCATGTGTTCAAACGCTCTGTTAAACACCGCACTGTTCAACATTTCTTTTGCGGCTTCTGCTGTCGTAGCCAGATCGCCTATTTCTTCATTGCTCATACTGTAAACTCCACTTAGGTGGTTGGTTTGGGTTTTGCTCTCGCCATGCGTCCCCTTGTTGGGACTTTTGGCAACGTAGTGTCTTTATCTAACTTTCCATCTTTCCACTTTCTAAACTCATCAAACGCCTGTTTCCGTGTTTTCTTCTTGGCGTGTTTCTTTTCCATTGCGTTTTTTATGAACTGATCAATCTGGTCTTGGTTCATTGGCATGTGAATTATCCTATGCTGACGTTTCGTTCTTGTTTCTTCTCAACCACTAATTCCTGCTGATCCATATCCATGTCGTGGTTCTGTTTTTCCGCTTCCATCAATAAGCGGCTATCTTTCTCTTCCTGATCGTGTTGCATTTTCTCAATCTCGATCACCATTCGGTTTTGCTCTTTCGTGACATCGAGTTCAAGCTGACCTTCCATGACAGCAACCTGTCTCGCCGTCATACCTGCATTAAACTTCTCAACCTCGGCGGCTTTCGCTTGCGCTTCCTGCTGTTGCTGTTGCATCGCTTGCTGTTGCTGTTGATATTCAGGACTGTTCGGATCGAACAAGAACGAAGCTCCGTTTTTAATGTTCAGTAACTCAAAGGCTCTGCTGATCATTGCGTGACGCTGTGATGCTCCGTACATACCGCCCATGTTTGGATCGTTTGGATTCATGGTGAACTGCCCATCTAAAGCCAACAGCATTTGTGCTTCTTGCGCTTGCTCTTCTGGTGTCAACGCAACAGCAACTGTCATCTCTGTGCGATCACCTAAGAACTGAGGATTCACAGGTACAAACTGACCATCTAACTGAACCATCTTCTCTTGGCTTTCGTTCTCTATTGCTAACCTGTAGATGTCGTGCATCAAAGGTTTTAGGAAGTTCTCGGCAAAATTACGCGCCATAACCATAATTCTGCGGTTTGATGCGTTCATAAACTGAGTAATCAAATCAGAACTGTTCTGCTTGCTGACTACAGTGCTGTCCATACCTCGCGCCATGCGGCTCATACCGCTACGCGCTTCCTTCTCAGTTTCTAGGTTCTCAATCGCTTGGAACACAGTGCCTGACAGATTAGGCATAGGCATTGGACGAACAACGTTCTCTGGGTTGGGGCTGTTCACATCAATGACAGAACCGACCTTGTTATCAAGCAGGTCACGCGGATTCTTAACCAATGACAGATTAGCTATGAATCTCGATGTGTTGGTCATAAAGGTGTGATCGACAACGCCACGCTTCAAACTTGATTGCGTCTTCTGGATGTCAAACAGAACATCCGCAAGGCTCATTCCGTGGAAGCGGTGAGGTAGTGGGAACGGCGTGAAATACCTAAAAGGCTTTTCGCTGACGATCTCCATATCTAGTAAAACTCTGCGGCTGTGAAGCACCTTCAGGACTACGCACTTCTGCAAGTCATCGCGGTACTTCTTCATGTACGACTCGTAAATCGTCACATACTCGCGGTCATTGTCAGACTCGTATGCGTCATCGTGTCTGTACCCATCTACGGAGTCTCTACCTAGAGAGCCGTCTTCGTGCATATCACGATCTTCATCAAGACGTTGTACTAACTCAGGGTCATAACCCTCTGCCAGTAACTCACCTCGCGTTCTGCTTGTGCGGTGCGAACAAAAATCTGCATCTTCTTCGTCAGTAGCGCGTGGCGTAATTAGGAAATCTTCAGGAGGTATAACCTCGATGCAGATTTTGCTTTTGTCGATCTTCCGCACAAGCTCACCGCTGTACATGACTTGAGTGGCTTGTACTGGCTGACCTGTTTGTGGGTCTTGTACTTGTACCGCTTGTTGCTCTTCAGCGTATTCAGTGATTGTTACACTAGGGTCAGCCGCTATCTGGTTGAAGCTTGCTTCATCAACACCCTCAAAGGTTTCTTCGTCATACTCGTAATAGTTCTTGTAATAACGCTTAACAATGCCTGTTTTAGCTACTAAGGCATCGTGAAGAACATCGTGCAGAATCTTCGCGCCTTTGTTTTCGCGGTAAAATATGTAATTCGTCAGCGCAGTAGCCATCTTCGCAGGAACAAAATCTTCTGCTGTTTGTGGATCAAAGCGACAAATGTTTCTGTCTGCGCTAAATGTCTCCATCAACATTGCTTTGACGCTTTCAACTGCGTCAAACACATCCATGCTAACGTGTTGCGATCTACCAGTGCGCTCGTTACCCAGTGGCTGACCATAGTAGTAGCGATGACCCTTATCACGCTGATGACCAATCTCACTTTCAGCGTATGAGTCAGCGGCGTTTATGCTGTTTTCTAAAGAGGCAAGCAACTCCCCTTCGTTAATATCAGAAAGAATACTCATGTGTTGTATACCCTGTTGAACTGTTAGTTAGTTGCTCTCGCTCTACTGCGTTCTGACCGAACCGCGTAACGCTGATCGCTGAATATCGTGTTGCATCCATCAAATCATCGAACTCTTTGTGAATTTTTCCTTTTTTCCTGTGGTATCTGCGAAACTCCTCAAACCACGGAACCAGATTACTGAACACTCTCAATCGCCCAGTTCTAAATCTTTCCAACATCTCCATAAGCGCAGGTTCTACATAGTTAGTGCCGTCTGGATTGGTAAACTTCCCGATCATCAGCACACCTGCTTCTAAATACATCTCTGCCAGTGTCTTACCACTGCCCTTCTCAGTGTTATCGCCGTCATGCGGATAAATACAGGGAATCGTCTTGCCGCGACTCTTAATCACAGCGGCGTGGACAGCAGGAATCTCACCTTCTTTCTTGTACGCGTCATAAACGTAGATGACATCGCTGTCTGGGTCGTATGCTGTCCAAACACAGGTAGTCGGGTGTGTAATACCGAAGTCCACAGCACATAACTTTTTGTAATGTGCAGGAATCTCAAACGGCTCACACTTGACCGCCTCTTCAGCGATGGGGAACACCATGCCCTCGCCCAGAACAGGTATGCCCTTTGACCGCATATCGCGTTGATACTCTGGAATCGCCGCCAGTAACTGCTCTTTAGTGTCTGGCGTTATGTGTGGTGCATCGTCCCAAGTAACATTTTGTAGATACTGACCCTTGTTAGGGTTGTCCATGAACTGGCTAACCAACTCAGTCATGCCATTTTCTGGTGTTAAAGTACCAACGAGGTAGCCGCCTTCCCCATCGTTACCTGTCGCTGTTCGCGTTAGGCACTGAGGGTAAATTGTGGGATCAGTCGGCTCCTCGTCAATCCAGATATAGTCCTGACTACTACCCATCAGCACATGCTGACCCTGTGTGTAGGACTTAAAACTTACTAAACTGGTATTTCCTGACTCATGCCGCACAGCCACATCTCTTGGTAAGCGTGGCGTACCCATCGCAGGGGTTACTTGGTAGATAAGCTTCTGCGGTATCAGACCTGAGCCGTCAAATTTGCCTTCACCCAGATAATTACCCATCAACTCTTTGACGATTACATCTCTTAACTGTTCACCCGACACCCCCAAACACCAAATCTTTGTAGGTCGCGTGAACCTGATACCTTCCCACCAATCTGGATATAAGCCTGTGAGGTGATATGCAACCTCTGCCGCCTGTGAAGCAGTTTTGCCTACGCGGTTTGCCGCCATAAGCATACGTTGCTTGTTGTCAGTACCTGCCTTGTAGAATTTCTTTTGCCAATCGTAAGGTTCCCAATACAACAGGCGGTTCTGCGCCTTGTGTATTTTTACAGTGCGAATCGCCTCCGCAATTTTCGCCGCCTTATTTTTCTGCGATTGCGTTATTTCGGGTACTTGGTTTTTTGAAGTCGTTTTCAAAAGTTCAAGTCCTTAGTATTGGTTGCCGTGTAATCTGTTCCTGCTCTGTAACGCCTCGCAAAATCTTCATCCTCATTAATTCTGCGCTGTGCGGCTCTCAGCATTGGCTCTGTCATATCTAAGGGATGTGTGTTGATCAGGTCTTCATCAGAGAAAGTAGTCTGGGAAATCAAATCTCTTACAGCCTTTGTGCCTAATAAACTTGCACCAACGCTTTTGCCTATGTTTTGTGCGTATTCAGGACTGAAAGGAGTGCTGAACTGAGGCATTTCCATTTCTCGCACAACACTTTCCATGTCGAGAAGTCCCTTATTTGATAAAGACTTCAGTTCTTGTGCTTGCCTCACTTCGCCTTGATCCATTAGCTTTGCGTGGTAGTTGTCTAGCAGTTTTGCGTGAGAACCTTTCTTCATTACGTTTGGCATAAAAAAAACTTCGTCCTATATGTACTCAGATATGTGGGGGCGTATCGCCGCTCAGAGGTACTCCGATTTTGCGAAGAGGCGTAAAGAAATGAACCCTCACAGCCTTACAGCCTCGTAAGTTATTGATTTAATTGCACTTTCTATCCCATGAAGCATCGGAACGATCATAGCTTTGAGGGGTCAATCCCTGCATCCTCAAGAGCCTTCAAGGCTGAGTCGATGTCGTGATCAACAGCCAGTGAGCCTGTGAGGTTAGCGTCCACTTCGGCTTTATCGCGCCACCCTGCTCGGTTCTTGAGGAAGAAGATAGCCGCTGAAGTATTAGGTTTGTCGGGATCGGTAGCCGAGTTAAACAGTTGGTTGGTGACCTGAGTGATGCCCTCCTGCCGCCCTGCCTTTAAGGCGCGGTCAAATTGCTCATCGTCCCTTTTGCGGCGAGTGATAGTTGACGCAGAAATGCCGAGGCTCGTTGCTATCTGTTCCTCGCTGAGTCCCATTCTCGCTAGGTTGTACAGCTTTTCGTAATCAATGACCTTTGTCTTTGCCAATGTGAAAACTCCCGTTAGACAGTGAATGTGTGGCATTATACAACGCTTACAACCTTTTGTGGTGTATCCGCTAATGGGTTGACCAATGTGGTTGACTGAATAGTGGACACACCCAGTTCGGTATAATTGATTCACTGCCGCTTCTGGCAGACAGCCAACCTTAGTCGGAGCATCCCATTGATTGCAGAAATAACAATGGCGGTGAGTGCCGCCAAGTCAGCGCATACATTCATAACCAAAGCCGTTGGTGCAGGACACAGCATCATGGACTTGTCTGATCGCGTGTCTGCGTTCTACGACAGTCGTGACAAAATCCTAGCCGCCGAAGCCGCCAACAAAACCAGTAAGGGTTTTCTGTCTGGTGGTTCTGTCGAAGCTGAAGCATTGAAGATCGTGACAGCCAAGAAGCAGGTCGCTGAGTTCGAGAAGCAGTTGAGGGAGTTGATACTCTACACGGCAGGTCAAGACTTCTACACTGAAATGCTCAGAGAGCGAAGAGCAATCAAGGACGCAAGGATCAAGGCGGCAAAGCGCAAAGCCGCAAGGAAGAAATACCTCATCAACATCATAGCGATGGCGACAGCCTCTATCATCGTAATGACGCTCATCCCCTTCATAACTGTAGCCTTCCTAAGCAACAGATAGCTCGTTCAGGACGTTCAGGTACGTTCAGGTAAGGTTTTTTACCTTGAACGCGCTACAGCCCTTGCTACCACTGGGCTAGAGCCAAACACGTTCAAGGTGCAGGTAAAACAGAGAAAAAATCAGTCTGGGAGTTTTTATAGACCTTATAGGCTTTTAGGTAACTATATTTATCTATCTAAATAAAAAAGAGTATTTACTTGAACTACTTGAACGTCCCCAGTAACTACGCGGCTTTCAAGCACGTTCAAGGTAAATTTTGCACTTGAACGACCTTGAACGTTTGGGGCTTGCTTGAACGTTCACTGTTTGGGAAACGAGCGAGGTCATCAAAACCGATAAGAACTAACATGGACAGGACAAAAGAACAGGCGAACAACAAAGGGGTATCTCCTCAAAGGCTAACAGGTTAAATAAGAGGCGGCATTATAAAATCACACCGCGTCCTACACCAATGCTATTAGGCTATGAGGTCTATGCTTACTGGTCATCAACCATGCGTTGCATCATCAAGAACTGATGCCTACGCAGATAGATCACACCCTTCGGGATTCCGTGATCACTGGCGATCTCTGCGATCTCTTTCAGCGTGATCTGACGCTTGTCCATTAAGTGGAACACTAAGCCGTAGCTGTCCCACTTGTCGAAGTTATAAAACGCCTCACGCACCTTCTGCTTCGCGTTCATAACATTCCCCCTTTTGTTGATGCCCCCCGAAGGGGGCGGTTAGGTTAGATTGCGTATATATCGCGGTAGTAGGGTTCATCTTCTAGGCGTTCCCCCTCAATATAACCATTAACCGATGCGGCTAAATACCAATTCCATTCTGGTGAACCTGCGGCATCTTCACAGGTGTAGATATTGCTACAGGCTACCCCAATATTTTCTAACGCTTCTTTAGCCTGTTTAGAGGTTCTAGCTTGTACCTCTAAAACTTTAAGTGCTTTATTGAGTCTATCTTCGTAAGTATTCATTTGGTTCCCCATACATATCTCGTTAGTGAGATACTATTATAGTCAACTACAGGTTGTATTCCAGACATATAGATGACCGCAAAGGCTCAAACAGTCACGCACAAAAAAGCCCTCCGAAGAGGGCAAGGCTTGCTAGGGGGAGAGTGTTCTTTACTTCTTCTTTTTCTTCTTGGCTGAGTTCTTCATAGCCTTTGCGGTAGGTGCGCCCTTCGCTCCTTTCTTCCGCATCTTCTCACCGCTTCCTGCGGCGATACGTTTACGTTTGGCGTGGATGTTCGCCCAAAGTCCTTTAGCCATTACGATTCCTCATCTAGTTCGGTGAGCCACTGGTTCATTAGGTAATCATTCTTAAGCATCTCGATTGACCCTATGAGAGCGCAGTGCGGCATGGCGGTGTACCATGTATCAATAACGTTGCCTTCCTTGTTGATTGCAACTGCCGCAAAGGCTTTCGCGTCATAGGTCTCCATGATCGCAGTGAACTCAGCGAGGGTCATAACCATGTTCGGGTCTAAGCCTTCTGGCTGTTTCTCACCCTCTTTCTTCTTCGCTATCTTTAAGTCCACTACGTTATCTTTCATAAGAAATACTCAATCCAGTCTTCAACAGTCAGTATCAAAAAGATAAAAACCACGACACCAACAGCTTGCAGTGCCTCGTTCATTTGACGCTTGAGTTGTGCTTTCTTCTCGCGCTTCTCAATCGCCTCCCTTTGACAAACATTTATAGTCTTCATAAAAATTTCCTTTTGTTGATCTTACCACATTTGGTTGTATCGCAGGACAATCCTCAAAGGTTCGTAGGGACATGAGTGATGCCGCGACTGCGTTCCATGACCATGTACTCGATGAGAGATGTTGACGGCATAACGCCAGTTTCAAATTCAATATCGAACACTCGGTTACGTTCCCTGCGGATAGCGACCTCGATAGGCTCTAACTCGACAGGGTAAACAGGCTTAAAAGGTTTATACATTTAGGTCTCCCATAAGGAAGCCCCCTTTCGGGGGCGGTTGGTTTAGAAATTGTAGTCGTGGAAAGCGTAAGGCTTAGTCTCAAGACGGAACTTGAAGTTGCCTTGTACCCACAACTCTGGGTCGTTCTTCTTTCTGCGGATGCGAACAACTGGTGCTTCTGGATCAGACTTGTATGTCACTTTCTGATCGCGTTGGTTCTCAACGTGACCGCAGAAACCACCTCCGTGAACATCGAGATGCTTGATGCTGTGATCAGTGATCATCTCACGCACCTCGATAGTCTTGTCGCTGATGACCTTGACGATCTCGTAAGCATGAACGTCAGACCATCCATAATGAGAAGCGTGGGTGAAGACCTTGACATCTTCAGTGATGCGCCACTCATTAATAGCGATCAGTTCCTTAGTGCGATCTTGTACATCGTTTTTGCTTTCTTGTTTAGCCAGTGACTTGTTTAAGTAGTCAGTCCAATCAGCTTTTTTCTTAGCAAGTATTGCTTCAGCTTCAGCACGATCAGTGATCTTGTCGTGGCGTGTTTCGCACATCCACACTTGCTCACCTTCGTAGTTTAGTTTGCGACTTTCGACATTGTAGTAAGTAATAGTGACTGTTTTCATAATGTTTCCCCGATACACTTCGTTAATTGAGCCTATATAATAGTCAACTTTAGGTTGTATATCAAACTAAAGAGTGACCGCACAGGCTCAACTGGTCACTCTAAATACAACTTTTAGTTGACTAGTCAACCTCAGATTGATATACTCGCTTAGTCGATGGGGGAAAGTGTCGGCAGTTCTTTAACAAACTAACGAGGTATTCAAATGGATAAACATCCAGATTTTGGCTTGTGGGATAAACACCCAGTTTGCGGAATGTTTGCAACCGCCTTAGTTACAGGGCGCAGGGTAAGCGCAATCAAGAAGGATTTTAAGAAGCGGTATGAGTTGTGTGACAAGTGGAAAGGAGCGACCCCTGTAATGTGGAACATCCGCGCAATTAGGCGAAGCGGCAGGAAGCCTAAGTGTATGAGCATCGAAGGGAATCGCACACTGCGAAAGTGGGTTGAGTGGGAGGCTGACAAAAAGAGTCGATACTTTCTTTCTACAAGAGATCACATCGTACTCTACAAAGCAGGGAAGGTTTACGATCAGATGGGAGTTTGGAAGCTAGAAAACCACTTCAGCAAAAATCAAGTTGTTGTATCAGCGTGGAGGGTATAGCCCATGTCAAAATACGCTATCAAAAATCCAACAATGCGGAAGGTCAGAAACAGAGGTTACACACCTGTTAATGTCTGGAAGTCGGGTTGGTACTGCGGTTGGATCGTTAAGACAGGAAGTAAATGGCAACACATCTACATCATTAGTGATGCCGCTGTCAGAAAGTTTCCAATCAACTCAAGGGTCGTAAGACCTCTATAAACAAACAGCCCCTCTTCGGAGGGGTTTTTTATTGCTCATAAAAAAATGCCCCGACCCTTTCGGGTCGAGGCGAGGGAAGCGGAGAGGTAAGCCGCTTCGAGGGGGAAATTAGCACTCCTCTACATCATCACTGCCACAAATCGCGCACTCGTAATAGTATGTAAAGCGATCAACGGTCTGGTCGCCAAACGGCTCACGATCTATTACTTGACCTTCGATCACATCATCTCTGTCCAACCCACCGCAATAGTCGCACTTAAATTTGTGTGTCTTTTCTTCTTCTTCGCCGCCGAAGATACGATCCCAGTTATCCCAGAACTCGTTTGCGTTTACGTTCATTGGTCTTGCCTTGCTACCTTTACCCATGTCAGTCATCCCAGTTGTTAGGATCAAATGGGTCGGCTTCTACTGCACCAATGTCTAGCGTTGCCCACTCGATGGTTAGATTATTTGTTGCTTCAAAAATAAAACGTGCCGACTCCACTGAATTAATTTTCATCGTGCGGTAGCGATGACCTGCTTCACACTTATAAGAGCCGTCCGCGAACATATCGCCGTACACCTTCAGCTTTTTCCAGAAGGGTGCAGACTTCACAGCAACCTCAAACTTGTTACCTTTAAGGCTACTGGTGTAGATGTCGTATATCTCAGCCTTCGGAGTTTCTGAGCCGAACTGGATGACGTTACCGCCTACCCTGTTCTCTCTGATCTCTCCATTCTGCAAGCAGTTGTAGAGCCACTCGTTGACGTTATCGAGTGCTTCAATCTTCTGATCTGTCAGTGCTTCTGTTTGCGGAACAAGACGCAGATTGATATTCGACAGGTTAAAGTTGCGAAGGTAATGAAGCAGTGCTTCCGCACCGCCAGTGTTGTACCAGTTGTCGAGCGCGGCAAAGTATTCACTATCCTGCTTGTGGCACTCACTAACATCGAAGACAGCAAACCTTCGCTCATCGAGTGATGCAGGAACTACAAACTCTTCGTTACTCGTAAACAGGATTCTGGTGTAGTTTGCGGCGGTGTATGCGTCAACACCCTTCCGCTCTATCGTGATGTTTGGATTCGTTAGAAGGTCTTTTAACGCACCCTCAGAGGCTTTTGCTCCTGCCCAGTAAGCTTCATCTGCTTGCAGGAGTAGCGTGTCTTCGAGGTGACGATTGAAGTTACCTGTAACGTGTTCAGCGCGGCTCACAATCTTGTGGTGCGCCTTTACCAGACCGCCAAGTATCTCTCCAAACTTCGTTTTACCTGTCCCCTTTCGCCCTCTAAGGACAAGACCAACACCTATCTTGGTCATAGGGTTCTGAATCATTTGCGCCGCCCAAGCGATGATATAGGTCGCGTAAGCCTCATTGCCGTCAGCAATAACTTCAGTGATAAATTTCAGCCACGGCTCAATGTCACCTTCTTCAGCCTCAACTGACCAACCACGCCAGAGGTTATACTTCTCCAGAATTTGCATGTCAGGCGCAAAGGTCAGACCTGCCGCATAGGTTCTGCGCTCTGGATGCTCTAACCACATATCGACTAGGTTAATTAGCTTGGGCTTCTCATCACCCGACAAGACGCGACAGTTCATGTGTTCTTTCTTGAGGTCTTCAAGCTTATAAAGCACGATGTTGTTGTGCTTGTTTAAGTCCTCACGGATTACACGAGCAGACCCTTCAACCTGTACAAACGCCCACTCTCGCAACATCTTTGGCAAGCGTTCTTCTTTGATCTCCGCGCTTACCTGCTCCTTCTCCATCGCTTTGACAGATGCAAGCGTGATAGGTGTTCTACCTTTAGCGTCAAACGTAGCGTATCTGCGCTCACATTCGTTCTGGTTGTACTTACTGCCTTCACTGCTCCATTCATCCCAGATGTGCCAACCCTCTTCAGAGCCGTCAAATTGGTGGTGTAACGCCATGCCAACTCTGACCCATTCATCGTGGTGGCAGTCGGGGTCTACGGACATGAGTAACTGGCGTACATCTTCTGTCGATATGTCTAAACGTGGTCTAAACATCGACAGGTCATCGGGATCAATCTCGGCAGGAGTCATACCTTTTCGAGCCAACTCCCAACCTTCTTGTTGCCCTGCTAGTTCTTCAAAGTAAGCAACAAAAGATTCAGCTTGGTCTTTACTGATAGTGGGTAAATCAGATTGCGGAATGTCTGCAATGCTTTTTCCACGCACCCACTTATAAGGCTCGTTTGTTGATGGGTGTATCCCATAAGCTACAAACTGTTGCCCTTCAGCTAGAACCTCAACTGCGTGTTTGCTACCAAGCTCATCCTCATACTCACAGCTTCTTATCTTCGAGAACTTGCCGTCCACGCGGAAAGGTAAAATACATTTTGGTTTTTGACCGACACGAATCGCAGACTTTCCTACGTTCTCGTCAAGCCACCGCAAAAGCTTATGGTTCAAAGGCGCATCAAGGCAGTCAATATCAACAGCAACAGTGTTGCGGCAGAGAACGCCAACACCACCATCTGCATGACCATTCGCTAACCACTTATCTACATCATCATGCGTTGCACGAATATCCTGCCACCCTTTAATCATGGGTGCTTTTTTCCCCTTCATTATTGGGACAATCTCGTAGCCTCTATCGACTAACGTATGTCCGTGGTCTTTCAAAAACGCCATAGCGTCACCTCTTCACTTTCACATTTTATTTTTTTAACTGATTAGCGTTAATGCTCCATACATCACACCAAGCGGAGAAAGCTAAAAGCTTCACCGACAACCAATGCGTCACCTTTGAAAGAACACGCGTTGTCTTCTCTACAAAAGACCAATACCACCGTGACGCTTTCATTGAAAAATCATCTACTCGTTTCATAAATCACCTCTGAACTGTCATTAAAATCAGCAACAATGTCTGGGCATAAGGCTTTCCAACTCACCTGCCCTTCAGTCATTAACTCCATCTGTAACGCTCGGTGAGCAGGAACAATGCCAGTCTGCCGCCACTTACTAAGTGCTTGCTTACTGACATCCAACCTTCTCGCCAGAGCGTTGCAGTTCTTCACACCTGAAAGATCGACCACACAATCAATCGCAACTTTCACTTCATTCGCATACGCGCTAACCAATACCATAAAATTACCCTTTGTTTGATTTACAACTTTGGGTTGACACGATAGTCATTTAGGTTCACTATGTCAACCACAGATATAAATTGTTAGATAAAAATTAATTAAAGAGGTCTAAAGTGATGAATCATTCAATGTTAGGAGCAAGCAAGGCGCATCGGTGGATGCGATGCCCTGCCTCTGTACAGCTAGAGGCAACAATTCCAGACCAAGAATCTTTTTATGCGGCTGAAGGTACTGCCGCCCATGCACTCGCCGAAGAGTGTTTGCGTAGTCAAAAACCACCAGAACATTTTATTGGCGTTGAGTTTGAAGGCTTCGTCGTTGATGAGGTCATGGCTAACCATGTAGCTACTTATGTCGATTTCTGCAACGCACAAGAAGGCAAAAGCACAATCGAGCAACAAGTTGATTACTCAGATTGGGCAGAAGGTGGATACGGCACAGCCGACTTTGTTGTCATACACGATGGTATATGCCATGTCATTGATCTGAAGTATGGGCAAGGCGTGAAGGTTTCTGCCCAACAGAATGAACAACTTATGTTGTATGGACTAGGTGCGGCTCACGGCGCATGGGTCAACGTTGACACAGTTCAGATGACAATCGTTCAACCGCGTCTTGATCACATAGACACTTATTCTATTAGAGCAAAAGACCTATATAAGTGGGCAAACGAAAAAGTTAAACCTGCGGCGCGGCGTGTCTTTTCGCCAGAGCCAGAGTTTGCACCAAGCAGTAAGGCTTGCCATTTCTGTAAAGCAAAACCCACCTGCCGAGCATTAGCCAAACACAATTACGAACTAACCCTGTCTGACTTCGACAACCTCGATGAACCTTTACTGGTTCAAGTACCGCACACCTTAAACGTTGAAGAGATAGGTCAGCTTCTTCCCAAGATGGATGCCCTCATTGGATGGGCGCAAGGCGTACAAAAACACGCACACAAACTGCTTATGGATGGCGGAATTTTACCTAACTACAAATTAGTAGCAGGTAGGTCGCAACGCCAATGGGTGGACAAAGAAGTAGCTGAAGAAGAACTCATCAAGATGCTTGGCGATGAAGCGTTTGTTGAGAAATTAGTTTCACCTGCCCAAGCAGAAAAATTGCTTGGTCGTGAAAGAGCGGCAGAGATTTCTGATCTCTACCACAAACCCGAAGGTCGCCCACAGTTAGCACCAGACAGTGATCCACGTTCTGCTGTTAAACCAGAAGCGGCTAATTTTTTTAATGACATCTCAAATGAGGAAAAGTCCTAATGAGTACAATTACTTTGAAAAACGTTCGTCTATCCTTTCCACAAATCTGGACACCAAAAGCTTACATGGAAGGTCAGACTGCAAAATACTCTGCAAACCTGTTGCTAGATAAAGACGGAGACAAGGAGCAGATCGACAAGCTGAAGAAAGCTATCAAGCAAGCCGCAAGCGTAGGCTTCAATGGTGAGATACCTAAAGGTCTTAAAACATTTTTAGGTGACGGAAACGAAAAAGCCTATGACGGATATGAGAACGCTATGTTCGTTTCCTGCTCTACTCGTCAGCGTCCAACCATCATTGACCGAGACAGAACACCGCTCGTTGAAGAAGACGAGAAAATTTATGCAGGGTGCTACGTCAACGCGGCTATCTCAATCTGGATACAGAACAACCAGTTTGGGAAACGAGTCAACAGTAACCTTCTCGCTTTGCAATTTGTTAAAGATGGCGAGTCTTTTGGTGGCGGCGGCGTAAAAGTTAATGATGTGTTTGATGACATTTCATCTGAACAAGCGGCAGACGCGGCTGATGATGATTTTCTTAGCTGAGTAAATTAAACAGGGGTGCTGTATGCACCCCCATTTTTTCGGAGTGAGCCATGCAAGCAACACTCAGTTATCCGTATCATGGGGAACGCTACCCCGAATTATCTGGAAAAGAAGTTGTCGTAAAAGAGATCGCAGAACTTTCAGACATTCCATACACCCTGCTGAAGAACCGCATGGGCATGAAGAAAAGAAGAGCAGGAAGTTTGCGTTCAGTTTGGATTGAAGACAAAGATTTAGAGCCAAAAAAGCGAAACAAGAAAACTCACGCGGAGATTGGACACCGCAGACAAGAAGAACAAAACAGACTTGCTACAGAGTGGCTTCGGAAACCACTAATATGAAAAATATTTCTATTGATTTTGAAACCTATAGCGAAGCCGACATATTCAAATATGGTGCATACGCTTACGCAGACCACCCAAGCACAGAAGTTTTATGTCTCGCTTGGGCTGTCGATGATCAACCACCGCAACTGTGGACACCTAAAGACCCAGTACCCACAGAACTCTTTGAACACATTAGAAAAGGCGCAACGCTGTGGGCGTGGAATAGCTTTTTTGAAATGTCGATATGGTCACAGGTTCTACACTGGAAAGAAGTACCTATCGAACAGTGGCGAGACACAGCCGCACTTGCCGCCGCTCAAGCCTATCCTCGCGCACTTGGTAAGTGTGGCGAAGCACTCGGTTTGGAAGGTGATTCTGCAAAGGATAAACGCGGCAAGATTCTTATTCAGAGACTATGCAAACCTTATCGTGGTGAGCGTAGAAAAGACCCCGAACTGCTACAGGAATTGTACGACTACTGCTTGCAGGATGTGGTTGCAGAACGAGAGATCAGATACAAGCTACGAAACCTCAGAGGCTCAGAGCAAAAAGTTTGGGAGATAGATCAGCGCATCAACTGGAGAGGTGTTCGGTTGGATCGAACTGCTATCTACAACGCGCTAGACATAATCGACAAACACTCATTCAAACTGAACAAGCAGGTTGAAGAGATAACTAACGGCTTCATGGATTCCACAGGCTCACGAGCTAAAGCAATGCAATGGTGTGAGTCAGAGGGTTATCCGCTTGAAGGTTATGACAAAGCGGCGATCTCTCACGCTCTTGCTGATGAAGACTGCCCTCGCAACATCAAGAAATTTCTTGAAATTAGGCAAGCGTTATCGAAATCAAGCACGAAAAAATATGATGCTATGCGATCCGTACTTGGTAAGGATGGTCGTGCAAGAGGCGTGTTGATGTATCACGGCGCGGCTACAGGGCGGTGGGCAGGAAGACACTTCCAACCGCAAAACCTCCCACGCCCAACCATAGACGATGTTGATGCTGTCATATATCAAATGAGAGCGCGTGATCCTACACAGATTGAAGGCGAACCGATGGAGGCTTTAGCAAGTTGTCTTCGCGGTATGCTCATAGCTTCAGAGGGTAACAGGCTTATTGTTTCAGACTACTCATCTATAGAAGCAAGGGTCTTGGCTTGGTTGGCTGATCATCAATCGGTTCTGGAAATATTTAAGAACGACAAAGACATCTACAAATTTACAGCCGCCAACATGTACGGAATAGCGTACAGCGAGGTCGATTACGATCAACGCTTTGTAGGTAAGGTCGCAACACTCGCTCTTGGCTATCAAGGTGGGGTTCGTGCTTTCCAAAAAATGGCTGATGTTTACGGCGTTCAAGTATCTGAGGATCAAGCCTTAAAGATTCGCAACGATTGGCGTGATGCCAACACGCCCATCAAAACTCTGTGGATAGATACAGAGAGAGCCGCAAGAAACGCCGTCAGCTACAAAGGCAAAGAGTTCCCTGCGGCAAAAGGCGCGTTCAAATTTATTAACAACGACTTACTGTTCAAGTTACCTAGTGGTCGCATCTTGTCATTCCCAGAAGCCAAGCTGATGCAGGGTGATCGCGGTATGGATTTGGTTTACAGCGGCATGAACAACCACACCCATAAGTGGGGAGACATCAAGGCTTATGGTGGATCACTGGTGCAATCAATAACACAAGCAGTAGCTAGAGACATTTTAGCTGAAGCGGTGTTGCGTCTTGAAGAAGCAGGATACCCAGTTGTCTTGCACGTTCACGATGAGATTGTTGCTGACGTTCCTAATGAATTTGGAAAGCTAGAGCATTTTGAAGAGTTGATGTGTGTGCTTCCAGAATGGGCTAAGGGTTTACCTGTATCAGCAGAAGGATATGAGTCAGCGAGGTATAGGAAATGAAAACTCGTATCCATGTTAATCAACACAACATAAGAGCAAACAACAAAGGTGATGATCTTCCTGTAATCACAGTTAAGGATTACAAACAAAACCGAAAAGTGAACACGGCAAAGATACTTAAAGAAGGTCAAGAGGTTTGCCGTGTTGTTTACTCACCCGACAAGCCGTTGTCGTGCGGAGCAAAAGTTTGGATTGAAACAGATTTAGAGGTGATCACTGAAGAGTGAGAGAGTCCTATATTGAAAAGAAAGTCACGGAAGCCGCAAAGGCTAATGGGTGGTTATCTTACAAGTGGGTTTCTCCATCTCAGCGTGGAGTACCAGACCGACTCTACTTCAAAGGCGGCAAGCTGATGATCGTAGAGTTCAAAGCACCAAAGAAAAAACCAACACCATACCAACAGGCAATACATCGCAGGTTGGAGGCTGTTGGTTGGGAAGTACACATCATCGACAACATTGAAGAGGGTAAGGCGTTGCTATGCTGACCAGAGACAACCTTCACGGCTATCAACAAAGAGCAGTTGAGTTCATCAAGGATAACCCAAAGGCGGCGTTGTGGATTGATATGGGTCTGGGAAAAACTGTAAGTACCCTCACAGCTTTGAGCGATTTAGCCGCAGACAATCTTATTAAGAAGACGCTTGTGATTGCTCCGTTGCGAGTAGCGCAACACACATGGACATCTGAGATACACAACTGGTCGCATATCGACATTCGATACACAGTCATTGCCGGTAAGTCAGCGGCAAAAAGGCTAGAGGCTTTAGAAGAGGACACTCCGCTTCACATCATCAACAGAGAGAACATTCCGTGGTTGATTGAGCATTTCGGTCAGAAGTTTCCCTATGACTGCGTTGTGATAGACGAGAGCAGTAGCTTCAAATCTCACACATCAAAGCGTTGGAAAGCATTACGCAAGGTCATCGGTAAAATTAGGAGAATGGTTCAACTAACAGGGACACCGACACCTAACTCCTTAATGGAACTCTGGTCACAAATGTATCTGCTCGATAAGGGTAAGCGATTAGAGAACACGCGTGGGAAGTTTCTAGCTAAATACTGCACCTTAGTCGGCAACCCTCAGTGGAATCAGTGGGCAGTGAAACCAGACAGAGCAGACGCGATTCATAGAGCCGTTGCTGATGTTGTACTGCGAATGAAAGCAGATGACTACCTAGAGTTGCCCGAACGTATTGATGTCACTGTGCCTGTGGTCTTGCCGCCTAAAGCAAGGCAAGCCTACGAGCAAATGAAAGACGAGTTTTTAGTGTCGTATGACAAAGGAGAAGTTCTTTCTGTCAACGCGGCGGTACAAGTCAACAAGCTGTTACAAATCTCTAACGGCAATCTCTATACAGAGGAAGGTGACTTTATTACACTCCATCGAGCAAAGGTTGACGCGCTCAAAGAGATCATTGAATCGTCTAATGAGCCTGTCTTGGTCGCGTACAACTACAAGTCAGATTTAGATGTACTGACAAAAGAGTTCACAGAAGCCGTTGTTATCAGTAAGGACAACGAAGTCTTAGATAGATGGAACAACGGCGAAATACCCATTCTTTTGGCTCATCCTGCATCCGCAGGACACGGACTAAACCTGCAACGAGGCGGCAATCTGATCGTATGGTACGGATTGCAATGGAGTCTCGAACTGTACCAACAATTTAATGCAAGGCTTCACCGACAAGGGCAGACCAAACCTGTGCGAGTGATCCATGTACTGGCAGATAACAGCGCGGATAACGCTGTACTCTCTGCACTGATATGTAAAACCAAAACACAAGACCTACTTCTTGATGTTGTTGAATCCTTGAGAAAAGAAGAACAACAAGGTATAAAGTGAATCTACAACATAAAGTGGTAAGTGCAAAAATGACAACGTTTGATCAACGGCTGAGACAAGCCTGTGCCGATCACCCCGATATACCTGACTATGGGAAAGGACTTCAAACCGAACTAGCTAAAGCTATGAAGGTAAGCCAAGAGGCAGTTCGCAAATGGCTTGCAGGGGAAACACAACCAAGACAACCTGCGATGATCAGGTTAGCTAAATTTCTAGGCGTAGAATATGTGTGGCTTGCGCTTGGAACATCAGAAACAGAATTTGCAAGACTCAAGCAGGTCTCTGCCGAACACGATGGGGCTGTCCATGCCTTGATCGCTTTTATGATCCTCAAAGGCTACAACGTAGCGTTTCCAAGCGATGACGTTACAAATGCCGATATACACGCCATAGGTCACGGCGTTCAAAGAAACCTATCTGTTCGATTGCCAGAGAGAACTGGCGAATACACAGTGCGACTGACCTGCCCCATGCCCGATGATACTGTCAGCCTCATAGCCGCAATACCTATTCACCAAGAAGATTTGCGTGATATATCGCCTGTTTCAGCCTCCTTGATGTACGACTTCATTTGGGTCACTTCCGACACAATCAAAAAGCATGGGCAGAGAAGCGGAACTCAATGGGACTTAGACATCAAATACAGCAAAACAAACACCTGTTGGAAGATAGCAGGTAAACCCACAGGCACGTTCTTAGGAAATATGTATGACTGAAAAACCCTACTACACCATGACCGAGTTAGCTGATCTGATGAGTATGTCTGTCAAAGGATTACACAACTCGATGAGTAAAGATTCTTTCCCCATACCAACCTACAAACTCGGTAAGTTCAGAGTTGCGGATAAAGAAGTGGTCAATCTGTATTTTGAAGAGAAACGCTTGGAAAGTATGAGAAAATTTACAACAAAAATTTGAGGATTCAACTATGGAAATTGTTAAAGACAATGTAAACAACCCCTCGCACTACAACCACGGAAACATCGAGTGTATTGAGTATCTACGCGACAACCTTGATGATGGTTTTGAATATTATCTGGAAGGTAACATCAAGAAATACCTTCACAGGTGGCGGTACAAAAACGATACGAAAGCACAGCAGATCGAAGATTTGCGAAAAGCCGCTTGGTACTTGGGTGAACTTATCAAGACTCAGGTTTTCGATAAAGAATCCAAGACTTGAACAGCACTTCTGTGCGTGTAGCGTTTGAGCATGTTCATGTCCTTGTGACCGCTGAACAAGCTCACCGCTGACATATCGAAACCTAACTCGAAAAGGCGAGTACAACCTTCATGGCGAAGGTCGTGCCATCTTACGTCTTCAATACCTGCCTTCAGTCTTGCTTTCCAAAATGTGTGACTTACGGATTTACCATTTTGAGGAAATATCTTTTCTGAAACTCTAGGCTGTCTACTAATTATTTCATACGCTTCTGGCAACAAAGGCACTCTTTCGTCACGCTTCTTCTTCGGGTGTTTACGTTGCCTAACTAAAATAGAGCGACCCTTATCTCCGATGTCTTTCCAAAGCAGACCAAATTGCTCTCCTCGCCTCATCGCTGTAAGCACTGCAAAACGCATAAGGTCAGCCATTGGAAAAAAATCGTTGCTAGTTTCCGCAATGATTCGCATCTCTTCGTCCGACACTCTGCGATCTCTATGTTCAGACTCAGCTATAACTCCTAGCTTTTTCAAAACTTTCATAGCTTTTTTGTACTCGTCCATCCGAGGCTGTGCTTCCCACATAGACTCTGCTGTGTCTAAAACAACACCGATGTATATGAAGTCCTGCATGACTGTTGAAGGCTTCACGCCGCGCTCTACGGCGTAGTTTGTCAACGTAGGGCTGTCTAGTTCATCTAGCTTAAATCGCCCCAGAGAACGCCACAGAGCCTCTAACGTGGCTCCTTTTGATCTACCTATAGGCTTGATGCGCCCAATCTCATTCACATAACGTCTTATTAACCCACCAAAATTGCTATCATCTTGCGTGTATCTACCAGATTGAATGTCTGATTCAGTATCAATCATCCAATTTTTGGCATCTTGTTTTTTATGAAAGGTCTTCGATATGGGCTTCATATCCTTCTTGCGGATTAGCACTCTGTACTTGTCGCCGCGCTTCTCAATCATTGCCATTTTCACTGCACCATTTGGTTCACTAACAAGAGGCAGTGTAGTGAAGAATCTAGGTATATCAAGGGTCTTGGTGCAGTTTGGTGCAGAACATCATGGAGATAAGTGATTGAAAAATAACAAAAAAATCTCTGTCGCTCCTATGATGGCTTGCAACACTTTCCTTATAAATCAATAAGTTAGGAGCGATGGTGCGCTGTTGGTGCAGTTATAAATAAGGAACTGGGTTCAGGAATGTTCCCAATGTTCTACCTTCTTCTATTAATTCTTTATCTCTTGGGTCGCCAAACACAGTGTTGTCTACGGCTTTGCCAACCGCACTATCCTGCAACGTTGTCGGATCAGGCTCATTTGCTTTACTGCGATTATACTTACCGAACAAACCGCCGTGGAGAAAGAAGTCTCCTGCCGCTAAAATGTCATCAACTAAACCCACACCTACGTTTCCGAGAGAAGGCAGAATTTGTGATCGTCTATACTTTGCCAACTCAGGCGAGGCTCTGAACGCCGAGGGAATACCTCTTTCTTTATAGTCTGCTGATAGCCTTGCCTCTTCATCCATCAACGCTTGGAACTGTTCATCAGAAACGCCGTTGTAGCCTTCGTTTACTGCGGCTTGACTTCGGGGTGCGAACATTGAACCTGCGGTGAATGTCAGACCTCCTGCTGTGAACAAGGGGAGACCTTTCTTAACACGCTCACGCGTTTCGTCTGTAACAGAGAAACGATGAACCTTATGCTTTTGTTGTTGGGGGCGATATTTGTCAAGAAGGTATTGATACCTTTCTTCTGATGCTTCACCAATCAGTGTCCCATCATCAGCCATGCGTTGTAATTCCAAAAGCTCGTCAGCTTCACCCAGAGACCCACCATCTATCTCGTTTATGTCTATAACAGATCGTTTCTTACCTGAAGGTAAGTAAGCCGTGTCAACAACGCCTCCATCTCTCTTAATCAGTTTTGCAAGCTTGTTGACATAGGTGTCGTTGTATAAGGGTATAAGCCCTGTTTGATCAGCATACCTAGCGGCTTGATCTTCTCCCCTCGTTAAGTAGATGTATGGGTTATCGTTTTCTACGGCTTCCATCAAAATACGTTTCAACGCCAGTTCATAGGATGGTGATTTTTCACCGCCTGTCTGGTCTTTAGTACCAACTTTGAAGGGTCTGTCTGGAGCTTGACGTTCTAGCCCTGTTACAATCGCTTTGCTGTCAGTGTAGTTGGTGCTTGCAGTTTCAAAGTCTTCTTTGTAGGAACGTCCTGTTCTTTCCATGTATTTCTCATCAACGCCCCTCATTAATTTAAGCCGAGCGTCTGAATGAGCGCGTCTAACAGTTTCCAATTCATCTACGATTTCGTATTTTCGGGCTTGCCACGCGTCATATTCAGCATCAGTTAAGAAAACGTCAGGTTTATATTCTAAGTGCTTTTCGAACTTTTTGGTAACGGCTTCTCTTGCCTCTTTTAATTTCAGCGTTTCTGCTCGGAGTTCTGGGAAGTGTTCGTCTGCGATATCTATAATACTTTGTTGCAAAGACTCCATTTCTTCTTTTAGCGTGTCCCTCGCCTGTTTGGCTTTCGTCAATTCTCCTTTCGCGCGGTAGCCGTGTTCTCTAATGACCTTTGAACTGTCATCTTGAATTTCCTCGACTAACAAACCTGTGTTGCCGTCTGTGTCAGCCCTGTCAACAAGTCGCATTGAAGTCAATATTTGTGGGTCATCGTAATGAATAGGATTTATAAAGTAGTCGTCTTCAATTTCCTCAATAGCTTTTTGTTCCCTATTGAATTGTTTGGTCAACTGTTCTTCTTGGTAGCGAAGAGGTTTAATCACCTCGTCATATTCTGCTTTGGTTAATTCACCAAACTCCAACAGCTCCTTTGCTGTTTCTATGTCGTTATCTATTCTCGTTTTCTCATCCATGATGCTTTTTCTATTATCGAGCCGTGAAGCGTATTCCGATTTCCTATCGTCAGGTAACGTTAAAAGAATGTTGCGATAGTTTTCACCATCTTGACCTTGCCCCAATGTGTAGTATCCGTGCTGTGGTGTTTTTTCGACTGACTTGTATGCCTTTTTAATATCCTCTAACGCAAACTCGACACCTGCCTCGTCATACATCCTCTTTGAGTATCCGTAGTTTTCATAGAGATCATATTCGTTTTCCCTTGCCCAATTCAGTAATTGCTCGTCCGACATATCATCAGCACTCTGATAGCGTATTTCCTCAATCTGCAATTCGTTTCGATTGATAAACTTCTGCACTTCTTCTTTTGTGATGTCTGTGCGATCACCAAAGTGTTCTTTGAAACCCATGTTGTTCAGTTCGTCTGCCTTCACTTGACCCTTATTCACAAGATCGTTGAAGAAACTTTGAGCGTTGCCTTGCTTACGCTGAAGATTTTTTGCCGCTTTAACAGCTTGACTGAAAAACCCGATCCCTGCTTGCGCCTCTTGAGGTGTTAATGCGCCACTCATAACAGCGGTAGCAACTGGGAGCGTTAATCCGTATTTTTTAGCAACATTAATCAACTTATCATCGAAGATAACGTAGTTGTGCGTTTTACCTTCTGAAGAAAATCGGGTCTGCGCGTCTGCGTACTTGATACCTTTTATTCCCGATTCTCTTAGTGTGTTAGTAGCTATATCTTTGCCTACAACGTCACGGCCATGTATGTCAACTAAGCTATTATAAACTTGCCCCCCTGTTGAACCAGTGTTCGGGTTAGTATCAATGCGTGACTTTAATTCTAACTCGGCATCCCTTTTATTATTAAATATTAAATCGCCAGTGTTATCTGAGTTAGGCACTATTTGATTGTCTTCATATAAATAATACTTGCCATCGTATTCTTGAATACCGTAGCCACGGTAGGTTTCCCCATCCTTCGCTATGGCTTCTTTGTATATTTTTTCCCTATAAGGATCATTCATCCCTATTTCAGACAACGCTTTTTGCACTTGAGGGGACTGATCACGTAAAGGCAAATCCCAATCAAGCAACTCATCTGGTGAGGCATCAATATCTACTTCGTACATACGACCTCTCACTTTGTCTTGATAGCGAGAAACAGCATCTATGATTTTTTCTTTTGGAATTGATCTAAACTCTCTGCTCATCATTTGAATGTTGTCAGCAATTTGAGAAGGGCTTTTATCGTTTGCATCAGACAGGGCGGCAATAAATGAGCGCAGTGATTCATCACTAAAGGTTTCATTAATTTTTGCTTCTTTTAGCGCGATCTTTGGGTCACTATTTAGGTGTCTAAGAGCATCCCTATAGCTTTGAGCTGTACCCTCACGCTCCGCAAAGTAAAGGCCACGACCATACGTCTGTGCGCCCTCGCCAGTGCCAATGTTGTCAGTAGAGAATCTGTCAAAGTCGTGCGGAGAGCCGTGATAAGCTTTTATAGTTTCTCTAGCCTCGTCCGCTTTTTTGGCAACAACGTCAAAGATTGAGGTTATCTGTTTCAGACCAAGCATGTGTTAATACTCTATAAGCATAGGCACAGGGGAGTTTTCTGCGAGAACACCTTTTCTCGCCCTATCTGCTTTTTCCTCTAACTCATCCATTTCATCAAGTTCTGGAGGTTGATCTGGTTGCTGTGATGGTGCTTGTGCGAGGCTTCCTGCGTTTGGGTTAAAAGTGTTGTAGTCAGGCATAGCCACATCAGAGTAACCTCCCTCCCTCAACATGCTTGCCATTGGGTTGAGAATGTTGGCTTGAGACATAACGCCTTGCAGTCCTTCCGTGGAGTCTTGATAGCCTGATTGAACGTCATCGACAGCGGCGTGAGTCATACCACCGCCGCCGCCACCGCCAAACTTTCCACCCTCAAAGGATTTGTGGATCGCACTGTTCGTGAACGAATTTTCAAGCTTCCCAAGAGGTGAATCTTGATATGCTTTGTCTATCGCAGTTTCAACTTCGCCAACTTTATTGCGTAAGTTGGAAGTTGCACCTGATATAAGTCCTAGAATATCCATTACTCTTCTAACGCTCCTCTGGGGGTGTCGTCTTCCATACCATTAGTGAACGCGTCCCAGACATTCTGTAAACCTTCTGATGCAAAGATTCTTTTGCCTGACTGCATCCACGCTTTAACTTCTTTTTCACTTGCTTCTTTTGGTGCGCCTCCTAACCATGTTTTCATAGCTTGAGACTGAAGCCCTTTAGACGATAAGTAAGGCACTAAAAATGTGCCTACTGCCTGAACAGCCCCCATTGGGTTGCCAGTAATAGCTACATCAACCAAACCCGAACCTGCCGCCGTGGCTTGCATAACCATAGCTGTATTCGATCTGTTTACCTCTGAGGACACACCTTGTGTCGCTTCAGCAAAGACTCGCATATCACGCATAATCTCTCTGGCAGAGCCGTTAAACAGTATTTCTTGCGAAGCTTCTGGAAGTACCTCGTTAGCAGTTTGTGCCAACACTCTTTCGGGGCTTACGCGAGTTCCTGCCGCGTTTTGTGATGCGCGAGTTGATAGCCCTAGTTGATTCATCATTGCCGAGCCAACAGTGTCAAAATCGGCTTGATCGAACAGGTTGTCCACATCTCGTAACGCGCCAAGCTTTTCAGGATCACTTGCTTGTCTTCGTATTGTGGCAAAAACATCAGCCCCAGTTTTGTATTTACCGCCTTGCTTAAATATCGGGTCGATGATGTTTTCAATCACCTGCGCCCCTGCGTAGTAATGATCGTTTGCTTTAGTTGCCGCCTCAAAAGCTTCATCACCAAATGATTTTGATCCTTCAAAAAGATCATCGGTTAGTGCGCCGTATAGCTTTTTCATATCAGCATTAGCGACACCTTCTAATGTTGCGTTGTCATCAATCAATTTACCGATGTCAGTTCTGAGTTCTTTTATCTCTTTCCAAGACAAAGGTTGATCTAGTTTTTTTGCTAACCTCAAAAGCTTTGGGTTTTGCATTAGTTCTTTCAAAGCGTCTTGGCTGTACTTTGCTTCGTATTCGACCAAGAAAGATTTGAGTCGCGGTGATCCGATAGGCGCATTAACGTCAATCAACTTGGCTACATCGTCATAATATTGCCCCGACAATGTTTTGAATGAATCAACGTATGCTTGCGCTTTATTCAGCATTTGGTTTCCTGCTGATGTGGGGTCTGCTTGACCACCTAACCGCCGATGGAAAGTGTTTAGCATATTGCTAAAACCTTCAGCGAAACCTTCCCATGACTCTCTAAATGCAGACTCTGCACCTAACGTCTTCTGCGTGACTGCTTCGGACATTTGCAGGAATTTGTTACCTAGAACACCTGTTGTTGGGTTTACTCCGTATTTTGTAGCTAACTCGGCTATCTCTTTGTTTGCGTTCTGCATACTGCCTCTAATTGCTCTGAGAGCAGGAGTAACCATAGGAATCTTTGCAATCTGCCGTCCTGCAAAAGTAACCGCTTTTCCTGCTTTCTCAAAAGGAACTAGATTTAACGCGGTTTCAACAACGGCATCTTTTGCTTGTTCGCCCATGCCGCGAGAATCATCAGCGTCAAACGCCATTTCCAAGCCTTTATCGTAAAGAATACCGCTCCCTGTAGCCGCCACTGCGGCGGCGGCAGGTGCGCCTACAACTGAGGGCGAGGCGGCTAAGAATCCTCCTATCCCACTTGCGACCTGAGTTCCAAATTTACCAATTCTCGACATCTCGTAGGCATCTGGATACCAGTTCTCACTGTTTAGAATTTTAGGTTGGAAAGTTTCTGGATTGTGGTAAACAAAGTTTCCATCGCCATAAGGCATTGCATCAGGTCTGGTCAGACGCAAAGCCTCTAACTGTGCGGCAGGGTCACTTCCTGCGGTGTCAACAGCATAACGCTGTGCATAACCGCCACCTGAATCGAAGTCTATTTCGCCTTGTGGAGACTTAGCCGCAGACATTCCTTGACTCTGAAGAACCGCTCTTAATGTATCTACAGCTTCTTTATTTCCTGCACTGTTAGCCTTATACATTTGTGTGATGATTTGTTCCCTAGTGTATTCAGCCATCAGTTTTGATCTCCAATCTGCGAATCAAAATCCATTTGCATAAATTTATCGAAATCGAGTAGGAGCTTTTGTGCAGGGTCTATGGCATCGTCCACAACAACATCGGTTCGTAAAAGGTTTCCCGACCCATCAGATAATGAGGAAGAAGGCACAACTTCAGGTGTTATCACAACATTGCTTGGTGTCGTGCTTTGACGTTGTTGTGAAAAGTTCACACCCAAGAAATGATTGTAAATAACTGGGTCGCCCTTACCCATATTTGCTAACTTCTTCTCGGCATCTCTTCTTACGACTTCATACTCCGATCTATAAATAGCTTCTAACTTTTCCCCTGCTTCTCCTAACTGCCTTATTTGATCCGTACCTAAGCCTTTACCTGATTCTGCGCGATTGAGGAATCCTTCGATCTGACCAAGTAAGCTTCTAGCGTTTTGAATGAGTCTGACCTCTGATTCTCTAACCACAGAAGCAGGATCAAGAATTTTGTTAAACTGAGTGATCGACGCTACCTGTGCGATTGCGTTATCGCTCGTTAATGAACTCTGAAGTTTTTTCAACGCCGCAAACGCTTCAATGTGAGGTTTTGTTTGCTGAACGAAGTTCGTACCGATTCTTTCAGCAAAAGGTATTTCTTTTTCGTTAAAGATAAAGCTGTTGCCGGTAGAACCTGTTAAAGAAATAGCTTTGCCTTCTTGTAGGCTCTTTTCTTGCTGTAAGGCTTGAAGATCATTGAAGCCTGTTGGAAGCTGAACGTTGGGGTTGCCAGTTTTAGCCTGTAAATAAGCAAGCAACTCCTTCATAGGCGTACCCATTGGGGTGTTTAATTCTTTGATTGTTTTTCGATTAGCAAGAGCATCTTTTTGTAGTGCTTGCATTGTAAGCATACGAGCGTCACGCGCCGTGTAGAGTTTTTCTAACAGACCAACACGCAGGTTCTCGGACTGCTCCATTTTCTGTTTGTACCCTGCATCTACAACAGCCGAGGGATCATACTTAGATGTGTCCTCACCGCTTAACCAAAACAGAGGCGACAAAAACAAACGACCTGCATCAGCAAGCGTGTCGCCCACTCTAAACAAAGCACTACCTTTAGTTTCCGCATATTGCTTCGCTAAAGCTTTTTGACGCTCTATCTCTCTTTGATCTAAGTAGTTACCTAACTGCCTAGAGGGAGTTATTACGTTGTTGGGATCGTTGGGGTCTTTCTGATAACCTGCCGCCTCGTAAAAAGGCATTTGTCTAGGGTCAGGAGTGATGGCAGGAACATTCTCCCTAAACTCCGTCAGCTTAGGGTCATAGTTATACTGCTCTAGTATGTCTTCGGTTGTATCGCCTCTCAGCGAATCAAAGTACCTATTTGTTGCCATCTTTTATCCTCTACCCAAATCCGAAGCCGCCAGATTTAGATTTGCCTGATGATTGTGATGTGGCTGTGGAAAGCGTAGTTGGTGCGCCAACAATCTGGTTGTAGAAGTTCAGACTGTTGTATGGGGACATATCTTGTTGGAACTGATTTCCAAGAAGCTGTTGCTCATAATCTCGCTCTAGCTGACCTGCTTGCAGAGATTGATCAGAACCAATATTCATCATCGACTGACCTGCCAACATATTTTGTACGCCAGACTGACCAATCTGCTGATTCATCGTTGCGCCAAACTGTTGGTTCTGCTGATTTGTGTTGTATGCGTTTTGACCGATGCCTGTGCCAAACTGACGAGAAGTGTTAAAAGCGTTTTGGTTAGCCATGTTCGCTTGTTGTTGGAATCCTGCGTTTTGACTAGATTGATTAGCACCGATGTTGAGAGCGGTATTGAAAGCTTGACCACGCATTGTAGAAGCTATGTCGCCTATTCTGTCACCTGCTCCTCTTGCCGCTATCCCTGCCATCACTCCTGCTCTGCTAGAGCCTGAGTTACCAGTTCCTGCCGCTTGGCTTGCTATACCTGTCAGTTGGTTCTCTTGCAGGTTTCGCATGACATCTCTGCTTGCCGCGTCAATCTGACCACTGAGAATGTCGTTGTTTATCATTCCGCTGACGTTACCCATGTTCACGCCATTATTTGTTGCGGCGTTCATGTTCGCCGCACTACCTGCGTATTGATTTCCTGCACCCATAGCGGTGTCAATACCGCCTTGCGCTGTGCCGCCCATCGCGTTGTTTGCGAAGTTCATTGCCGAGCCAGTTCCTCCTGTAGCCGCAGACCCTTGCGCCATCAACCCTGCACCTGCACCTGATTGCATTTGACCGCTCTGATTCGCGGTTTTTACATATCCTTGCAGTGTGGGATTAAAGCTTGCGACACCCTCAACTGGCATACCTTGAGCGTTCAGTTGTTGTGCTTGACCGCGTATATCGGAGAGATACGGCTGTTGATTAGGATCAATAAACGTATTCGCGTCACTGCTTGACTGATTGCTCGATTTTTTTGAACTAAATGAAAAGCCCATTATTTCTTACCTATGCTATGTGAACCCAACCGCCTGTGTCGTAGTAGTACAAACCGCGACCAGAGTTGGGATTCCAGTTTGAGCCGTCTGCAAAAACGATTTGCCCTATCTGGGGTTTTGCAGGTGCGGCTGAAAGTACAGGGATTGTGGTTGTTTGCGATTCGGTGGTGAAAGCGTTGGCAACTCTTACAAGTTCGTTGCTTATCCAGTTTCGCAAATCCGCAACTGTTGTTGCTGATGTGGACGAGGTTGTGTAACTCATCGTCCTGCTACCTCTTGGACATCTATATCGAGACCTGTGAGTCTCCAATAATCCGAGGCACTTGTGCTTTCTATTCGTAGGGCAAAATATCTGCCAGAAGAACGCACATCTATTTTGTGATCAGAGTCGATATTATAACTTGTCGTTGACTGCCATGTCACGCCATCCTGCGGAGAGTTTGAGATTCCAACAGAAACGTTAAGTGTACCTTGACCCTCTATCTGGGGCATTATTCCTTTTATCTGCTTTATGTTGTTTGTTGCCTTGCCTAAAACTTGATCCAGATCAATTTTTGTAGCTTCAACAAAAGCATTAATAGTCGATCCTGCCGCTCCGTGAGTGTCACCCATTCGGTACACCTTCGAGTCAAGATAACCTGCCGCAAACAATTTCAAGCTATTTGCATTAGTGGACTGAGAAACGCTAGACCAGTAATCACTGCTCTCACCCCATGTCCCTTGTACATCATCCCACCCACCGCTTGGGTCTAATGTTTCAGAACTGGTCAACGCTCTAACGTTAGGTAGATCAATAAAGGTAAACGCGTTTTGCGCCCAGTTGTAAATCAACGCTCTGTTTGCGGTTTGCGAATCAGCCGCGTCAGCGTCTGCATAGCAAATCCAAATCTCTGATCTGTCATTGACTGTGTGGCAGAAAACGCTACGAGAATCTGCGACCTCATTATAAAAAGTTCTGCGTACTCGTTTGTCTACAACGCTTTGCTTTTGGTTGCCGTCATGGATGTAGATATCGTTGTGACCTACAACAAGGTGTTTGTTGAAAAACTCAGCCACTGCACCGCGATTGATTATGCCGTCATCGCTAAACACTTCTCTGAATGAAAACACCAAAGGTGCGCCGATGAAGTCCATCGCAAAAACGCCGCGTTCTGCATAGATAATCTGTGAGTTGTTTAGTGTCAGTTGATCTACCAGTTCACCATTGTTGCCAGAAAGTACATTCTCACCTGCCAAGTTGGTTGTGCTAGTAATCGAATAATCCTGCGGAACGCTTGTTGGTTCATACTCGTCTGACCAACGAACTGTGTAAGGGTATTCAGCACTGTTGGTCGCATACCCTGCCATGATCAAAAACGACTTATAAGGTTTTATACATTGCGTTGTAACGCCGCTCGGAAAGTTAGGTAAATCTGCAAAGCGAGTTCCGTTTGGCAACATATACTGCGGTGTCTCTACGCCGTTATTGAACATCATGGCAGTACCTAACTGCTCAGATTGCCAACGAGGTGAGTTGCTATAGTTTGTCGAGTCAGACGTTTTTGTAACGTTAGTCATGTTTGATCCGTCAAACCTATACAGCTTTTGCAGACCACCTATCACTATCGTGTCGTTGCCTTCATACAGCCAACCTTGAAGATGAGTTGGCGCGACAGGCACTGTGGTTCTTTGCGAAAAACCTAACGCTTTACCTAAACGCCCATCGTGAAACTGCACGTTGTTACCTGAAGGGAACTGCGTTAGTTCTAAATCGTAGGGGTTCTGGTCAGTTACTAGACCGCCTGAACCTATTTGCCTTAGAGGTATATAAGCCATTACTTGTTATGCACCATCACACCATCAACGATGTATGTGTCGTTTCCATCAATATCGGGGGTGTCAGAACCTGACACGTTTAGGTTGTAAACAGGTGCGGTGACTGCTTCAGACGTTATCGTTGCAACATCCTCGAAATAAGCTTCTCCGCTGTCGTTTACACGAGCTAATCTGTCTCCAACCGCAATCTGCGTTATGGTCATTTCTGGGTGCAGTATCATTGCCGCTTCGGGATTTATTGCCTTCCAACCACTCTCGGTTTTGATTGGGTGAGACTCGGTTGTTTTTAGATGATTGATAGCAAACAGAATTTGATGGGCTTCTGCTGTTTCGCGTAACTCAACAACCTCGTTAGCTATGCCGCCGTCACCCAACACAACGTCACCAACCTGCATATCGGCGATACGTTTTTTGCTTAGGTCTTGCATCGTCACTAGGCTGTCAGCTAGGAAGCAAGTGCCGCCGCCACTAGCCGTGTCGAAGTGATCAATATCCACTGTGTCGATAACAGAGTTATCTGATCCATCTTTGACTGTTGCAGTTACATCAATACCTGTTCCGCTTTGCGCTATAAATCCATAGAAACGAATCACGTTACCTGCAACTACATTGATTGTTCTTTCTGTTCCGTAACTGAAACCTTGATAACCCCATCGGTGGGGACTAGCACCAGACACTGGGAAATTTGAAGAAGCGTTTGTCTTAATGTCCATCGCCGCAAAGTTAAATTGACCTGAAGAAGAACCAGAGATCGTCACTTTCAAGGTGGCGTTCTGAGTCATCGTCACACCATTTGTGTAATTCGCTCCCTGCTCGTTGGTAGAAGTGCCGCTTGTATCATTCCAACCTGTCTCTGGGTCAATCAATGTTCGTACCCACACTTGACTGTTCCCAACGTACACTTCATTGATGTCTGTTGAGCCAGATTTAACGTCAGTTATCTGTGTCGATCCTGCGCGTAAGTCAGTCATTAGGTCACAAAATAAATAGTGTTAGCATCAGGGCTTGAGGGCAGAGATGACACTACCGCTATATGCTTGCCATCTACTTTGTCTGAGTTTGTGGCAGTCGCAGTGCTTCCTAACTTGCCGTCCAAAGCAGTCTGCAATCCATCCACATTGCCTATGATGTGAGCGTGAGAGTCGTCATTAACAGAGACTGAAAGTGTCACGTTAGACGAACCATCTAGCCCAACGCTCCCAGTAGTGTCGCCACTTAATGTTATTGTTCTTGCGTTAGCCCACTTCGTTGCTGTAGCCGCATTTCCTGTACAGCTTCCTGATGATCCGCTTGCGTTTCCATTTACATCACCAGTTAAATTACCAGTTACATTACCAGTTACATTACCAGTTACATTACCACTTACATTTCCTGTTAGTGCCGCAGTTATTGTCCCTGCACTGAAATTTCCACTAGCGTCACGCTGAACTATTGTTGATGCCGTGTTAGCGTTTGTTGCGCTACTGAACCCAGTTACGGCTGAGTTTATGGCGGTGTGCGTACCTGTTACCGCGCCAGTGATGTTTGGGAACGTAGATTTGATTGTGCTTTTCAATAAACGAATGTGATTATCACCATCGCCAACGTCATCACTAGAGGTTGGGTTGGTTATCACTAATCCGTTAATGAACGTTGCTGTTTCTAAAGCCATCAGTATTTGTCCTGTAAGTTATCTATCTCGCTGAACGCCTTTAACCTTTTCTGCCGAGCGCATCGCCCCAAGCCCAAGCATCCCCATGAGGACAGTAGTCAATAAAGAACTATCTACTGGAGGAACTGTGAACCAGATACTCAATATCGGTGCGAGGATCGTGGAGTAAACTAAGGCGAAACAGCATGACCAACCAACGGCAGGTCTCCATCCGCTGACAAAAAGACTCTTGTGCGCCGCTTCGATCTTATTTACTTCTAATTGTGCTTTGGCTAATTCCTGAGCGTGTTTATCAGCCATGACGCTGATCTCATGTGCCAAAGCGTTTTTTTGGTCTTTATCTTCGATGAATTTATCTAGCAAACCTGTCACTGGTGCTACTAACGAAAGCAAACTCATTATTTTTTACCTAACAATTTTTGTACGCTATCGGACTCGTAAATTCTGATTGCCATCCAGATACAGGTGAAAAGTGAAGCAAGAGGTGGAAGCCAAGCAATCATTGAACCAAGTGCAGTGCTTGCGGCTACGACATCAACCGCCTGTTTCGATTCTTCTGTCATCTTATTTCCTATTAGTAAGTCCATACGACAGGTGTGTCCTCTCGCATATCAACGTGAACAAATGTTTTTGCAATACCTATACCAGTGAAACCCATCGCCATTGCGTGTTTAATTATTTCGTGTCTCTGCTTGCCGTTAGTTACTTTGATGTCGGCGGCGATTCCTTTTGTATGACTGCCGCCGCCAGACGGCTTTTTGATCTCAACACTGTGCGATGGGTCTCTGTAGCCGCTCGTCACAATGAACGCCCACCCACAGGCACTTCTTAAATGGTCAAGCTTGTGAATGAACTCATCTTCCATTCTGTTTTCGCCTGTTTCTTGACAGTCGAAATCGCTTCTTTTGAAATACTTAAAGTCGCTCATAACAGCCACTCACCTAACGTTTTACGAAAAGTCTCTTCTTCGGCATCTAGTGTCGCGTGTTCCTGCTTT
>CENT01079820.1_pt1 | contig 39764 bp, 31 predicted proteins | sample 530141 | NCBI WGS metagenome assembly CENT01 (sample SAMEA2591074, study PRJEB7988) | marine metagenome | isolation source: saline water (ENVO:00002010), including | reverse complement strand
CCATACCACCCGGACCACCGCCACCTGGTGGCATCATACCCTTCATCTGGCGCATCATTTTCTTCATACCGCCGCCAGACATTTTCTTCATCATTTTTTGCATTTGCGTAAACTGCTTAAGCAACCGGTTTACGTCCTGAATCTGGGTGCCGGAACCGGCTGCAATTCGCCGTTTACGTGATCCTTTAATGACTTCAGGCTTTTCACGCTCAGCCGGCGTCATGGAATTGATGATGGCTTCCATTTGCAGAAATTGCTTGTCGTTAGCCTGATCCTTGATCTTGGCGGTCATATTGCCCATGCCCGGCATTTTATCGAGCATGCCCATCATGCCGCCCATGTTGCGCATTTGCTCGAGCTGCTCTTTAAAGTCCTGCAGATCAAATCCCTTACCTTTTTGCACTTTCCTGGCAAGTTTTTGGGCCTTATCTTTGTCGACTTTGCGCTCCACCTCTTCAATAAGGCTAAGCACATCACCCATGCCCAGAATACGAGAAGCGATTCGTTCCGGGTGGAACGGCTCCAGGGCATCGAGTTTTTCACCCATACCAAGGAATTTAATGGGCTTACCAGTAATTTTTCGTACCGAGAGAGCCGCACCGCCACGGGCGTCACCATCGGCTTTGGTAAGAATAACCCCGGTAAGTGGCAAGGCTTCGTTAAAAGCTTTGGCGGTATTCGCTGCATCCTGACCGGTCATGGCATCTACCACAAACAGAGTTTCTACCGGCTTAACCGCTGCATGCAGGCCTTTAATTTCGTCCATCATGTCGTTATCGACATGCAAACGACCGGCGGTATCGACTAACAGCACATCAAAGAATTGCTTACGCGCATCATCGATAGCGTCGTTAACAATATCGATAGGCTTTTGCAAAATAGTGGACGGGAAAAATGTTACGCCTACTTCTTCGGCCAGGGTCTCCAACTGCTTGATAGCTGCCGGACGGTAAACGTCGGCACTGACCACCATGACCTTTTTCTTCTCACGTTCGGTGAGATACTTTGCCAGTTTGCCTACTGAGGTGGTTTTACCCGCCCCTTGCAAACCGGCCATCAGTACTACTGCCGGCGGCTGTGTTGCCAGGTTCAGCTTTTCGTTCGCCTCCCCCATCACCGATTCCAGTTCGGACTGAACTATTTTAATGAAAACCTGACCCGGCTTAAGGCTTTTGGTGACCTCGGTACCCACGGCACGGGCTTTCACTTGACTAACAAATTCCTTAACAACCGGTAAGGCTACGTCTGCCTCAAGCAGTGCCATACGCACTTCTCGCAGCGTATCTTTGATGTTGTCTTCGGTCAGACGGCCGCGCCCGCTTACATTGCGAAGTGTCTGGCCGAGGCGTTCGGAGAGATTCTCAAACATAAATCAATAACCTGAAACAAAAAGTAATCGCTGAAGTATACCGAAATTTACGCTGTTTACGTAGGGGGGATTAACGATTTATCGCAATCAGGCAGACATCTGGTTGAATTCTTTGTTATTCTGACGTATCTATACGGACTTATTTATCATCAACGGGTTATCTACAACGAATGGCTACCTTGTTTGCGCTGTTGGCAGTTGCTGCCTATTTGTTTTCAGCGGTTTCGGTGACGGGGCGATTTTTTCATAATCAGGGGCCTAACCGCATGCTGTCGCTGAGTATTGCGGCACTGGCAGTGGTATTTCACTCATTTTATCTGGGCGATGCGATTCTGGCCGCTCAGGCCGGACAGAATATGAGTATTACCAACGTACTCTCACTGGTTGCCTGGCTGATAACGTTATCAATGCTGGTTAGCAGCAGCCTGTTACCCAATACCATCTTATTACCCGTGGTATTCAGCTTTTCCGCGTTTACGGTGCTGGCATCCATGTTTGTACCGGTCAGCCATATTATGCATATCGACATGCGTCCGGGACTGGTGATTCATATTACGTTATCACTGTTTGCCTACGGGGCGCTGGTGATTGGCTTTTTATATGCGCTGCAGATGTCTTATATAACCCACCAGCTTAAACATAAAGGCGCTGGCTTATTACACTCTTCGCTGCCGCCGCTTATGCTGGTTGAGTCGATACTTTTCAAGCTGATTTTACTGGGCACCATCTTGCTGGTTATTGCTCAGTTAAGTGGCTTTATCTTCCTCGACAACATGTTTAGTCGCGGTTATATCCATAAAACGGTATTATCCATTGCCGGTCTGATTGTTTTTATTGTGCTGCTGGTTGGCCAGAAACTCTGGGGCTGGCGCGGAAAACAAGTCATATCATTAACTGTAGTTGGTGTAGTTCTGCTCTCTCTGGCGTATTTTGGCAGCCGGTTTGTCAGCGAAGTACTCTTATAGTCGCATTCACCGAATAAACACTTGAAACCACGTAGCTGACTGTCTACATTGGTGGTTCTAATTAGTACAAGGGATTCCTTAGTTGGACGACATATCTACCAGTGCACTGCTGATTGCACTGGGCATTTTGATTGCACTTTCAGCCTATTTTTCCAGTTCGGAAACTGGAATGATGTCTATCAACCGCTACCGCTTAAAGCACCTTCAGGGCGAAGGGCACCGCGGGGCTAACCGGGTCCAGAAACTCCTCGACCGCCCAGACCGTTTGATCGGTTTGATCCTTATCGGTAATAACCTGGTTAACATTGCCGCCTCAGCCATAGCGACCATTATTTGTACCCGCTGGTTTGGCGAATACTGGGCGGTGTTTGCTACCACCATTGGCCTGACCATCATCCTGCTTATTTTTGCTGAAGTGACGCCTAAAACACTGGCGGCGCTGTACCCGGAAAAAATTGCTTTTCCCAGCTCGCTGATCCTGTCGCCGTTACTGAAAGTCCTTTACCCTTTCGTTGCCTTTATTAACGGCATTACCAACGGCATTCTGGCGATAATGCGTATCAGGCCACATGACGGTGCGGGCGACTCCCTCAGCCGGGAAGAGCTGCGAACCGTGGTGTATGAGGCCGGTACCATGATCCCTAAAAAGCACCAGGACATGCTGGTTAGCATTCTGGATTTAGAAAATGTTACTGCAGAAGACATTATGGTGCCGCGCAGTGATATTGTTGCCATTGATATTAATGACGACTGGAAAATCATTCAGAAGCAACTCACTACGGCGCAACATACCCGCGTGTTGTTATACCGCGATAGTATTGATGATGCGGTTGGCTTTGTGCACGTGCGCGACGCCCTGCGCTTGTTATCTAAAGATCAATTTACCAAGGCCTCACTGCTACGCGCAGTAAGGGAAATCTATTTTGCGCCCGAGTCTATTCCCCTGCATACCCTGATGTATCAGTTTCAGGCTGAGAAAGAGCGGATTGCCCTGGTCGTTGATGAATACGGTGATATTCAGGGCCTGGTAACACTGGAAGATATTCTGGAAGAAATTATTGGTGACTTCACCACCACTAACCTGCCCGACCACAGTAAGGAAGTCTCCATTCAACAAGACGGCAGCGTATTGGTAGATGGCAGTGCCAACATTCGTGAATTAAATAAAGAGATGGACTGGAGTTTTCCTACCGAAGGTCCTAAAACCCTTAACGGTTTGATTCTGGAATACCTGGAAGAAATTCCGGAGAACAATGTCAGCCTGCGTTTAGCAGGATATCCAATTGAGATTATTGATATTAACGAAAATATGATTAAAACCGTGCGGGTGATGCCTGAGTATTTCCGGGAAAGCGCGCCTACCCCTAACGAGTAATCTTCCGCTTGGCCAGAGCCTTTGCTTTGGCCGCTGCCACCTTGGCCGACAAATCACTTAATTTGCCCATCAGTTGCGTCAGCTCTTCGTCTTCGTGCAGGTCTGCTTCCTCAACATGACGCTGAAGCGATTTACGCAACTGTTCAGGGATCGACTGGCCGGACATACTCTCTCAAATAATAGATTCACTACAGGTTCTATATCGGAAAGCGGCCGGATTTCTAAAGCAAAAATGTATCAGAATAAACAGAAATTCAAAGCAGGAAAGATTGCAGATAACGCCAGCTCATACTGGTATGCCAGTTACAGCCCCTGATAGTGCTTGAGTAACACGCCTTTACTGCGGCTTAATGAATAGCGCACCACCGCCACTGAGCCAGTGGCGAACAACGACATCTTTGGCACATCGCAGATTTCGTCGAGAAAAAACGATACAAATGGCATATGACTCACCAGCAATAGCGGCTGACCGGCATTGTTCTTGATGCTCTGCCGGGCCAGTACGTCGACGTAATCGTGAACCAGTTTTACATTACCATCAGGCGTGATGTCGGCGCAGATTTCAAACTGACTGGCATGCAACGTGCTGGCAACCTGTTGATAAGACTGACGGGTCCGGGTATATGGACTGACCAGTGCGGTAGCGATCTGATTGTCGAGGCAATAGCTCTCTGCCAGCCAATGGCTGGAGGCCCCAACTTCCGCGTTACCCACGGCAGTAAGCCGCCGGCTCTTGTCATCGGTAAGGAGTCCCTCGGCCTCACCATGGCGCATGATAAAAATTAAAATGTCGTCTTTGCTGCTTTGACCTGACATAACATTGCTAATATGATGAGAAATGACAAGTGTACGATAACAAAGGTCGCGCCCCTCGCCTAGTACTATCGCATTGACTTAGACTAAGGTGGGATGACTCAGTCCGTGAGCCGGGCCGGAAGTATAATAATAAGCGAATAAGCGAAGACAAATACATTGAATATTTCCCAGGACTTAAACAGTACTGAATCACTTGTTCTCGAAAATGGACTCCGGGTACTCGTTATTCATAAACCTGAAGTAGACACCTGCTGCGTGTCGGTTAGCGGTAAGGCTGGCCACTTCTTTGACCCCACTGATTGTCCGGGGCTGGCGCATCTGCTGGAACACATGTTGTTTATGGGCAACGACCTCATCCCCGAGCCGAATGGCATTAACGACCTGATTGAACAGGCTGGCGGGTCTATCAATGCATGGACCGGTACCGAATTTGCCAATTACCATTTTCAGGCTCATGCCCAGGCGTTGCCACGCTTACTGCCCGCTTTAGCTGCAATGCTGGGAGCACCGCACTTTAAGCAAGAGCGCATAGCGGCTGAAATTCAGTCCATCGATGCGGAGTATCAGTACAAACGCAAGGACGACTTACGACGGCTCTATCAAATCCATAAGGAAACGGCTAACCCGGCGCACCCTTTCGCCAAGTTTTCAGTTGGCAATGAACTCATATTTAACCAGTTTCCGGTATCTACGCTAAAAGAAATGCTCAGCAATTTTCATGAGCAGTACTATTGCGCGAAAAACCTTACTTTGTGTGTATATTCGCCTTTTAGCGTTAGTCAGTTAACGCCCTGGTTGGAAGGATCCTTTGGCCTGCTCGCCGCTGGCTCCGCTGCTGAACTTGAATTACCGCCCCTTTACACGGCCGAACAATTAGGCACGCAAATAAATATTGAGCCGTTGCAGGCCGCAAAGCGCCTGATCATAACCTTTGCTTTGCCAGCCTTGCATCTGGATATCAGTAGCAAGCCGCTGGATTTTATCAGCCATGTACTGGGCGATGAGGCCTCAGGCAGCTTGTTTGCCTATCTCAAAGCCAAAGGCTGGGCCAGCAATCTGATTGCAGGCTCTGGTATCGAAGGGCAGAATTTCAAAGATTTTAATATTAATCTGCAACTTACCGAGAGCGGGCTTAAACAGCAAAACGACATCATCAATGCGGTGTTTTACGTTATTGAGCAACTTAAACAAGCCGCCACGGAAGAATGGCGCCTGCAGGAAAAAGCCAAGCTGAATCAATTGGCCCGGCAATACGATGATTCCCATAAGCCTCTGCAGGCAATCAGTGAACTGGCTGAACTACACCAGTATTTTAGTTGGGATGAGATCGCCAAAGCCTGTGTTTCTGAAACCTTAACTCAGCAAAGCTTGTGTGATGCGCTGGCTTATTTTACGCCAGCGAATATGCGGGTGAAAGTCATCGCTCAGGGCGTGCATACCACTAAAAGGTGTGCTTATTACGATGCAGCCTATGCGATTGAGCCTTATACAGCACAGCAACGGGCAGCGTGGCAGACTCCCAGCCCGGTGCAGGCCATTTTTATGTCGCCCCCCAACCCTTTTATCGGCGACAGCTACAGCCTTTGTAAAAACGAAGCGCCGTTTGCACTGCCGCAACAGATAGTGAGTAATAAAGGGTTTGATTTCTGGTTTTGTCAGGATCACATATTCAATGTTCCCAAAGGCGATATATTCGTGTCTTTTGACATCCCGTCTCTGGCGCAAAATATTCATCAGGTAGCAGCTAAGCGGCTATGGCTGGCAGCTCTCAATGATTTTCTGCAAGGCCGTTTTTATCGGGCGGAAATTGCCGGACTGCATTACCGGATATATGGCCACCAGGGTGGGTTTAGTATTCACACCAGAGGGTTCAGTGCCCAGCAGGGACAATTACTGAATCATCTGATAGATGCCATCAAGGGATTCACACCAGATCCACAGACCTTTAAACAAGTGCAGTTAATGCAGTGTCAGAGCTTACATAACACACTGCTAAATAAGCCGATTAACCGCTTATTCTCGCGCCTGAGTGTATTAATTCAAAAGAACACACACGCGCCGGTAGAAATGCTGGATGCCGTGCAGCATTGTCAGTTTGATGATATTCAGCGACTACGAGACAGAGCCTTTGATTACTACCATGTAGACGGGCTGATTCACGGTAACTGGTCGTCCAGCGCTGCCCAGCGCATTGTTGACAGCGTACTGACACAAACCGTCTCTGCCAAAGCGCCGCCGCTGCCACGCCCGGTTGCCAAGTTACCGGTGGGTAAAACCTTATATCATGAAGTAGCCTGTGAGCACGATGACGCCGCGGTTGTTTTGTATCTACAGGCGCCCAGCAATGACATCCAGGATGTCGCCATGTGCATGGTACTGGAACAAATGTTGGCGGGCTCCTTCTTCACTACCCTGCGTACAGAGAAGCAACTAGGCTATATTGTGGGTACCGGTTATGTTCCGCATAATCAGCATCCGGGCATCGCTTTTTACATTCAAAGCCCCAACAATGCCCCGCAGGTTTTGCTCGACCACATCTCCACGTTTTTGCAGCAGCAAACCAGTGAAAAAGCCTTTTATGAAGGTTACTGGCCACACATTCGGCGCAACCTGTTAAAGCAGTTGCAGGATGTTGATATTAATCAATCCATGCGTTCTCAAAATATCTGGCAAAGCCTGGGCGCCAAAGACCCGCAACTTAATAACAACCAACGCCTTGCACAGGCTATCGAGTCGATGCGATTCAGCGATATCGAACACTACGCCACCGACATGAATCTCAACCAGACTTTCGGACAACTGGTATTGTTTGCCCCGGGTAAATTTAAAACCATGAACGTCGCAAATGACGTCTTTATTCCGAATATCGCGGATTTTAAATCTAAAGTTGAATTTTACCTTTGAGCATTTAATCCCCTCTTTCCTCCTACTGTCACCACGGGTTGCCCAAGAAATACACAGGCAGTGATGGCAATCAAAAAAAACCTTGTAGAGACGCTGTTTATTGGGCATATTGGGTAGCGGATAGTAGGGAAGCTAGACACGATAAGAAGTAAAAAAGATAAGGCATTCAATGCCAAAGGTGTATGGTGCGCTCAACCCAAAGAACGACTTTTGTACTGATAATTTCAGTGCTATTCCTATTTACCCGTGCAGTTTTTGCTGCCGCGGATTTTAGTGACACTCGCTTCACAACTCTCAGTGATATTAGTTTCACAGAATACAAAATAGAGGATGGAATCAACGAGGACATCATAACATCCATCGTTGAAGGCCCGAATGGCTTTATTTGGGTAGGCGCTACTGAAGGTTTATTTCGTTATGACGGCTATCGCTTTCGCCAATATGAACATTCCTCGACTGACCAATATTCAATACCAGAAGGTTCAGTCAGAACCATGTTTGTATCTTCAAATAACGAGTTATGGGTAGGTACGTACAAAGGATTAGCAAAGTATCAACCCGACACTGATAATTTCAAAATCTATAATATCGACAACTCAGTATTAAGAAACAATGTTATCTGGTCGATTGATGAAGACAGTTCTGGAAACATTCTGATTGCCGATGTTTCAAATCTCTATACGATAAGCCAAGAAACCGGTGAATTCGCTCTCCTGGATGGACGGGTAGACTTTCCGGATGACATCGAAAAAATCAGAAATGAAGCAAACCGGATTTGGATAGCAACTATTTCATCTGGAGCTTACATCTATGACAAGAAACGTCGTCAACTTTTTTCCTTGAAATCGGTCAACCCTTGGCAAATCAATCTACAAGCAGATACTGTTTTTGATATTCAAACTATTAATGGCAATTACTGGATAGCAACTAGCTCTGGAATAGAAGTTATAAGTAACGATGGAAGTGTTGTTAAAAGGATTAATAAGTCAAACTACCCCAACCTTAAAAACAGTATTATTCGCTCTATTTCCAAGATCTCTAAAGGAATAGTATGGATAGGTACTGAAGATGGCCTGGTTATCTATAATGAAGTTAAAGATAAAATAAAAGTCATCGATGCGGATATGAAAAACATTACATATCTGGATAATCAATTCATATTACGTATTTACAAAGACTCTTTATCATCCGTTTGGCTCGGCACTTTAGAAGGCCTCTATCGTTATTCGGCGGGCTTTAATCCCCTACGACTATATTCGCATCTAAGAGAAGAAGAAAATATAGGCTCTCAAAGAATTTGGTCTCTGGAAGAAGACAGTAAAGGAAGCTTTTGGTTAGCAACTCAAAGCGCAGGGCTAAGTAGAATTAATTTTCAAGAAGAAGAACAAAATTACTACCTTAAAGATAGAAGTAATCAGTTGTGGGATCTTATCGTTGATCAATTTGATCAAATATGGGTTGCCACATCCAAGGGAATAGAGCTATATGAGTTAAATAATAATGAACTCATTGAAAAAGGTGTCTTTCTCAAGAACGAACTTATCGACAATTTTCATTATGACGGCAATAATATTTGGGCTTGGACTGAACAGGATGGCCTCATATCCATAGAAGCAGAAAAGGTAGCCCCTAATGGAAAACCTTTGTCCTATGCTCTAAAGCTTCACTCGAATTCATTGAAGAACGCCATTTCTTCCCCTATTTACACCGATTTAGACGGCCAGTTATGGTTAGCTGGTGAGGGAGAAATAAAAATTTATGACCCGTCAACGGATCAAGTCACTAAAACGATAAAGCTGAAAGGCGAGCAAAAGAACTCGCTCCCGAGGGCTATGTCAGTGTATCCTTGGGGAAATTATTATTGGCTCACCACCCAATCAGCAGGCTTATTTCAAGTAGATAAAAGTACTTTTAGCGTGGTTCGCCAAAATACCTTGAATCTCGACGCCAATATTCTTTCGTCTATTGGATTAAAAGATGCGATTTGGATAGCTACAGCGTCAAATGAAATCAAGCAGATTCTTTTGCCTAATTTCGAGATAGTATTGAATTTATCCAGTACACAGCTTGAATTAAATGACTACTCTGAAGGTGCTGTAGCAAAAACCAATAGTAATGGTTTGATTTTTGGTGGAGACCGAGGCTTTCACCATTTTTACCCAGAATATTTATCTTTAGATAAATCTACCGACATTCCATCACAAAAACCGGAACTACTGACATTAAAACTATTTGGTAATGAACAATCAATTAACCAAGCTGACTCGGTACTCGATAAACCTTTAAACCTCAAAAGTTCTCTCTCTTTATCTTATTCAGACTCTCGCTTCAGTTTCAGTTTCGCAGTTCTCAACCCTGTTTCTCCGACAACGGTTAAATATCGATATCGACTTAGAGGCTGGGATAAATCATGGACAACGTCAGGTACCGAAAGACAAGCCCACTACAATAATATTTCTTTCGGTGATTATGTTTTTGAAGTGCAGGCTAAAGAAGATGGTAAAACCTGGTCCCCTTCCAGAGAACTGAACCTGACCATTTTACCACCGCCCTGGCTCCACCCTGCGGCTTTAATATTTTATGGTTTCTTTGCGGCAATTATTACTCTGTATGTTGTTCGTCAATATCACGTTCGTCGTCGACAAAGAATCGCAGTATCAGAGTCGGAAGAACGCTTAAAGCTCACGCTTTGGAGCAGTGGTGATGAATTATGGGACTGGGATGTTTACCGTGGTCAGGTTTATCGATCAAACACCTGGGGCACTCTGGACTTTCCTCAGGATGACATTCGTACCAGTAGCGCCTATGATGCAAATATCCATCCCCATGACCTTAAACGTGTTCAGGATGCTCTGAAGGAACACCTGGAAGGTAAAACTGACTTCTACGAAATTGCGTATCGAGCCAAGACCTTTACCAATACCTGGCTATGGATACTGGATCGCGGCAAAGTGGTACAGCGGGACCACAACAATGAGCCCACCCGGATGACAGGTACATTGAAGGATATTCAGCACCTGAAAGACGCCGAAGAGCAGCTCAACCTGTTTAAGCGCTCTATCGAGAATATTTCTGAAGGCGTATTTATCACCGATACTAAGTTCCGCTTTATATCAGTTAATAATGCCTACTGTACCTACACCGGTGAAACCCGGGATCAGGCGTTAGCGACCCACCTCTACTTCCATCAGTATCCGGAAGCTTTTACCGAAGAGATTAAGAAAACGCTGCGCTCCAGAGGTAACTGGAGCGGTGAGGTTGAAAGCAGCCGGATTAATGGTGAGCGCTACGAAATCGAACTAAATATTGATGCTGTGCATGACGACGACGGGCGTATCTCGCACTTTGTAGGCGTATTTTCAGACATCACCTCCCGTAAGAGTACAGAAAAAGAATTATTGAAACTGGCTAACTCCGATCCACTCACTGAGTTGCCTAACCGTTCGTTTTTCCAGGCCAGTCACAGCAACCTGGTTCGCCGGGCGACTCCCCATGCCCTGCTCTGCCTGGATATGGATAACTTTAAGAAAATTAACGACTCGCTCGGTCACCAAACTGGCGATATTTTAATTAAGCAAATTGCCAAGCGTATCCAGCGCATGACCGATAGCAACTCTACCTGCTATCGCCTTGGCGGTGACGAATTCAGTATTCTGATGGAAGATTTTTCGGATATACATACCATCACCCACTTTGCTCAAAGTATATTAAACACCCTTTCACGGCCGTTTATTATCAACAAGCAAGAGTTCGTGTTGGGTGCCAGTATTGGTATCGCGTTATTCCCTGAAGATGGTTCGTCACCTCAGGAGTTATTGAAAAACGCTGACACGGCCATGTATTTTGCCAAGAACAACGGCGGTAACAGTTATCAGTTCTTCAGCGGTGAAATGAATCAGAACGCCGTGAGACAGTTACAAATCGAAAACCTAATTCGACAGGGCATAAAAGACAATTTGTTTACCGTTTACTATCAGCCGAAAGTAGATATCACCACCGGTAAACTAGTCAGTATGGAAGCGCTGGTGCGCTTTGAGCACCCGAATAAAGGCATAGTAAGCCCAGGACAGTTTATTCCGCTGGCGGAACAAACCGGGCAGATTATCGAGATTGGCGAACAGGTTTTACGTAAAGCCTGCGAAGATACCAAACGCTGGGTCAGTGAAGGCTTATTCAGCGGCCGGGTGGCTGTAAATATTTCGGCGAAACAGTTTGAATTACCAGACCTTGATGACCGCATAGAAAACGTGCTTCGTCAGGTAGGCCTGTCTCCTCTTCACTTAGAGTGTGAGATTACTGAAGGCACCCTGATGGAAAACCCGGAAGAAGGCCTGAGAATGATGCAGCGGCTGCGTGATCGCGGTATTCACCTGGCACTGGATGACTTTGGTACCGGCTACTCTTCGCTGGCTTATCTGAAGAAATTCCCACTCAATACGTTAAAAATCGATAAAGCCTTTATTGATGATATCGCCAACAGTAATGTCGATCGTCATATGGCGGCTGCAATTATCAATATTGCTCACAACCTGGGCCTGAAAGTGGTTGCCGAAGGGGTGGAATATGAAGAGCAACTGAATATTCTGCGCCGCTACGACTGCGAAATGCTGCAGGGTTTCCTGTACAGCAAACCACTCAATGCAGAACGCTTTGAGAAGCTACTCCGTGAAAACAGCTTACTGCATAAAATCATTAATAAGGTTTCTCCAACCTAACTAAGTCTGTAATGACTTATGTCGCAGGCGCCGGTCACTTTTTACTGCCATTCTTATGTCCCGCTAGCCAGGTGTAAGCTGGCAGGGATTAATGCTAATGCATAACTGTTTCATCTCACTTTACTACTAAATTTCTTACAACTTGTCCTTACACTGCTATCTGAGGCAGTTTCTTCATAAAACCCTGCATGTTATTAACCAGTTACAAATATAAATAACTTTGGCACTTTTATTTAAATGTGTGCTAATTGGCGTCTTTTTATCGAATAAAGGCAATTTTTTGACTCTTTTACCTTAAGTATTCTGATAAGCGGCAGATAAATGCATAGAACGGCAATAATTACCGGCAACGGAAAATTGACGCCGTCCAAAAGGATGCTGCAAACCTTTGTTTTTAAAGGACATTAAAAGTTGGCATAGGGTTCGCATTAATAAGAATGACAATGAGGATTGTCAATCAGTTTTGTTTGTTTTGTATATAAGAATATAACGAGGAAAGAAAGATGTTGAAAGCATACGCAGTAGCCCTAGTACTTTCTACAACCGCACCTGTAGCAGCCGATAAGCAAGATGGCGCTCAGAAAGCTCCTGTACAGAAAAAAGAAGTAGCAACTGAAACCCAGTCTTACAAGCCTAAAACTGGCGGTCAGCGCATCTAGTCTACTTAAGAATTCTAAAAAAGGAGCTCAAGCTCCTTTTTTTATGCCTGCTACGCCTGCAAGTAGGCGTTATTAAAGCCACAATCCTTTCTCATCCGCACATGGCGACTTATGGAAAACATTGGCCACACCAGCGGGCCCATCAATAACCCTACTAACGCCCACTGCTTTGCCGATAGTCCGGCTTTTGTCGCTTCGACAAAAAAGTAACAGCTACTGGCCAGACAAACTAAAATTACTGTCAACATATTGACGCCCTTTTAATCTATAAGGATTTTTTGACTTGCTGGAAAAACACTCAACAAATTCAGCGGGCGCATATTACCCTTTTCTGGTAATAAAACCATCATTTATTTGACTTATAATGAAAAAATCCGGCCTAAGCCGGATTTCTTAACATTTACATTACACTCAGTTAATAAAAAGTGGTATTTTCGGCTGCCATTGTTTCCAGCACGGCCGCTGGTTTAAACTTGGCATCGACCTTATCAGCATAGTGATTTAGCCGCTCCACCACTTTTACTACACCTAACTGGTCCATATAGCGGAAAGGTCCACCGAGGAATGGTGGAAAACCAATTCCGAAGATAGCGCCGATATCACCGTCCCTGGCGCTACGGATAACCCCTTCATCCAGACAGCGTGCGGCTTCATTAAGCATCATCAGCACACAACGCTCTGAAATCTCTGATTCACTACGGCTTTTAGCCGGTGAAACACCCAGCAGTGGGTAAATACTCTCATCTACCGCTTTACCTGGCTTTTTACCGCTATAGTCGTAAAAGCCTTTTTTATTCTTCTTACCTTTGCGGTCATCTGCCAGTACTTTATCGAACGCTGAGGGCGCGGAAAAACGCTCTCCAAAGGCATCCATAAGGATAGGAATAATTTTAGTGCCTACATCGATACCAACTTCGTCCAACAACTTCACCGGCCCTACCGGGAAACCAAAGTTAAGCAGCGCTTTATCAATGTGATCGATAGGCTCGCCGGCCAGAATCAGACTTGCCGCTTCGTTCATGTAAGGGGCAAGAATTCGGTTTACGTAAAACCCAGCCCCATCTTTGACTACCACCGGCGTTTTACCTTGCTTTTTAGCAAACTCCACGGTGGTAGAAATTGTCTGGTCAGAAGTTTTCTCGTGAGCAATAACCTCTGCCAGCGGCATTTTATCTACCGGCGAAAAGTAATGCAGGCCGATAACATTTTCCGGGCGCTCAGCCTCGGCGGCAATTTCAGCAATAGGAATGGATGAGGTGTTCGAGGCAAAAATGGTTTCGGCTTTACAGCCCTGCTCTACATCGGCGACCATTTTACGTTTAAGGCCAACATCCTCAAATACTGCTTCAACAATAATATCGGCGTCCTGCAGGCCTGAGTAATCCAGCGTACCGGTTAACAATGCCATCTGTTTTTGCATCTCAGACTTACGCATAAAGCGACGCTTAACCTTTTTATTGAGCAGGTCGTAGCTGTACTTCATGGCATTGGCAATACCGGCCGGCTGAATATCTTTAATCCGTACTGGTACACCTGCTTTCGTAGCAGTAACGTAGGCAATACCGCCGCCCATCAAGCCGCCGCCGAGCACACCCACCTTATTCACTTTCTCTGGTGGGACATCAGCAACACCAGACTCTTTTTTCATCGCTGTAGTTGCGAAGAAAATTTGCCGCAGCTGTTTTGACTCTGGCGTCATCACCAGTTGGCCAAAAGCCTTAGCTTCTGCATCCAGGCCCGCCTGCATGCCTTTGTTTATACCAATGGCCACCACATCGAGGATCTGTTGTGGTGCCGGGTAATTGCCGCGTGTTTTGGCCTGGGTTTGCTCTCCCGCTTTTTTAAATACGATATTGCGACCCGGAGCGGTGCCCTCAAGAAATTTACTGACCAGCCCTTTAGGTTCAGCCTTGCGAGAAGGTTTCGACTTAGCGGCAAATTGAGACGCTACATCTACCAACACAGAGCGCGGAACCACGTCATCCACTATGCCGTATTTTTTGGCTTGTTTTGCTCGCACAGATGCGCCCGTCAGCATCATTTTAATCGCTTGCTGAATGCCCGCCAGTTTGGGTAAACGTTGGGTGCCTCCACTGCCGGGTAACAAGCCGAGCTGCACTTCCGGCAGGCCCAGCTGAGTCGCTGAACTGTCGGTACAAATTCGGTAATGGCACGCCATTGCCAATTCCAGGCCACCGCCCAGCGCAGGCCCATGAATAGCGGCAACAAAAGTCTGGCGCATATTTTCAATGCGATTAAAAATATCCTGCCCGCCTTTGGCCAGTGCCATAGCTTCATCAGCAGTTGAACAGGCATCCAGCATGGTGATATCGGCACCGGCAACAAAGGAATTATCCTTACCGCTTACCAACACAACGCCCTTAATACTGCTGTCATTTTCAATTTCATCCAGCAGGACGGTCATTTCTTCGCCAAACGCAGCCTTCAGAGTGTTCATCGACTCACCCGGCACGTCCATGGTTAATATGGCTATACCGTTATCCTGCCTGGTCAGCGTAAATGCGCTGTGAGTTTGTTCTGTCATTATGCTGTCTCCACAATCATCGCTGCACCTAGTCCACCTGCCGCGCAGGCAGTTAACAGGCCGGTTCCGCCGCCTCGGCGGTTCAGTTCGTTAAGCATTTGAGTGATCATTCGGGTGCCGGTGGCCGCAAACGGGTGACCGTAAGCTATAGAGCTCCCCATGACATTAAACTTATCCATATCGATTTCGCCGGTAGCTTTACTGCGACCCAGTTTTTCCTGAGCAAACTTGTCACTGGCGAACATCTTTATATTGGCCAGCGTTTGCGCAGCAAAGGCTTCGTGCATTTCGATTAAGGTTAAATCGTTCAGCGACATACCCGCTTTATCCAGCGCCATCGGCGATGCATAAGAAGGCCCCATCAGCATGTCTTCCCACACATCGATAGCCGCGAACGCATAACTCTTGATGTAACCCAGTGGCGTGTAGCCCAACGCTTTCGCCTTACTTTCTGTCATCATCAGTACGGCAGATGCACCGTCGGTAAGCGGCGTGGCATTTGCAGCGGTGACTGAGCCATACTTTTTATCAAACACCGGGCGCAGCTTCGCATACCCTTCGATTTTAGAGTCAAAACGAATGTTGTTATCTTGCTCAAGCGCGCCTTTATAAGGTTCGGCATAGGCAGTCATTACTTCGTTGGCCAGCTTACCCGCCTGCCAGCTTTCGGCTGCCAGTGAGTGTGAACGGTGGGCTAATTCATCCTGAGCCTTACGACTAATGCCATGGCTTTTAGCCATTTGCTCTGCCGTCTGGCCCATAGATAAGCCGGTTGAATATTCAGCAACAGCAGGGGGTACCGGCATAAGGTCTTTTAAGCCCAACTTTTTAAGCACAGCCCATTTTTGCCCCAGCGTTTTAGTTTTCTGCAAATCCACCAGCGCTCTGGCCAGCTTTTTCGATACCCCGATAGGCGAAACAGACGTTGAATCGGCACCACCGGCAACGCCTACTTCAATATTGCCTGCCATCATCGACTCGGCAATATTTACAGTAGACTGAAAGCTGGTAGCACAGGCGCGGGAAACGCTGTAGGCATCGGTGTGTACGTTCATGCCAGTGCCCAGCACAATTTCGCGGGCAATATTGGGCGCTTCGGGCATTTGTACAACCTGGCCATACACCAGTTGTTCAACCAGCTTAGGATCCACCGCATTGCGAACCAGTAGTTCGTTTACCACCATCTTGCCCAAATCCACCGCGGGCACGCCGTGAAAATAGGTAGCCATTTTTGCGAACGGCGTTCTAAGGCCGGCAACGATAGCGATCCTGTCGCCGTTGCGCGTTGTGACTGATTGTTGTTTAGCCATGCAATTCAACCTGTATTTGCGACCATCAAGTGGTCTGACCTGTAGTTAGTAGGCAGATTTTTACAAACTATTAAACAAATAGCAAATGTGCGGCGGAATATTTTGCAACATTTATTCACTTGAGGACGGACATCTCTTGAAACAAAATAAAGCGACCCTATTACAGATTGTTGATATAACAACAATTGGACAAGCAAAAAATGGCTTTCTGCCCATTTTAGCGGGAACCTTTAAGACCCTGAAAAGTCATATCGGTTCAGTGCCGGCACCGGCCAACGGATATCGCGCAATTTTTACCCATTATTTTGCATTTTCAATAACATAAAGAAGGTAAGATTCTCCTATGGCAGCTGAGCAGTTCAGACAATTACACGCATACCTCGACTCACAGATAATTGGTCAGTCTCAACTTACGCTCAACATGTTAATTGCATTACTTGCTGATGGTCACCTGTTGGTAGAGGGGCCTCCGGGGCTGGCAAAAACCCGCGCTATCAATGCGCTGGCAAAAGGCATTGATGGTGATTTTCACCGCGTGCAGTTTACTCCTGATTTACTGCCTGCCGACCTCACAGGTACGGATATCTACCGCCCGGAGACCGGTGAATTTGTTTTCCAGCAAGGGCCACTGTTCCATAACCTGGTGTTAGCCGATGAGATTAACCGGGCGCCAGCCAAAGTGCAGTCGGCACTGCTTGAAGCCATGGCAGAACATCAGATTACCGTGGGAAACAAAACCTACAAGCTGCCAGAGCTGTTTTTGGTGATGGCTACCCAAAACCCGTTGGAGCAGGAAGGCACTTATCCGTTGCCGGAAGCCCAGTTAGACCGTTTTTTAATGCACCTGGAAATTGATTACCCGGATGCTGATACTGAACTGCAAATCCTGCAGCTCACCCGCAACGAGGAATTGAGTGCACGGAAGGCAGTGCCGCCCAGTCTTAGCCAGGCAGATATTTTTGCCGCTCGCAAAGCTGCTTTAGCACTGCACATGGCCCCTGCTCTTGAGACTTATCTGGTGCAGCTGATCATGGCTACCCGGCGCCCGGAAAACTATGCGCCGGAACTGGCCGAATGGATTGAGTTTGGCGCCAGTCCCCGTGCCACCATAGCGCTGGACCGCTGTGCCCGGGCCCATGCCTGGCTGGCCGGTCGTGATTTTGTGGGCCCGGATGATATTCAGGCGGTATTTCACAATGCACTGCGCCATCGCATTATTCTGTCTTATCAAGCAGAGGCGGAAGGAGTACGTACTAATCAGGTGCTAGACAAAATTCTTAATCTGGTGGCCGTGCCTTAAATTATGACTGCGCAATCTTATTTAGCACGATTGCAGTCGGATGGCATTCACTTGGGTGTCAAAGAACTACTGCAGTACCGACAGTTTGCCAACCTGCTGGACTTAACCCCGCGGCGCACGCCACAGGCGCGTTTGGCGGGCAGTTACCTGACCAAGCATAAAGGCCGGGGGATGGAGTTCGACGAAGCCAGGCATTACCAGCCCGGCGACGACATCCGCGCTATTGACTGGCGGGTAACAGCGCGCACCGGTAAAACCCATACCAAGGTTTATCGGGAGGAGCGCGAACGCCCGGTGTTTATTTTGTGCGACATGTCTTCTTCCATGCAGTTTGGCACTCAATTGTTACTAAAGTCGGTCCAGGCGGCACATTTAACGGCGTTAATTAGCTGGGCGGCAGCTCAGCGCGGCGACAAAGTGGGCGCGCTGGTCTATTCCGATTTCATGCATGCCGAGTGTAAACCGCTGAGCCGTAAACGTGCTGTGCTGTCTATTTGCCATGAACTCATGCGGTGTCAGAATGATGCTCGTAGTCAACAGTCTTCTCAGTCCGACACCAACATGGAAAGCGCCATGGCCCGCCTGCGTCGTCTGGCTAAACCGGGTAGCCTGGTGTATGTGATCAGTGATTTTCTGCAATTGGAAGAGCGTGCTTTACAACATTTAATGCAAATCAGCCGTCATTGTGAAGTCAGTGCGCTGGCCATTACCGATCCGCTGGAGCGGGAGCTACCGGTAACGCATCGCTTACAGCCGGTGAATGTCACCAACGGTGCTCAGCAACAAACCTGGCTGTTAGGCGATAGCACATTGGCCCGTCATTATTCATCCAGTCAGCAGGCTCGCTGGCAGGCGGTTGAGTCGCACCTCAAGCAATGTAAAACCTCATTAAGTTTTATTGACGCCGGCCTGCCGCTTACTGAACAGTTTGAACGCTTACGGAGGTTGTCGCAGTGGACCCGTTAGCTCAGTTAAAAGATATTCATACACCACAAGGCGTAGACTGGTGGCCACTCGCCTGGGGATGGTGGGTAGCGGCACTACTTGTGGTGGCGTTGTTGTGTGGCCTGATCTATTTAATAGTCCGCCACATCAGATTTAACCGGGCCCGCCGTGAGGCCATCGCGTTACATAAAAATTTGAGTGTCGATGCCCACTACCCGGCTAAAGCCAATCAATTACTCAAGCGGGTCACCTTGCATTATTTTGATGCTGGGTATTCTGCTGCAGCCTATGGCAGCGCCTGGCACCATTTACTATTGAACTGCCTGGCCGACAAGCATCAGGCCAAAGCAAAGTCGGGCCTGGAAGCACTGTGCCAGAGGCCTTATCAGCCTGCTACGCCCGATAGTAAGCAATTAACTGAAATACACGAGGCCGTGAGCCTCTGGCTACAAAAAGCCAGATTAAAACAAGCGCCAGAGCCTGTTAGCACGGGGGAGGTAAGCCACAATGTTTGAGTTTGCCTGGTGGTGGATGCTCTGTATTTTACCCTTACCTTGGATAATCCGGTTACTCAGCCGCAGAACCCAGAGTGCCGAAGTGGCCTTACGTGTGCCAACGCTGCTGAACAACTTACCGGAAACGCAATCGGCAAAAGGCTCAACGGTGTGGCTACACTTATTGGCAGCCGTTATCTGGGTATGCCTGGTATTGGCGGCTGCACGTCCTCAATGGCTGGGTGAGCCGGTGAGTATTCCCAGCGAAGGCCGGGAGATGATGCTAGCGGTGGACCTTTCCGGCAGTATGAAAATTGAAGACATGCTGGTTAATGGGCGCCAGGTAAACCGCCTGACCATGATCAAATCAGTGCTGCATGATTTTATTAAGCGTCGCGTCGGCGATCGCCTTGGCCTTATACTGTTTGCGGATACCGCTTATTTGCAGGCCCCTCTGACTTACGATAGAGAAACCGTTGCCACCTTACTCGATGAGGCCGTTATCGGCCTGGTAGGCGAACAAACCGCCATCGGCGATGCCATTGGTTTAGGGGTAAAGCGTTTTGAGCTTAAAACCGACTCCAACCGTGTACTGATATTGCTCACAGACGGACAAAATACCGCGGGTAATATCTCGCCGGAACAGGCCAAAGAACTGGCTGTGGATGCTGGTGTTACGGTGTATACCATTGGTGTGGGTGCCGATGTTATGACGGTGAACAGCTTTTTTGGCAGTCGCCAGGTCAATCCTTCACAGGAACTGGATGAAACCATGCTGACCGATATCGCCAAAGCCACCGGTGGTCAGTACTTCCGGGCCCGGGATGCCGCCGAGCTGGAACAAATTTACGCCATGCTCGACCAACTGCAACCTATTGCCGGTGATGAACGCAAAATGCGTCCACTCACCGCCCTGTATTATTATCCGCTGGCGCTGGCACTGATTTTAAGCATATTGCCGGTTATTGGCCTGCTGTTTAGTCTGCTCTGGCGCCGACTCTTTGCAATGAGGATGTCAGCCGAATGATGTTACTGCCTGCTGATTTTCATTTTTTACGTCCGGAATGGTTCTATGCGCTCATTCCCCTGCTAATAGCAGTGTGGTTTGTTAAACGCTGGCGCGCAAAAGCCACTGGCTGGCAGGGCGTGATTGCCAGTCACCTTTACCAGCATTTAATTACCGGAAAACAACAATCTGTTACTTCGCTGTTTGTGCCGTTTCTGGCGCTTACCTGGCTGTTAGGCGTTATTGCCCTGGCCGGGCCTACCTGGGAGCGCATCCCGCAACCGGTATATCAGGTTAAAACCGGTCATGTGCTAGTGCTGGATATGTCGCTTTCCATGCGCGCTACCGACATAGCGCCCGACCGCCTGTCCCGCGCTAAATACAAAGCTATCGATCTGGTTAACCTAATCGATGAGGGCGATATGGGCCTGGTGGCTTATGCCGGTGATGCCTTTGTGATCAGCCCGCTTACCGAGGATGCCAATACCCTCAACGCGCTGCTACCGGGTTTGAGTCCGGAAATTATGCCGGTTGCTGGCAGCGATCCGGTACAGGGGTTACGCCTGGCTGAAACCCTGCTAACCAATGCCGGCTTTCAGAATGGCATGCTCTACTGGATCACCGATGGCGTGGAAATTTCACAAATGAAAGAGTTAAGCGACTTTCTTTCTGAAACCCCGTTTAAGGTGAACATTCTGGGTGTCGGCACCGCAGAAGGTGCACCTATCAAGCAGCTCAACGGCGAATTGCTTAAACGGAATAATGGCTCGATTGTGGTACCCAAACTGAATGCTGGCGCACTACAACAGCTTAGCCGGCAAGGTGGTGGCACCTTTGCCGAGTTAACTGCCAATGATGCCGATATTCGCCAGCTCTCAGCAACGGGCCGCTTTGAAAATCGCGAAACCGAGGATAATGACAATAACAACCAGGGTGATGAGTGGCGCGAGGCCGGCCCTTATTTATTACTACTGTTATTACCCATTGCCGCCTTTGCGTTTAAGCGTGGTTTGATCTTTGCTCTGTTAGTCTCAGTCACACTGACCCTACCCACGCCGCCAGCCAGCGCTCAGGAACAACAAAACCAGCCGGCAGAAGCACCCGAAGGTGCACCACAAAACGACATGCCTGGCCTGCCATGGTGGAAGAAGCCCTTCTTAAATGCCGATCAGCAAGGTTTGGAGGCATACAACGCGTCGCAGTTTGACGCCGCAAGCAGTAATTTTGAGGACCCAGCCTGGAAAGGCGCAGCCCAGTACCGTGAAGGTGATTATGCCGCAGCTGCCGAGACCTATGCTCAGTTTGACACTGCCGACGGTTATTACAATCAGGGCAATGCACTGGCCAGGGCTGGTCAATTGGATGCCGCAATAGCCGCTTATAATAAAGCGCTGGAAAAACGCCCGACATTCCCTGATGCCAAAGACAACAAAGCGTTGATCGAAAAGCTCAAGGAACAGCAGGACCAACAACAGCAGAATCAACAAAACCAACAGGACCAGAATCAACAGGATCAGTCGCAGCAAGACCAGCAACAGTCTGACCAGCAGGAGGGTGAATCCGGGCAGGATCAACAAAACTCTGAACAGCAAAATGGTCAGAATCAGCAGGATTCACAGCAAAACTCGCAACAAGATCAGCAAAATGCCGATCAACAGTCTGAGCAGGAGCAACAGGAAGGCGAGCAACAGGACGACCAGGATGCACAGTCCGAAGAACAACAACAGCAGCAAGGTGAGCAAGAGGAACAACACGCTCAGGCCCAACAAGGTCAACAGGAACAAAGCGAGCGGGATAAGGAAACCCAGCAGCGGCTGAACAATTTGTTGCGCCGGGTCCCTGATGATCCTGCCTTCTTACTTAAACGCAAAATGCAACTGGAAGCCCAGAAGCGGCAGTATCGCCGCCCACCAGATTCAAACCGGAGTGATTGGTAATGCTTAAACAACGCCATTGGTTTATATGGTTACTGTTACTGACCTTTTCAGCCCACGCTGAAGTAACCAGCGTCACTGCGACCGTGGATAAAAACCCGGTGATGCTCGATGAAGCCATCACCCTGACCGTAACCGCCGAAGGCGATGCTGAAAGAGAAGCTTTCGACAGCTCGGTATTGCTCAGTGACTTTGTTGTGGGACGCACTTCTGTCAGCTCGCAAACCTCAATTATCAACTTCGATACCCGGCGGACTACCACCTGGAGCACCACCTTGTTTCCGCGTAAGGTCGGAACATTTACCATCCCTGCCTTTACCATTGAAGGACAAAAAAGTGCGCCGGTGGAGGTAAGAGTTATTCCGGTTCAGCAAGGGGATAATGCCCCTGCACGGGATTATTACGTGAGTACCGAAGTAAACAATGATTCGGTGTATTTACAGCAGCAGTTGCGTTATACAGTAAAGCTATATCTGTCTTCGCAAATTGAGCGCGGCAGTCTGCAAGCACCAGAACTGGAAAACGCGCAAATCCAACAGCTCGGTGATGACAAGCAATACACTGAGCTGGTGAATGGCCGTCGCTACCAGGTAGTGGAGCGTAACTTTGCCGTATTACCCCAGCAATCCGGTACCTTTACCATTCGTGGCCCAGTGTTCTCCGGCGAGGTAATTGCCCCTAACACCAATCAGCGCTTTGGCTTTTTTAACCGTACCCAAACTATCAACCGGGTAGGGCCGGATGTGCAGGTAGAGGTGAAACCCATCCCCGCTGAAGTGAATTATCATTGGTTACCCAGCGATTTTGTACAACTGGATGAAGAATGGCAAAGCGATACTTTTACGGTGGGTGAGCCGGTCACCCGCACTCTTACGCTTACCGCGGTAGGCGTGGTAGAGGAGCAACTGCCGGAGATAGAACAAATCTATCCGCCGGATTTTAAACTGTATCCGGACCAGGCCAACAGTGCATCGGCAGAAAAGGATAATCGCCTGATTGTGCAGCGCACCGAATCGGTTGCCATGATCCCAACCAAAGCAGGCAGCTATATTATTCCTGAAGTGAGAGTGCCCTGGTTTAACGTGTCTACCGGTAAAACCGAATACGCAAAGCTGCCCAGTCGCACGGTAAACGTGATAGCCGCAGCCGGACAATCAACGCCAGCGCTAACTCCGGCCCCAATGCAAACAGAACAGCCACAACCGGCAGAAGAAGAACAAACACCAGCTCAGCCAGGAACAGCTGAGACCGCACAAAACGAATGGGATAATCTGCACACCATCATGTTAGCGCTGTGGCTGCTGACACTTATTGGCTGGCTTTTTACCTACGTTCAGCTTAAAAAACGAGGCCCGCGCAACCTTCCCTCTTCGCAAGCAGAAGCGGTCCAACCCACAGCGTCAGTCAATCAGTTACAGCAAATTGTTCGTCAGGGCGATATCCGGAAAATCCAACCGGCCCTTACCCAGTGGCTTAGTCAGTTCTCTGCGGCTAAGCGCTGGCAAATAGAGCAACAGATAAAGCCTGAGGTTGACGCGATGATGGCCGCAGGCTACGCGTCGCAGCCAGGAAAGTGGGATCCATCTGCCCTGCTTAATAAGCTGAAGAGCCTGCCAAACCGGCAAAGCGCTTCCGGGCAGGGACTATCCCCCCTCTACCCTGCCAGTTAATGCTAATTTGGTCGCTGGTTAACTGACTTTGGATAAATGGATAAATGGATAAATAAAGGAGCGTTTTAGCTCCTTTATTTTTTTTGAAAAATTTTATTCTTTTGTGAAATTAATTTATTTAATGTCAGGTCTGGTTAATCATGAAAGAAAAAACGCTCCGCTACGAAGCTTTGGTACGTGCTCTTCACGGTGATATTTATCGCTATGCGTACTGGCTCACAAACGACAAGAGTACTGCCGAAGATATTGTGCAGGAGACTTTCCTGCGCGCCTGGCGGGCATTGGATAGTTTACAGGACGAAAAGGCCGCAAAATCCTGGTTGATCACCATTCTGAGACGGGAAAACGCCCGGCGTTTTGAACGCAAGCAATTCGATTTAGTCGACTTCGACGAAGTGTCCGTTGCTGGCAATGAGGATCAGGACAGTGACGCAGAAGTTCGTCAGGTCCGACGGGCAATCGGTAAGCTGGCACCGGATTATCGCGAGCCTTTGATGTTGCAAATCATCTTTGGCTTTAGTGGCGATGAAATCGCCCAGCAACTGGAACTCAATAAAAATACCGTTATGACAAGGCTGTTCAGAGCGAGAGCGCAATTAAAGGATGCACTGACATCATCGTCGCAACAAAGAGGTTTTCATAGTGGATGAATTAGAATTTCGCCGTCGGGTCTATACCAACCCCGCGGATAACGAGAAAGATTTACTCGAAGCTGCTGCGCAAAATCCAGACAACGATGCATTTTGGCAGGACATCAAGCAACTTGATGAGAAGCTCAAAACTGCAGCTAGCGTGCCCGTGCCTGACGACTTAGCTAACCGATTGATCCTCAAGCAAACGATGCGGGAGTTTAATCAGCAAAAACGCCGCAACCGCTGGTATATTGGCCTTGCAGCCAGTGTTGCCTTTACCTTTGGTATTGCCCTCACTGCCTGGCAGCAACAACACGTACAGCTGGATCAGGCCGCGTTGGCGCATATGTACTATGCAGAGACTGAACAACCTCACGCGAATACAGAAGTAACACCACAGTTAGTTAATGCAAAGCTGGCTCAGTTTGGTGCCGAGCTTGATACATCCATTGGTCATATCGCTTCGGCGAATTACTGCATACTTGATGCGATCCGTAGTTTGCACCTGATTATCGAAACCCCAGAAGGGCGTATGTCGGTTTTCCTGGTGCCAGATCACGATAAGCCTATGAGCAACGACTTTGCTGACGAAGTGTATCAGGGCAGCAGTTATGCCCTACATAAAACCAACATTCTGGTTGTAGGTGATAAAGATGCCAATATCCCGGCATTTAAAACAGAACTTAAGCAATATTTAAAATTCTCGGCTTAAACGCCCCCTAATGTAAAACGCCGGGCAGGAATTGCCCGGCTTGTCCACCCATTCCTGTAAATCACAAAACTGTTTTGACGTTCAGTTAAACTGAAATGCGATTAAGGCCAAAATAGGTTTAAGACACAAAGGTGCACTGAATACCAAGTGCATGTGCACTATGAATATATGGCCAGGTAGCGGCCCGGATATACAGGAGTTTGATATGAGACTCAGCAAAGAAATACTGTTCGTTTTTATAAGTTTGCTATCAGGAGTCGCTCTGATCATTACCGTGGAGCAAGTAATCAGTGCCGAGGGACAGATAGTGATAATTGCGAAAAATTTTAGTGCGGGCGCGACTACAGCCGCCGTTTATCTCACTCTTAAATGGCTCAGCAGAACACGTCTACACCCCTGATTTATTATGCCAGACGCTATCGATTACAACTCAGTATGCCACCACAACCTTGTTGAACTTACATATCTGATAGAGCTTATCGTTATAAACGATTAACTTGCATAAATTCCTCAGCTTCACTTAAGGGCTTTCAAGCCCTCGCCTTACCTATTGGCTGTCATCCTGTTATAGTGGACCAACACGAGATGCTTTAGGGGCAAACCGGCTTAAGCAACGCATCCCCGTAAAAAGCACACTTAAATCAAACAATAATGAGAAGGGAACGCTAATGGCAGTTGGCACAATGATTTCTTTGGGACTGTATTTTCTGGTTATGCTGGGTATAGGCTGGTATAGCTTTAAAGAGTCCGATACCAGTGTAGAAGGCTATATGCTGGGCGGGCGTAAACTTGGCCCTGCCGTAACGGCGCTATCGGCCGGCGCCTCGGATATGAGTGGCTGGATGTTAATGGGCTTACCCGGTGCCATGTACGTAGCGGGAATATCGGCCATGTGGATAGCGGTAGGCCTGACCATCGGTGCGTTTGCCAATTACATTCTGGTAGCGCCGCGCTTGCGGGTATACACCGAGATTGCCAATAACGCTATCACCCTGCCCGATTACTTTGAAAACCGCTTTGCCGATAACTCGCGCATGCTGCGGGTGATTGCTTCGGTAGTGATTGTTATCTTTTTTACCCTTTATACCTCTTCTGGTGTGGTGGCCGGCGGCAAGCTGTTTGAGTCATCTTTTAACCTGAGTTACGAATTAGGCCTTTATGTTACCGCTGGCGTGGTGGTTGCCTACACCTTAATTGGTGGCTTTATGGCGGTGAGCATGACCGACTTTGTGCAAGGTTGCATTATGTTCCTGTCGCTGATTCTGGTGCCTATTGTGGTAATCATGAACCTGGGCGGCTTATCTGATGCCAATGCCATTATCACCGATATCAACCCCAACCTGTTCGCCCTGTTTATCGACGCCTCTACCAACACAGCGCTGTCGACTATCGGGATTATTTCTCTGCTGGCCTGGGGCTTAGGCTACTTTGGTCAACCGCATATTATTGTGCGCTTTATGGCCATTCGTTCGGTTAAAGATGTACCGGTTGCCCGCCGTATTGGCATGAGCTGGATGATTATGTCCATCATCGGTGCTTTGTTCACCGGCTTGTACGGGATGGCTTATGTGAGTCAGCAGGATGGCGTTAGTATCGACCCGGAAACCATTTTTATTTATTTGTCACAACTGCTGTTTCATCCGTTAATCGGTGGCTTTTTACTGGCTGCCATTCTGGCGGCTATCATGAGTACTATCTCCTCGCAGTTGCTGGTGACCTCCAGTTCGCTAACCAGCGACTTTTATCAGGTATTCCTGCGTAAGGATGCTTCGGAGAAAGAACTGGTAATTGCCGGGCGGATATCCGTCATCGTCGTAGCGGCAGTGGCCATTGCACTGGCTTATGACCGCGACAGCACTATTTTGTCGCTGGTCAGTAATGCCTGGGCCGGCTTTGGTGCGGCATTCGGTCCACTCGTAATATTCAGCTTGTTTGATCGTCATATGACCCGGGCATCGGCCTTTGCTGGCATGATCACCGGCGCAGTAACGGTGCTGTTATGGATTTACCTGCCAATTACCATTGGTGGTCAGTCATTAAGTGCCTGGATGTATGAGATTGTGCCGGGCTTTATTTTATCGAGTATTGCTATTGTGCTGGTGTCTAAACTAACGCAACCACGGGAAAGCGTTAAAGAGACTTTTGAAAAATTTGAAGAGGCACTGCACCACCAGCAAAACGTTATTTAATTAACACATCGGAGCAGCAATGCGGGGTTTATTAACACCCTGTGTTGCTGCACATCTCTATAGGCTATTAGCCTGATGACTTCCTTTTCTTACCCTACTCTTTCCTCGCTAATCCATACAAATCAAGGGCTCATCTGCTGTTACTTTTCGCGCTCAGATTTTTCCGTTAGACGTTAATAAACCAACCTTTATGACGGCTGAATTACAGTGGAATAAAAACGTAATTTCAAATAGCAAAATAACATAGCACTTTTGTTTCTAAATATGTTAGGGTTCTATGCATATAATCATTTCGTATATAAACCTAAACAACTTCGGACTCGATAAATGACTGATAGTATCCCGTCAACCACCCACTTGAAACAACTCGAAGCCGAGAGTATCCATATCTTTCGTGAAGTCGCCGCAGAATTTGAAAATCCGGTGATGCTTTATTCCGTAGGCAAGGACTCTTCGGTGTTACTTCATTTGGCGCGTAAGGCGTTTGCTCCTGGCAAAATTCCTTTCCCGTTACTTCACGTTGATACCACGTGGAAGTTTAAAGAAATGATAGAGTTTCGTGACCAGCAAGCCAAAAAGCACGGCTTTGACCTGCTGGTGCACATCAATCAGGAAGGCGTTGACATGGGCATGGGCCCATTCACTCATGGTAGTGCAAAACACACCGACGTAATGAAAACAGCCGCCTTAAAACAAGCCCTGAACAAATATAAGTTCGACGCGGCTTTCGGTGGCGCTCGTCGCGACGAAGAGAAATCCCGCGCTAAAGAACGTGTTTATTCATTCCGTGACAGCAACCACCGCTGGGATCCAAAGAACCAGCGCCCGGAGTTATGGAACATCTATAACTCACAGGTAAACCGTGGCGAGAGCATTCGGGTATTCCCTATGTCGAACTGGACTGAATTGGATATCTGGCAATACATCTACAAAGAAAACATCGATATTCCTCAACTCTACCTGGCTAAGCCTCGTCCGGTTGTTAAGCGTGATGGCGTACTGATTATGGTTGATGATGACCGTATGCCACTGGAAGAAGGCGAAGTACCAGAAATGAAATCAGTCCGCTTCCGTACCCTGGGTTGTTACCCACTGACAGGTGCGGTGGAATCGACTGCTGCGACCCTGCCTGAAGTTATTCAGGAAATGCTGCTGACCAAAACGTCAGAGCGTCAGGGCCGGGTTATCGACCATGACAGCGCAGGCTCCATGGAGAAAAAGAAAATGGAAGGTTACTTCTAATGGCTACCAATATCGTCTGGCATCAACACGAGATCAATAAAGAGACTCGCGGCGAAAGCCTTGGCCAAAAGCCGCGCGTATTGTGGTTAACCGGTTTAAGTGGCTCGGGTAAATCAACCCTGGCTAACCTGCTGGAGAAGAAACTGCACGAACAAGGTAAGCATACTTACCTGCTCGATGGCGACAACGTACGCCACGGTCTATGCGGCGATCTGGGTTTCAGTGATAAAGACCGGGTAGAAAATATCCGTCGTATCAGCGAAGTGGCAAAATTATTTGTCGATTCTGGCATGGTGGTATTAACCGCGTTTATTTCACCGTTTCAGGCTGACCGCGACTTTTGTCGCAACCTGTTAGCCGACGGCGAATTTATCGAAGTATTTGTTGATACCCCACTGGAAGTATGCGAACAGCGCGATCCGAAAGGTCTTTATAAAAAGGCCCGCAGTGGTGAAATTAAGCATTTCACCGGTATCGACTCTACTTATGAAGCTCCCCAGTCTCCGGAAGTACATTTGCAGTATCAGGATGAGCCAGCGGAACAAACCGCAGAGCGACTGTTCAACCTGCTTGAAGAAAAAGGATTATTATAATGGCGATTACGGATCCACTGGCACTTCAGGTGCTGGCCATCGCAAAAGAAGCTGGCGACAAGATCATGGACATTTACGACCGTGACTTTGCTATCTACGAAAAACAAGACACCAGCCCCTTAACCGAAGCTGATTTAGCTGCCCACAAGTCTATTGTGGCAGGTCTTGAAGCAATGTCAGAGCTGCCTATCCTGTCTGAAGAATCAGCCGATATCAGCTGGGACGAGCGTAAGACCTGGGATAAATACTGGTTGGTAGACCCACTCGATGGCACTAAAGAATTCATCAAGAAAAACGGTGAATTCACGGTAAATATCGCCCTGATCGACGGCGGAAAGCCAATTATGGGTGTGGTATACGCACCAGCACTGAGTAAGTCTTACGTGGGTGTGGTTGGCCAGGGTGCCTGGACAGAAACCGCTGAAGGCGTAACCCCCATCAGCGCTAAGCCACATCAACCGGGTGAGCTTTGGAAAGTCGTGGGCAGTCGCTCGCACCAAAGCCCTGAAATTCAAAATCTACTGGCGCAGCTTGAAGGCGAAACCGAACTGGTTGCCATGGGAAGCTCTTTAAAATTATGTCTGGTTGCTGAAGGTGAAGCCCACCTTTACCCACGCTTAGGCCCAACGTCTGAGTGGGATACCGGCGCGGCGCACGCGGTAGCATTAGCTGCCGGAGCCGACGTTACCGTACTGGACGCTGCTGACCCGCTGAACTCTGACGCCGAGGCTCTTACTTATAACCAGAAAGAGTCTGTGTTGAACCCTTATTTCCTCGTGAGTGCATAAGCATGAATAACGAAAACGCATTATTAAAAGAAGACATTCTGTCTTACCTAGAACAACACGAACAAAAAGATCTGCTCCGCTTCTTAACCTGCGGTAGCGTAGATGATGGTAAAAGTACCCTGATTGGTCGCCTGCTACACGACTCAAAAATGATTTTTGAAGATCAGTTAGCAGCTATTACTCAGGACAGTAAAAAAGTCGGTACCACTGGCGATAAAGTCGACCTGGCCCTGCTGGTAGACGGCCTGCAATCTGAGCGCGAGCAAGGCATTACCATTGACGTAGCCTATCGCTACTTCTCTACCGACAAGCGTAAATTTATTATCGCGGATACCCCGGGACACGAGCAGTACACCCGTAACATGGTAACCGGTGCCTCTACCTGTGACCTGGCAATCCTGATGGTTGATGCCCGTGCCGGCGTAAAAACCCAGACTCGTCGTCACTCATTCCTGGCTTCTTTGTTAGGTATCAAGCACGTTATCGTTGCGGTAAACAAAATGGACCTGATGGATTATTCTGAACAGGTTTATAAAGATATTCAGGCAGACTTCCTGGAGTTTTCCAAGCAGTTGAATATCACTGACATCCAGTTTGTGCCCATTTCGGCGCTGGAAGGTGATAACGTAGTAAACGTAAGCGAACATACACCTTGGTACACCGGTGAAACGCTGATGACCATGCTGGAAAACATCGAAATCCAGAAAGATGCTAACACCGAAGACTTCCGCTTCCCGGTGCAATACGTTAACCGCCCTAACCTCGATTTCCGTGGTTTTGCCGGTACCGTGGTATCTGGCTCGGTTAAGCCTGGTGATGAAATCACTGCACTGCCGTCTGGCAAGAAGTCGAAAGTAAAATCCATCGTGACCTTCGACGGTGACTTAGAAGTGGCTTATCCACCACTGGCTGTAACACTGACACTGGAAGATGAGATTGATATCTCACGTGGTGATATGATTGTAAAATCTGACAACCTGCCTCTGTTAAGCACTCAGTACAAGTCGCACCTGGTATGGATGGCTGATGAGCCAATGATGCCTAACAAGCAGTATTTGTTTAAATTTGCCAGCCAGATGACCCCAGGCTCAGTGGCAGAAGTTGATCACCTGATCGACGTAAATACCCTTGAGAAAACTCAGGGTGTTCACATGAACTTAAACGAAATTGCGGTGGTAGACCTTAAGTTTACGCAACCTGTGCCTTGTGATAACTACCAGAAAAACCGTGCAACCGGTGCGTTTATCGTGATTGATCGCCTGACCAACGGTACCGTTGGTGCCGGTATGATCATTGACGAAATAGCCAAGGACCAGCAGCATCAAACCCAGGAATTCTCAGCCTTTGAGCTGGAATTTAACGAGTTGGTACGCAAGCACTTCCCGCACTGGAATGCGCTCGATATTAGCAAGCTGTAGGAGCAGGTTCTCGCAAGATGGAACTTAACCAGCTACTGGTACTAATGTTTTTCTTTGGTACCATCGGGGCGCTGATTTTTACAAATCAGCGCCCTTCTACTGTATTTGCATTAACGGTGCTGGGGTTACTGACTACCCAGCAAATCACCTTTGATCAAATTCTTGATAACCTCACCAATAAGGGATTAATCACGCTTATTTTGCTGCTATTGGTTAGCAGCGCCATCGATAAAACGGCGTTTATCAAACGTCTTGGTCGAAAACTGGTCACGGCCAGTTTCACCAAATCCTACTGGCGCCTGTTTGGCCTAACCTTTTTCTCATCGGCGTTGTTGAATAACACTGCAATCGTAGCGAGTCTTATCGGCCCGGTAAAACAAAACCAGTATCATCCGGCTTCCCGATTACTGATCCCGTTGTCCTACGCGGCCATATTAGGCGGCACCGTTACTTTAATTGGTACGTCAACCAACCTTATCGTTGATAGTTTCTTACAAGAACATGGCCACCCGGGTTTCGGCTTTTTAGACTTTACCCTGTTTGGCATAGTCGCTGGATTAAGCTGTGGTCTGCTGATGTTTATGCTCTCACCGCTGCTACCGGACATTGCCAGCAAACAACGGGATTACCGTGAGTACATCGTCGAAGCCGAAGTAAGTGAAGACTCAGAATTGGTGGGTAAAACCGTTGAGCAAAACCATTTGCGTAACCTGCCTGAACTGTTTCTGGTGGAGGTTGTTCGCCAGGGTAAGCTCATTACGCCGGTCAGTCCTGATTTAAGTATCCAGGCGGATGATAAGCTTATTTTCTCTGGCAATGTAAAGAACCTGGACACGCTGAGCCACATCAAAGGGCTTAAAACCTTTGCTGAGACAGACGGCATTTTGCGTGAAAACCTCACCGAGGTTATCGTTTCCAACCGCGCACAAATTATTGGCCAGACGATAAAAGCACTGGGCTTCAGAGCGCTGTTTGATGCTGCCGTGGTGGCTATTCGCCGTGACGGAGAGCAGCTTTCTGGCAAACTGGGAGAAATTAAACTGCAGGCAGGTGACTTTTTATTACTCGCAGCAGGCCCGGACTTCCACAGTCGGCACAATATCTCGAAAAACTTTTTTATTCTTTCTGAGCAGCGCATCGCGCGACCGCTTTCCACTCCTCAGGAGTGGATAACGGTGGGTGGATTCTTACTGACTGTGTTGCTGGCAGCTACAGATATCTTGCCGCTTGGCATTGGATTACTGTTTTTCGCCGCTGTTCTGCTGGGCGCAAAAGTAACCACAAACGGTGAAATCAAACGTAACCTACCATTAAACCTGATTGTGGTAATCGTCGGGGCCTTATCACTGGCTACCGGACTGGAACAGTCTGGTGTCATCGATTTAAGCACCGAGCTACTGATGCCTTACCTGGCAGATACCAACTGGCTTATGGCACTCATTGTGGTGTATGTGCTCACCCTGCTACTCACCGAGTTTGTTACCAATAACGCTGCGGCCGCATTAATGTTTCCATTTGCCTATGGTTTGGTAGAAATTATTGGTGCGCCGTTGCTGCCATTTGCGTTAGCCGTGGCATTTGCTGCCAGCGCAAGCTTTATATCGCCCTATGGGTATCAGACAAACCTACTAGTCTTTAATGCAGCCAACTACAAATTCAGTCACTTTATTCGCTTTGGTTTACCCATTTCAATTGTGTACTCTTCCATCGTGATTGCATTACTCAACTGGGTTTATTTCTGAGTGAAACTTCACTTAACAAAGTTAGCTAAATTATCCAGAACGTTATTGCGCCCGTTTGCGGGCGCAATTTAATAGTGAAAGTATATGGCTAATACCTATCAGACTTATAGGTAATGTGAGAAGAGAGTGTAAAAATATATGTGTAAGTGGCATTCTTAACCTGTTGAAAGGAAATACAGAATGCCAATATCAGACAAACTTATCGATCAGCTTTTAGGAGGCTGTGATTCCCCCGAAGACATCCTCGGTGAAGCCGGGTTACTTAAGCGCCAGCCTTCTTGGACAGTCACAGTTCCCCAATGGACAGGCACTATTGACTTACCAGCAAAGTAGTAGTGTTATTAATCTGTTCATATTGTGGACCCAATGCGAAACGGAGTAATAAGTTAGATTGTTTTTTTGCACACCGACAACTCTTGAATCGAACCCAGGACAGACCGAGCCTTGGACAGCTACGACAAGTAGTCTGTTGGCAGATTGGTTTATGCATTATGGGCGGTCTTTTGCACTAAAACACAAATTTCAGACAGTCACTTTAAACCATGATTAAAGTTGAATGCGTTAGACCTTAGGTGTGGTTACATGGTATCAAATTTATACCAGGATGAAATAAAATTAAACAAGCAAAGGGGCTCGCCTCGATCACATAGACTTCCAAGAAAACATCCACAAGAAAATATACGATGACCACTAATTGGCCTGCTTCAGTGTCATTTGGTTTCTACGCTGAAAGAGTCCGCTTGATTGGCTTTTTGATTTTACTTAATTTTTCGATGCTCACTGCTGTTTTAAATTCTGTCTCAATTCCCGCGACCATAGCGTTCCAGTCTGCGTTATCTAAACCCACTCTGCTGAGAATTGGCGCTTCAGCGTCGTTGATTTTGCCCGGTTTGTCAGGGTGATAGTGGCGGCCTGTGAATTCGATGATTTTCAAATAATCTTCAAGATGAAAGGGTATTCCATCGGGCATGTTGTTGCTTGGATTTCCAGCAAAGGGTAACAGGGAGCGAGGTTGGCGGCTTGACCTGGCAGCCTGAATTCTCATTTTAATGCTTGTGTGAACGGATGATTCGGGCGTTTTAGCGATACGCGCTCGCACCGGATTTAAATCAACATAGGCCATACACGCCGCAAGCGACGCTTCGTCGAGTAACGCTTGCGACTTAAATCGGCCTTCCCAAAAGTGTCCGGTACACTCATCTTCTTTATTAGCCCGCCTGGCAATAAACTCATTAAGCAAGCGCATAAACCAACTGATATCATATAACCTGTATCGGTATACCTCCGCCAGGGACTTTACCGTTTCAACTTCAGCGTCACTCATTGTTGTGCATTCATCTGGCTGAATATAACGTTGGCACAACAGCATTCCTTTATACAGCTTTAGCCAACGGCCAATCACCTCTTGCGTGGATAAGGCTTCGGCTTTTTCTTTGTTTATTCGCAATACCACATGAGTGTGATTATTCATAACAGCATAAGCGCATACATCTATGCAAAACACATCCGCCAACAACAGAAGCCGGTCCTCTACCCACTGTCGACGATGCTCGTAGCTTTTACCGGTAACACTGTCCTCTCCACACAAATAGGCTCTGCGAACACAGCGAGAAACACAATGATAATACGGAGTGTCTGACAAGTTAATCAGGCTTTTACGGGGTCTGGGCACAATGTTAAACCTTACATTTAAGAATGTTAGGCCTATTCTGCACAAGGTAAAAAAAATACCAACTGTACACCAGAATAGAGAAGTAAGAGGAATGACTGTCTTTTATCCGTTTAGAGTGACTGTCCAATATCCGTTTAGAGTGACTGTCCAACACTTGGTTATCCAACACTTGGTTAATGAGAGTGACTGTCAAAACTTGGTTAAGTGAGCCAGCCTGTCAAGGAGACCCCGTATAGCGCCCCTCGGGCGCTTCCGGGGTAAAAAGATGCCCAGGCATCTTTTTAACAGTGGCTATCGGAACAACACTTTTTCTTTGTTGAACCAGAACACACAGAAGTACAACAGTGCACCGGCAATAACTGCAGTGGAAGAGAAGATGGCGAACAGTTGGAAGTAATCCATGGTGCCTTTAATCAGCTCTTTGATGGCCAGGGCTACGTTCGTTAATGGTACCCAGGCCCATCCGCCTTTGAGTTCGACGCCGGGCAGCATTGCCAGCATAACCGGTACAATAACGGCAAACACTAAAGGCGTCATATAGCCTTGCGCTTCTTTAAAGCTGCGGGCATAAATTGACAGGCTTAACAGCACCGCTGAGAAAATTGCCACCACAGGTACTAGCATTAAGAACATCAGCACAAAGTCGATAGCATTAATCGCGCTCATAAACTCGCTAACCATTTTAATTGCCATTCCCTGACTGATTACCAGTCCCCATACAGCCATACTCGATACCGTAATTAACGCCGAAGTGGCTCCTGCCAGCGCAATGGTAAGAAATTTACCTAACACCAATTTGTGGCGTTCAATAGGCGAAATAAGCAGTGTTTCCAGTGTGCCGCGCTCTTTCTCACCTGCGCCTAAATCAGTTGCCGGGATCATGGCGCCTTGTAAACAGAGCATAAAGATAAAGTACGGGATCATGCCGCCAATCTTTTCACCCCAGTTTTCGCGTTTGTCAGCCACATCGACTTTCTTAATCACAATTGGCTCAATCAGCGCCACTTGCTGTGACTCATCAAGCTCGAGTAAAGCGAAGGCTTTCTGCTGACTGCGCTCGGCATACACATCAACGATTTTATCCAGTCGGCGGCGAACCATGTTAAGGCCAGCATCATTTAAGTAGAGGCTCAGCTCGATCTGGCCACTTTGCAGCGCGTCCTCACTAAAGTTATCCGGAATAACCAGCACGAAATCAGCCTGTTCCGATTTTACAAAAGCCGCAATATCCTCACCTTCATCAATCATAACCTGATTGAACAAATCAGATGCAGCTAAGTCTTCAACCAGAGCCGGTGCATACTGAGCCCCCACTACGGCATAATCGAGCACTTTATTTTCGGCTTTATCAACCGCCTTACCGGCAAAAAACATCACCACACCAATCAATAGCGGAAACACCAGGATTGGCAATGCCACCATGAAAAATAACGTTTTTCTGTCGCGCAGCAGTTCTTTAATTTCTTTCAGCATGACTTTCCACATAACTACGCTCCCTGATTGATGACATGCATAAATGACTTGTGAAGTGACCCTTCCGCCTGCGCTTTAAACGCATCAAAGGAGTCAGAAAAATGGGTCTTGCCATGATGAATAACGGTTACCCGATCACACAATTCCGCTACCTCATCCAGGTGATGAGTGGAAAAAATCACCGGCACGCCCTGATCTTTCAGGCGACGGATAAAGTCCAGCACCGTTTGCGCGGCCATAATATCCAGGCCTGTTGTAGGTTCATCCAGAATAACCACTTTCGGGTCGTGCACCACCGCACGGGCAATGGCGGTTTTTTGTTTCATACCGGTCGAGAAATTCTCACTGCGACGGTCCAAAAAGGTGTGCATATCCAGAATATCAGCCAGTTCGCTGATTTTCGCATCGATCTGTTCTTCAGTCATACCATGCAGTTGACCAAAGTAGGCTATGTTTTCGCGACCAGTCAAACGTCCGTATAACCCGGTGGAGCCTGACAAAAAGCCAATCATCTGGCGAGCAACAACAGGTTTGGTTACCACATTGGTGCCATTAATAATGATTTCACCACTGTCGGGAGTGAGTGCAGTGGATAACATCCGCAACGTGGTGGTTTTACCGGCGCCATTCGGGCCTAATAACCCCAGCACCTCACCGGATTCACAGTAAAAGGACACGTCCTGTACAGAATGGAAAAACCGCCCTTTTAAACGAGGATCCTTTTTTTCCTGATCGCTGAGCTTTTTAGGATTCTCAACGGCGAATTTTTTTGCCAGATTTGAGATTTCTATCATTATCCTTCCCTAAGTTATTGTTATTGGTCCGTTTGGCTTGTGAAACTTCGTTACATTTTTTCACGCAAACCGATGGTAATTATGAGTATACTGGCATGACTAAAAATAATAATCTGCAGAAATGTTACAAAATATAAGGAGTCAGGGATGTCGGAAGTCACCAATCCGTTCCAGGCATGCAATAACATCTTTTTTAAACCTAACGGCGTGTTCAAAGCCATCGACGAAAAAAACAACTGGTCCTGGATACCATTTTTCGTTGTCATTTTGATGAGTGTGTTACCCGCTTACCTGTATATCAACTTTGTTGACTTCGAGTGGTATAAAAATATGTTGGTAGATACTCAGTATGGCGAATTGAGCCCCGCAGAACAGGATAACATCCGCGGTAACATGGCCCAGCCCCAGGTCATGGTAGCCATGATAATGTTCGGAATTCTGGGCCCTATTGTGTTTAACGCTATTCTGGCACTCTATCTGAACCTGACAACGAAGTCCGACGAAGAAAATCTAAACGGTTACACCGACTGGTATGGCTTTACCTGGTGGGCAGGCATGCCGGTTGTGGTTAGCACTTTACTGGGTATTGCACTAATCTCCATTGAAGATAACCATCAGATATTACCCACTATACTCAGCCCTTTATCCGTAGCCTATGTCTTTAATGTGAGTATGGAATCAGACTGGTTCGGTTTCGCTCAGGCATTGCGGCTGGAAACGTTATGGTCGGTCTATCTGATAACGGTAGGTATTACCCAGTGGACCAGTTTCGACACCAAAAAGTCTGCAATTATCGCAGCGGCTCCCTTTGTAATTATCATGGGTGTCTGGGCGCTGATTAAGCTTTTCTAAGTTTGGTAAAGCGGCAATTGAACGGTGGCTGGCGCGTTAGGCGCCAGTGGCCGAAAATATCCTGTATCGACATAAAATGCCTCGCTCTGTTCCGAATACCAGCCTGGTATCCCCAGCAATGGAATGGGTTTTAAGGTGTTTTTTGCCGCCAACCCGTCAAGTTTAGTAAGCCGCTCAGACAATGCCACATCTATCATCTTATAGCGGGTTTTCTCATCCATTTTCTCAAACCCTGCAGGCACAATCACCGCAAGCCATTTTGCCGTTAAGCCAATAAACGGGTCCAGCAACATTTCGTAAAGGGCATGACCAATAATCACTGGAAACAACGTGTTGCCCCATTCGTGCTGATTATCAACCAAACATTCCTGCCACTGATGGTTTGCCAACCTTTCCAACAGTTGATTACCTTTTTCGAGTTTGTCTTGTGGCAGGGCAATCACCAGCCCGCATTCATCAAAATGGGTAATGCGATTACGTTTAGGGGTTCTGGGGTGAATGCCAAACTGCGCAATTTCCTCACAGTGCAGTGTATTAATCAGCTTTTTGCTGCGCGGAAATGCTATCCACATCATCGCATTAAAGGTGTCATGCCAGTTGGTGCGTGTTGGCACCTGATTTTCCTCAGCGATAAACACTTCATAATAGCGCTTTGCTAAATCGGCCTGGTCATCATCAATGAAGTCCGGACCTGCCCAGCCTTCGTCCATCAGTCTGGCATAGTCATTAAGTTGTGGCGCACTAAGCGGATTGCGGCCTGCCATCCTGAAAGTGGAAAATAAAGTGTCTAGTGGCAAAGAGGATGATCTTGCTGAATCGGGGTGTGAAGACATGAGAAAACGAGGATATCTTAGCAGTTCAATTTTGTACTGAATTCTCTATACTGGAAAGCTAATGTAAAGCAATCAGAGAAAAATAAATGAAAAAAATCCTCCTGTTGCCGTTAGTTGTTTCCTCAGTAGCGTGGTTATCTGCCTGCTCACAGGAACCTGCGGCCACAACTTCGACAGAACAAAACAACTTTGATGCGGTATATAACAGCATTACTGCCGACAAAATTGCGCCGCCTCTTAAGACCCTGGCGTCTGATGAATTTGAGGGGCGTCTGCCAACGACAGCAGGGGAAAAGAAAACCCTCGATTTTCTGGTTTCAGAATTTAAACGACTTGGCCTTGAACCGGGCAACGGCGACAGTTACCTGCAAGCGGTGGAGTTGATGGAAATTACCGCCGATCCGGGCATGACCATGACCATTGGCAATCACACTTTTGACTACAAAACCGATATGGTTGCCGGCTCCAAACGTGAGCAGGATGTGGTAACACTTACCGATTCAGAGCTTGTTTTTGTCGGTTATGGCATTAATGCTCCGGAATACGAATGGAATGACTACGAAGGCCTGGATGTAACCGGTAAAACCGTAGTAATTCTGGTTAACGACCCAGGATTTGAAAACCCGGAAGGCGGTAAATTTCAGGGCACTACCATGACCTATTACGGTCGCTGGAGCTATAAATACGAAGAAGCCAGCCGTCAGGGCGCCGCGGGTGCCATTATTGTTCATGAAACAGCTCCGGCTTCTTATGGCTGGTCGGTGGTGGCTAATAGCTGGAGTGGCCCGCAGTATGGCCTGGTTAGCCCGGATAAAGG
>CENT01096271.1_pt1 | contig 39947 bp, 27 predicted proteins | sample 530141 | NCBI WGS metagenome assembly CENT01 (sample SAMEA2591074, study PRJEB7988) | marine metagenome | isolation source: saline water (ENVO:00002010), including | reverse complement strand
CTTGCATGAGCAAGATTACATGCTAAATTCGTGGGGATCCCTCAGCACCTAAGACAATATCTCGTCACAGTAAAGCAGCTTTAAGGCCACTATTTTTAGCTGATATTTCATTTGTTTACATCTAAGTTTTTTAATAAATAGTAAGTCATTAGGTAATCAACATTCCAATTAAGGTTTGTAATTACATTAGTCAACATGTTTACGTTTACGTAAACTTCCTGTAGAGTTGTTTCAACAACGAAAATCAAAATGCAAAAAATGGCCATGATTAAAAAATGAAAAATTTGCTAAGTATTCAACTAGTGAATTATCAAACGAATTTGATATTACTACTCGTAGTATTCGATTTTATGAAGATCAAGGTCTACTAGCGCCAATACGTAAGGGGCAAATTCGTATTTACTGCCCGAGAGATAGAGTCCGATTAAAGCAAATATTACGAGGCTGACGCTTAGGTGTTTCTTTTGATGAAACGGGTCCTTGTTAGAAATTTATGATGCGGATAAATCTAGCGCTAAATAATTAACTATCATGATGGAATTAATAGCAGAAAAGAAAGTTGATTTAAAACAAAAGCTTGATGATATGAATGCCATTTTGATTGAAATAGACACACTAGAAGATAACTGCCAGAAAATATTAACCGAACTAACAGACTTTACAGGAATAAAACATGATTTCTCCATTTAGCTCATTGAATTTTAACTTAGGTGAAACTGTAGATATGATCCGCGAAACAGTTAACGCGTTCGCCCGTGTTGAAATTGCGCCTCGTGCCGAACAGATTGACATTGACAATGAATTTCCTGCTGATTTATGGAAAAAATTTGGCGACTTAGGTCTATTAGGTATGACCGTTGAAGAAGAGTACGGTGGCTCAGGATTAGGTTACATGGAGCACATCATTACTATGCAAGAAATCAGCAGAGCTTCAGCTTCTGTTGGCTTAAGTTATGGCGCATGTTCAAACTTATGTATTAATCAATTACGTAAGAATGGTTCTCACGAACAAAAATTAAAATATTTACCTAAGCTTTGTACTGGTGAGCATGTCGGTGCTTTAGCAATGAGTGAACCGAATGCAGGCTCTGATGTAGTAAGTATGAAATTGCGCGCTGACAAAAACGGTGACAAATATATCCTTAACGGAAACAAAATGTGGATAACCAATGGACCTGATGCTGATGTATTTGTGATTTATGCTAAAACAGATATAAGTGCTGGTTCAAAAGGTATTACTGCTTTCATTGTTGAGCGTGATTATCCAGGTTTTTCTCGTCATCAAAAGTTAGATAAGTTGGGAATGCGTGGCTCAAATACCTGCGAATTAGTGTTTGAAGATTGTGAAGTACCCGCGGAAAACATCCTAGGCCAAGAAGGTAAAGGCGTAAGAGTATTAATGTCAGGTCTTGATTATGAGCGCTTAGTTTTAACTGGCGGCCCTTTAGGCATCATGGATGCGTGTATGGATCTCGTTGTTCCTTATATTCACGACAGAAAGCAATTTGGTCAGTCTATTGGTGAATTCCAACTGGTTCAAGGAAAAGTAGCGGATATGTATACGCAAATGAATGCTGCTAAATCTTATGCTTATACCGTTGCTCAAGCATGCGATCGTGGTGAAACTACGCGTAAAGATGCTGCTGCAGTCATTCTATATTCTGCTGAATTAGCGACAAAAATGGCATTGGATACCATTCAACTACTCGGTGGAAATGGCTATATCAATGAATTTGCTGCAGGTCGTTTATTACGTGACGCTAAGTTATACGAAATTGGCGCAGGTACTTCAGAAATTCGTCGTATGCTAATTGGTCGTGAATTATTCAACGATTCTAAATAACGTTTTATTCAAAGACAAACATTTAGACAACCAATAATAGTTTGATTTCAGCAACGTAGTCCAATGACAGGCCAGCACAGAAGTTAATGCAAGTTTCAAAAGCTGTAATTGGACAATATCCAAATCAAATAGTGTATTAGTAACTAATAATAAGGCTCTACCGTGGCAAAAATAGTCAGTAAAATAAATACTCGCAGCCAAGACTTCTTAGATAACGCTGCACATATGCAAACCCAAGTTGATGATCTGCGTGAAAAACTAAGCGAAATAAAACTTGGCGGTGGTGAAAAATATCAAGAACGTCACGTTGGGCGTGGTAAGTTATTACCTAGAGATAGGGTAAACGCTTTACTAGATGATGGCTCAGCTTTTCTAGAGTTTTCACAGCTAGCTGCCTATAAAGTTTATGATGATAACGTGCCAAGTGCCGGAATCATTACCGGTATAGGCCGAGTGGCTGGACAAGAGTGTGTCATTGTTGCCAATGATGCTACGGTGAAAGGCGGTACTTATTACCCACTAACCGTTAAAAAACACCTCAGAGCACAAACTATCGCTAAAGAAAATAATCTACCTTGTATTTATTTGGTTGATTCAGGTGGTGCCAACCTACCTAACCAAGATGATGTATTTCCGGATAAAGAGCATTTCGGTCGAATCTTCTTTAACCAGGCGAATATGTCTGCCAACAATATTCCTCAAATAGCGGTAGTGATGGGCTCTTGTACAGCCGGTGGTGCTTATGTACCAGCCATGGCAGATGAATCAATTATTGTAAAAGAGCAAGGCACAATATTCTTAGCAGGCCCTCCTCTTGTTAAAGCAGCTACGGGTGAAGTAGTAAGCGCTGAAGATTTAGGTGGCGCTGATGTTCATTGTCGTACTTCAGGTGTTACTGATCACTTTGCACAAAATGATAATCACGCACTAGAAATTGCTCGTTCAGCGGTTGAAAACCTCAACAGAGTAAAGGCCGTTACCATAAACTTTGAAGAAGTTATTGAGCCTGCTTATCCAAGCGAAGATATTTACGGCATCATTCCTAAAGATACTCGTCAGCCTTTTGATGTACGTGAAATTATTGCCCGTGTTGTCGATGGCAGTGACTTTCACGAATTTAAAGCCCTTTATGGCAGCACTTTAGTGTGTGGATTCGCCAATATTTATGGCTACCCTGTAGGCATAGTTGCCAACAACGGTGTGTTATTTGGTGAGTCTGCGGAAAAAGGAGCACATTTTGTTCAGCTGTGTGCTCAACGTAAAATACCACTGGTATTTTTACAAAACATCACGGGCTTCATGGTGGGTAAACAATATGAGTCAGGTGGTATCGCTAAACATGGCGCCAAGATGGTAACGGCTGTTGCCACTGCACAAGTACCTAAATTCACTATTTTAATTGGTGGTAGCTTTGGTGCTGGAAACTATGGTATGTGCGGTCGAGCTTATGACCCTCGCTTCTTATTCATGTGGCCAAATTCACGTATTTCAGTCATGGGCGGCGAACAAGCTGCTGGTGTTTTAGCACAAGTAACCCGTGATAAAAAAGAAAAAGCGGGTGAAACGTGGAGCGAACATGACGAGAAAACATTCAAACAACCAATTATCGATAACTATGAACACCAAGGGCACCCTTACTATGCTTCGGCAAGGTTATGGGATGACGGGGTTATCGATCCAGCTGACACCAGGCGAGTTTTAGGTTTAGCTATCTCTGCCTCATTAAATAAACCGATTGAAGAGACCAAGTTTGGCATCTTCCGTATGTAACCGGACAGAAAAAGGGTAAAGCGTACTTATTATGAATACCAATAACGACACGGTTTTATTAGAATTTAATGAGCAAGGGATTGCCACCGTTACTTTGAATAATCCTGATAAACACAATGCTTTTGATGACGTTATCATTAAACAATTAACTGATATTTTCAATGAAATCAGTACTCGTGATGATATCAGCATCATGATTTTAGCTTCAAACGGCAAGAGCTTTAGTGCGGGTGCTGACTTAGGTTGGATGAAACGTATGGCTGGTTACTCCTATGAAGATAACCTCAAAGACGCCAATGCGTTAGCAACCATGTTAAAAGTATTAAACTTTCTCCCACAAACAACGATTGCTAAGGTTCAAGGTGCAGCTTTTGGCGGTGCTGTTGGCTTAGCGAGCTGTTGCGATATTGTTATCGCAAGCACTAAAGCCAGCTTTTGTTTGAGTGAAGTGAAGATAGGTTTGATACCTGCAACCATCAGCCCTTATGTTGTTGATGCTATAGGCTTAAAAGCAAGTCGTCGCTATTTCCAAACCGCCGAACGCTTCTTTGCTGATAAAGCACAACACATTGGCTTAGTGGATGAAGTGGTCAAACCTGAAGATTTAACTGATGAAGTTAACACTATGATAGCTAAGTTATTAACTAATGGTAGCCAAGCTAGACGTCAGGCTAAAAAACTCAGTCAAGATGTGGCCTTTCAACCCATTAATGACAATTTACTCAAAGACACCAGCGAACGTATCGCCGCTATTCGCGTATCAGCTGAAGGGCAAGAAGGGTTAATCGCTTTCTTTGAAAAACGAGCGCCTAATTGGTAAAGCAAAGAGCTTCGAGTAATGAATGACGAAGCAATACTAAAAGAATAAAAGGATAAATAAATGTTCAATAAAATTTTAATTGCAAATCGTGGTGAAATTGCCTGCCGTATTATTAAAACAGCAAAAAAAATGGGCGTCTTAACCGTTGCCGTTTATTCAGATGCGGACAAAGACTCTATGCACGTTCATATGGCTGATGAAGCTGTTTATATCGGCCCATCACCTTCTCGCGAAAGTTACTTATTAGCTGATAAAGTTATTGCCGCAGCCAAACAAACAGGCGCACAGGCAATTCATCCTGGTTATGGTTTTTTATCTGAAAATGCTGATTTTTGTCGTAACTGTGCGGCAGAAAACATCACGTTTATTGGGCCTCCTGTAGGTGCCATTGAAGCTATGGGCTCTAAGTCTGCCGCTAAAAACATCATGGAAAAAGCTGAGGTACCGCTTGTACCGGGTTACCATGGTGAAGACCAATCACGCGATATTATCAAAAAAGCTGCTGATGATATGGGTTACCCCGTACTACTAAAAGCCACTGCTGGTGGTGGTGGTAAAGGCATGCGCCAAGTATGGAGCGAAGCTGAATTTGACGAAGGATTAGAAGCGGCAAAACGTGAGTCTATGTCATCATTTGGTGATGATACTATGTTGGTTGAAAAGTATTTAACACAGCCTCGTCATGTTGAAATTCAAGTTTTTTGCGATAACCACGACAACGCTGTTTATTTATTTGAACGTGACTGCTCAGTACAACGTCGTCATCAAAAAGTGATTGAAGAAGCGCCAGCCTTTTGTATGAGCGAAGAGTTACGTGCTCAAATGGGTGAGTCAGCCATAAAATCAGCCCAAGCCATTGGCTATCAAGGTGCTGGTACGGTTGAGTTTTTACTTGATATTGACGGTTCATTCTATTTCATGGAAATGAATACTCGTCTACAAGTTGAGCACCCTGTAACAGAAATGATCAGTGGCCAAGATCTCGTTGAATGGCAATTACGTGTAGCCGCCGGTGAGAACCTGCCAAAAACACAAGATCAACTTGTGCTTAATGGCCATGCCTTTGAGGCGCGCATTTATGCTGAAGATGCTGATAATGACTTCTTACCCTCAACAGGGAAACTTACGTTATTAAAAACCCCTATTGAAAGTGAAAATGTTCGTATTGATACGGGTGTTCGCCAAGGGGATGAAGTTAGCGTGTATTACGACCCTATGATTGCGAAGTTAATTGTTTGGGATGAAAACCGTGAAAAAGCACTCCAACGCTTAGCAAAAGCATTAAGTGAATATCGTATAAATGGTGTTACTACGAACATTGATTTTCTTTATAACTTAGCCACATCAAAACCGTTTATTGAAGAAGATATTGATACCGGTTTCATTGAAAAAAACAACCATCTGATTTTCCAAAATAATGAAAAACAGTTGAAAAATGAACTGCCAATAGCGGCATTGTTTCTTGTACTGTCTAAAGAGAACAAGGCAAAACAACAAATACAAAAGAGTAATGATCCAAACTCACCGTGGTTTATTACCGATGCATGGCGTTCAAATGAAGCCAATTTACATACCTTAGTTTTAGCTCACAACGATGTTGAATACACAGTAACCGTTGAACACAAACGTAAAGGAAACGATGCCTATTACGCAATTAATGTGAATGGTGAACAATTCGACTGCCAAGGTGAGATTTTATCGACCGTTCTTCATGATGACACCATTGTAGCCACCATTAATGGGCACCGTAGTCAAACGACCTTTAATCATTTTGAGAATACTATAAGCCTATACAGAGCTAATGGCGTGTTTAATTTCACTCATATATTGCCTGATTGTGGACAAAATGAAAAAGAAGATAACCATGGTGGTTTATCCGCTCCAATGAACGGCACTATGGTTAGTGTTTTGGTAAACGCCGGAGAACAAGTAAGTAAAGATCAACCGTTGGTCATCATGGAAGCAATGAAAATGGAGCATACTATCAAGGCACCAAGTAACGGCATTATTGATGAAGTTTACTTTAAAGAAGGTGACATGGTTGATGGTGGTACTGAATTATTAGCTTTCACCGCACAAGAAGAGTCGGAGTAATAATGTTATCAAACAAATTACCACAACACGTAAAAATTGTTGAAGTAGGTCCTAGAGATGGTTTACAAAATGAAATGATATCTATTAGTGCTCGCGACAAAATTCAATTGATAGAAAAGCTGGCAGAAGCCGGTGTTAGTTATATCGAAAGTGGCAGTTTTGTTTCGCCTAAATGGGTGCCTCAAATGGCGACATCAACCGAAGTGTTCGAAAAAGTTGATCGTAAAAAAGGGGTAACGTATGCGGCATTAACACCTAACATGAAAGGTTTTGAGGCGGCATTAGCTGCAAGAGCTGATGAAGTGGCTATTTTTGGCGCAGCTTCTGAGAGTTTCAGTCAGAAAAATATTAATTGCTCAATTGACGAAAGCCTGGAGCGTTTCGTTCCTATTATGGCTGCGGCTAAACAAGCGAATATTAAAGTACGTGGTTATGTGTCTTGTACTGTAGGTTGCCCCTATGAAGGAAATATAGACCCAGAGCAAGTAGCGATAGTGGCAGAAAAGCTTTTTGCCATGGGCTGTTATGAAATTTCATTAGGAGATACCGTAGGGGTAGGTAACCCCGCTAACGTAACGAAGATGATACAAGCAGTCAGTGCTCGCGTACCATTAGAAAAGTTAGCCGTTCACTTTCATGATACATACGGTCAAGCATTAACAAACATTTATGCCGCCTTACAGTTAGGTGTTAGTGTCGTTGACAGTGCCGTTGCTGGCTTAGGTGGTTGCCCTTATGCAAAAGGTGCCTCGGGTAATGTTGCTACCGAAGACGTGCTTTATATGTTAAATGGCTTAAATATAACAACAGGCGTAGATTTCGAAAAGTTATTGAAAGCGGGTTGGTTTATTAGTGATAGATTAAGTAAAACTCCTAACTCTAAAGTGTCAAATGCTTATTTTTCGCAAAATGAGTAACAGAAAACTAGCAGGTTAAACACCTAAATTATTGATTTTATATTGTTCCATTTGACACAAAAAAAAGGTGATAAGTACGATTAGCGATGTATTTTCAGTCGTAAATAAAAGCCACCATTGCTGTCGTAGTTCATAGGAAGAAACTTCTGTCTAACGTTGCTCAAGTAAACCTCTAAACATGGTGGGAGTGGCGACATAGCCCTCAATAAAAACCTACACCTTATGAGCTTTTATTAGGATCAGCGATAAACCCAAGTAACCAGACGATAAGCAATATCTGAGAAGCATTTGCTAAAAACAAACTCAATAATACTTACAAAAAATAAAGTGTTATAGATATTGAAGGAAAACGAAAATGAGCAACAAATTATTATACAAACAAGATGGACATATAGTTACCTTAACACTCAATCAACCAGAGCTACGAAACCCTATAACCGATATCGACTTTGTAGAATTATTTGTAGCAGCGATAGCACGTATAAAGGCCGACTTGTCTGTTAGATGCGTCATTTTAACTGGAGCTGGTAAGGGATTTTCTTCCGGCGGAAACTTAAAACATATGCAAGAAAAAATTGGAACTTTTAGTGGCGATGCCACAACCATTGCCGAAAACTACAAACAAGGAATTCAGCGAATCCCAAAAGCTCTATGGGCTCTGGAAGTACCCGTAATAGCTGCAGTTAACGGTCCAGCCTATGGTGCTGGGTGCGATTTGACATTAATGTGTGATATCCGCATTGCAGCTAAAAGTGCCATTTTTGCCGAGAACTTTGTCAAAGTTGGTATTATTCCAGGCGATGGCGGTGCATGGTTATTGCCCCGTCAGATAGGTCTATCTCGTGCTGCCGAAATGGCTTTTACGGGTGAGCCCATCGATGCCGAAACGGCATTAGCTTGGGGACTAGTGTCCAAAGTTGTAAGTGCTGATCAACTAATGCCAGAAGCCAACGCGCTAGCACAACGTATTGCCAAAAACCCCCCAAAACAATTACGTATGTCCAAACAGCTGTTGCGAGAAGGGATGCATTCTCGACTTGATTCATTATTGGAGTTATCTGCTAGTTATCAGGCCAGTTGCCATCAAACAGATGATCATGTTGAGGCTGTTAATGCTTTGTTAGAAAAACGTGATCCGACTTTCAATGGAACCTAATGCATGCTGTTTTATCTAACGGCATACTCGATTTTTAATTTAATAAAGTAGTTATTCAGCGCATTTAAATAGCGCGCAAGACCTATCTTCGCGAATACGCGGAAACCTCCCGCCTATAAGAAATATAGAGCTTAGTGTTTTTTACATTAAGTTATTGGTAATTCGCTCCCCTCAGGCTTTTTAATAACAAACTCCGGTAGTTTGCTTGGAAATAACAATGTCATAGTTTCACTACTGGTGACGCAATGTTTCTGGCAACTGAAAGGTAATGCCAGTAAGGGATTTAGCCTTCAAAACTACCCCGCAGGGTAGTTTTGAAGGCTTGTATATAAGTAATAATGATCTTGCTACAAATTACTAACAGTAATTTAACGTTGTGAAAATAATTTGAACAAAATAAAGGCGAGACAAAATTGAAAACTTTGCGTTATAGAATGGCAAGATATGTGATGCAACATAGATGGATGTCGATGTTAGTGTTGCTTGGTGTAACCGTTTTTTTTGCCGCCGGTTTGCGTACTGAATGGGTCCCTACTCACTACGTTCAATTAAAAACTATTTTTTCCGACTTACTGCCAAAAAATCATCCCTTTGTTCAAACTTATAAAGATCATCCCAATTTTGGTAATCCGTTAACTGTAACGGTGATGATCAAACGCAAAGATGGCGATATCTATAATCCTGAGACTTTACAAAAAGTCTGGGATATGACCAGAGATATCGATTTGACGCCTGCGGTCGATCACGATCAAGTGCTTTCAATTGCGACTGAAAAGGCGCGTTATTCTGAGGCAACGCCATTTGGTATAGAGACTCATCCGCTGATGGGAGACCGTTCTCCCCAATCAGAGGATGAGATAGAAGAATTCCGTCAGAAGGTAGAAAAATCGCCAGGTGCAAGACGATTTTTGATTTCAGAGGATGAGACTGGAACCATGATTACGGCAACGTTTATTGAGCGTTTGTTGGATTACGGGGTGGCGTTTAAATATATCCAGGATTTAGTTGAGACCGCGCGCGACGAAAATCACGAGGTCTACGTCGCTGGTCAGCCGATGCTGACAGGTTGGGTTTATCACTACGAACGTCAAATGTTGGGTATTTTTGGTATCACGGTGTTGGCGCTATTTGTGTCACTCTTTTTGTATATGAAGAATGTGGCGGGGGTCATTGTGCCACTGTTAACCAGTGTGGTGGCTGCTGTTTGGGGCTTCGGTTTTGTAGGCTGGTTAAAAATGCCTATCGAGCCACTAATAATGGTGGTTCCGCTGTTGCTTGTGGCTCGCTCCTTTAGTCACTGCGTTCAATTTATAGAGCGCTATTACGAGATTTATCATCACGTTAAGGATAAGACCAAGGCTGCCGAAATATCGCTTAGTGTGATGTTAGCACCTGGCGTTCTAGGCATTGTTACCGATGCGGTTGGGTTGTTTTTGATCGCTGTTGCGCCGATACCCGCGATGGAGCGCTTTGCTTTGTTCTGCGGTTTTTGGGCGCTAATTCTTGTGCCTGCAGGAGTGTTTCTTACGCCACTGTTACTCTCGTTTTTACCTGAACCGAAAAACGTTAAGAAAATCATTGGGGCTGATGGCGAGCACGCACCGGTTCATTTGTTTATCAAGCATGTGTTGCAGTGGGTAGGTCGGTTAACCTTTGGCAAGGCTGCGCCATATACAGCGGTGATCGTAGGTGTAGCGTTTTTGGTCAGTTTTGTTACTACTTTGGATATCAAGATTGGTAATCCGGTTGAGGGTAGTAATTTGCTGTTCGAGGAATCCGAGTACAACATCGCCGTCGGTGAGATCAATAAGAATTTTCCTGGCTTGAACACTTTGGAGATAGTGTTTGAGGCCAAAGATATAGAAAACCCTAACCGGGTAGCGCGCCAAGCGGAAACTTTTTTCGCAATGTCTGAATTGCAGCGAATTATGGAGAGTAGTGATTCTCCGCCGGTGGCTACTTTGTCGTTTGCAGACTATCTGCCCGAGGCAAACCGATTGTTTAGTGGTGGTAATCCGAAGTGGGCACCGATAGATGATTCTGATCAGGCTGTCAGCGCTGCTGCTGGGGGCGTTATGATTGGCAGTAGTCCTAAAGCATTTTCGCATGTTACTGATTTCGTGTTGCAGAACGCCACAGTCTCACTTTGGTTTAAGGATAATAAGCAAGAAACCGTAGATATGGCACTTGAGGATGCAAGGGCCGCCATCGAAAAGATTGGTGTCGATCACGAGGATTTTCTAGTTCGTCTGGGCTCCGGAACGATCGCCTTGCAGCAATCGATTAACGATACCGTGGATATTTATCAGTGGTACATCTTGGCGCTTCTGAACTTAGTTATTTTATTAACCTGTAGTTTCGCGTACGGCTCTATAACTGCCGGCATTTTACTAATGATTCCCGTCAATATGTCCAACATATTTCTGGCTTCGGTAATGGTATATATGGACGTAGGCTTAGATGTGAATACGCTACCAATAGCGGCCATCGGTATTGGGGTTGGTATTGATTACGGTATTTATTTATTGAGTCGTATCTGTGAAGAATACCAAGAGCACAAAGATTACGGAAAAGCCAACGTGGCGGCCGTTGCAACTACGGGTAAGGCTATTTTCTTTACGGCTACGATCGTTCTGTTCGGTATTTTGCCATGGTATTTCTTGTCAGAGCTTAAATTTCTAGCGGATATGGGTTTGCTATTAGTGATGATCATGTTGATCAATATGATCATGGCGTTAGTTGTAGTGCCTTTATCGGTGTGGTTGTGGAAACCCAAGTTTGTGCGCTCAGATAAGTTGTTGGTTGGTGAAGGTGTTGATTTGTCGGATTATGCGTCTGGCGATGAGGCATTTACCTAGATTTCAAGTTGTGAATGAAAGTTGCGTAAACGTTTAAATTTAGTTTTTCATAAAAAGTACTAGTGGGAGAAAACGATGAATATTAAAAAATACGACGAAGACTTTAGCCGTCGTCATTTTCTGAAGTCTGTTTCAACAGGGGTGTTGGCCGCTGGTGTATTATCGCCGCTTTGGCCGCTAATCGCGAAAGCTGGTGAAATTTCCAAAGCCTACCCGGACGAGCTGTTGGATATCGGCATGTTCACCAAAGGCAAGATAAAAACCGGTGACATTATCACCGCCGATAACGTTGAGCTTGTGAAAGATCTGCTTGATCCAATCCAATACACGCAAGTTTCGCAGATGGGGCGTCGTATCAAGATTGTGAAAACTACTACTGACATTACCAAGATGTTTCCACATGAGTACTTAGAAGCGACGTTGAGAAACAATGGGCAGGCGAAGTTTGATTCGTCCGGTAACGTTGTTACTAAAGACGGTAATCGTTGGATTGGTGGTAACCCATTCCCTGATCCAAAAACGGCTGCAGAAATACACTCTAATTTATGCTTGAGTTGGGGACGTCATGATCAGTCATTGTATGCCATACGAGATTGGGAGATTGGACCGGACGGTGGGGAGCAGTATCAATACGATTTCGTGTGGGCGGAAATGAACGCCGCGGGTTTGGTTAATAATCCGGATGGTCCGTATCTTGCGGGAGAAGCGCATCAAGATAAGCTTCGCCATCAAGCGGTTTGGTTTACGCATCCAAACGATGTAAAAGGTAGCTCTTTCCTAAATACGTGGTATTACGATCAGCGCAAACTCCCGGATTTAAGTGGTTATCTACCCGCGTTTAAGCGCGTACGTCGATTCCCTTCAAACCAGCGGTTTGAACCATTGTTACCTGGAATGACTTTCTTCCTCTCTGATGCATGGGCCTCTGGGGATCCAATGTTGACCTGGGGTAACTATAAAATTGTATCTCGCGGACCTCATTTGGGTGCGGTTTCAGGAAACTTTGAAACAGGTGATGAGAATTGGGAGCCAGGTGTACATGGTGGTTCTCAAGATAAAACGTTTTTCGATATCAGTATGGAGCTTTGCCCCGATGTGGCGGTTATTGAGTCTGAGCCAGTGGGGTTCCCGCGTGCGCCAGTAGGCAAAAGGCGTGTATATGTTGATTTGCGTAACAGTATGTATATTGGCACTGTCAATTATGATAGACGAGGTGAAATATGGAAGTCTTTTGAGCCTTCATATAGCCCTTATACCAAGGCTTCTGAAACTGTTTTGGATGGAAATCATACAGCTTGGTCATGGCGTACGGTTATGAGTCACGATGTCCAAACCAATCGAATGACTCGCTTTGTTCAAGCTAAAAACATTCGTGGTGGTTACTCGTCAACCTATGGCTTGGGTCCTGAGATGTATAATAAGTATCTTACAATTCAAGCAATTAGACGTTTGGGACGGTAATCACAGATTACCGTTGGGGTGTGGTTGTGATGCAGCGTACACCCTGATCACTGTCCTAAGATAGATCGTTGGGTCTGGAGTTGTAAATTAGTGGAAATAAAAATGACACATTTTAGCTGTTTGTTTTTTGCTGGCTTAGTACTGGCAGTAAACGTTTGGGCAAGTGATGAGCTGGTTGTTAGGCACCAAGGTATTCCTCATGACGCGCTTTATGACGTGTGTTTTCGGGGTGAACAAGGTGTTGCAGTGGGTGCATTTGGCATATTGCTGACCAGCAGTGATGGTGGTTACAGCTGGAGTAGCAGTGAGACGCTTAAATCTAAATCGGCACTGTTAGGTGCTGAGTGCTTGTCAGATAAAGTGATTGTTGTAGGTCAAGAAGGTGCGATCCATATTAAAACTAATGGCGAATGGCAGGAAGTTGAAACGCCGACCCAAGAAAGGTTGTTTGCTGTTGAAATGACAGATGATGGGTTAGGTATTGCCGTTGGCGGTTTTGGCACAGTGCTTCGCACACTCGATGGGGGTGCTAACTGGGAAACAATGTCCATTGATTGGGAGACGATTCTCAACGATTTTGTGGAACCCCATGTTTATGACGTCAATATTAGCGCAACTGGCGTGATTACGATTGTTGGGGAATTTGCGCTTGTTATTCAATCTAGGGATAAGGGTGAAACCTGGACCATTCAGAATAAAGGAGATGCCTCATTGTTTGCCTTGAATTTGAATCAATCAGGCACAGGCTTTGCCGCTGGACAAACCGGAACAGTTATAAAAACCACTGATGGCGGCGCTAGTTGGAAAACTGTCGATATTGGCGGTGAAGGTATTTTTCTTGATGTATGGTCTTCAAGCAAAGGAGAGGTAATTGTTATTGGCATTAGAGAAATGCTACGAAGCAATGATTACGGGGTGAGTTGGGCTTCTGTAACTGCTGGTGATATTGAAACCAGCTGGTATCAGAGCATTGGGGTAGCTGCAGTCTCAGAGTTAAATGAAGAAAATGGTACAAATGTGACTTTGCTGCAAGAGAAAGTATATGTGGTGGGCCATTCCGGTCGCGTCATTGAAGTTCGATAGGTCTATTCTATTGGCGTTGTACTTTTAGCAAACAACGCTTGTGAATAATAAATTTAAATAAGAGGAGATCATTAGCATGTGTATAAAATCGGTTAGGTCACACATTCTTTTGTTTGCTGCAGCAATCATGTTAAACACACCGGCTTTTGCTACAGATGTAAGTGTTTCAGGGTTTATTCGGCAGGAAATGGCATATAAAACAACGAACGATGAAAACATCTTTAATCAGGGCGGTAACCTTTTTAATGATAAGACAATTACGAGTACCTTTTCTGGGGTGGATGTAACGCGCGACGGCGAAAACACTAGCAATAACTGGGGCCTAATGGCCACTCGTGCAGAACTGGATTTTCAAATTCGTTTTTCTGATAACTGGGATGCGTTTGTGAAATTACGCGCGTTCTATGATTATGGTGTTTATGATAATTTCGAGGGCACCAATTACTTTGAAGTGCCTTTTTATGGTGACTGTGGTACGGCTCTAGAAGTGTGTGGTGATGACTATATGGTTGATCTTCCTTCGGCCTATCTTGACTACAATAATGGGCCTTTGTGGCTTAGGATTGGTAATCAGCAGATTGCTTGGGGTGAGGCTTTATTCTTCCGAGTAGCCGATGTCGCCAACGGATTGGATTTGCGCCGACACAGCTTTGTTGACTGGGCTTCTGAAGAATACTCTGATGAGCGTATAGCATCGCCCGGAATACGGGCTAGTTACCGCTTCAGCGACGAATGGGAGCTTGAAGTATTCACCCAGCAGTTTTCGCCAACTATCTATGGTAACGAAAATACGCCTTATAATGTTATTTTCTCAGCGTTTGTTATTCAGCAAGAAGATGGCTTTGACAAAGTCGATGACCACTGGAATAGTGGGTTTCGCTTAAGAGCTCAGTTGGGTGATCTAGGCTTGCAATTCTTTGCATCTAGTCGACGTAATCCAGACGGTGTTTTCCGTTGGACAGAATCAAATATAAACCCCTTTGTAGGTGCAGGTGGCATTCTTGAAAGTTTTGTTGGACCTAACCTTGCGGACTCACCTTTTGAGTTAGATACACAAGGTGTTTGGACTGCGGAGGAATGGTTCTACTATGCGGGGGCAGCCAGACTTGATGGTGTTACCGCTCTTGACGCTTCTATAGCAGAATTTCAGGGCTCCCAGAACCTCGGTGCCTTTCAGGTTACCGGTGACCCTTCAGGAACGTGTGGAGCGTTGGGGCTAGATGAGCGAGATTGTGCTGGCTTTGAATTGGACTTCTTCTTTGATAGCACCGGCTCTGGTTTTGGTCCACTGCGTGGAAACTTGGCTAGAGAATATCCTTATGAGAATGTGTTCGGTTGGGGGTTTAATTATGTCACGTTTGCCGAGCCAGATAGCTTCCTTGATCAATTGGTTACCCGTTTCGAAATGTCTTATACCCCAGACAAAAAGTTTACACGGCCCAGTCTAAGTCGTGAATATATTGAAGAAGACGAATTCGTAGCGTCTCTAATCTTCGAAAAATACCACCGTTTTAGCGAGAGTTTCCCGTCTACATTTATGGTACTTCAATATATGTTTAAGTCGGAGTCTGACATGTTTGGTCGTAACGTGAGTGGCTTTGACAACGATGGTAGACCAAAAGGTGATAGTAATTTCCACGCGATTGCTTTTGCTTTCCAGCAGCCTTCATCAGACTTATTGTGGCGCTATGACTTTGCTTTATTGTATGACTTAAACGGCGGTCTATTTGCTCAACCCGGTGTTCGCTATAAGCCATCAGGTGCAATTACAGTTGATGCTTATGCCAACATATTTTACAGCGATGGCGGTAATGATGACATTATCGAATCTATTGAAACGGCTAATGAAATTGGCTTGAGGATTGGGTATCAGTTCTAACTTTTTGCTTGTTTTAGCATTGAAGTAGGCCTTTGTAAAGTCGGCACCTAGGTGTCGGCTTTGGTTTTAGCAAGATTGTATTCTTTTGTAATGGTTAAGTGACGTGATATTGGTCTCTTAGTTTGTTTATGGGGTGGGTATTTATCATTATTACGTTTGGAGGGCTATGGTTTGTTTAATCTGAGTGAGAGTAACTCGATTATTATGATGGGTGGTCCAGTCGTCATTATTCTGTTGTTGATGTCGATCTGTGGCTTTGCGATTGTACTCTACAAACTGTTGGTCTTTCGGCGTTTTTCACATGCTAAAATGGTCAATATTGAACAGAAAATCATTGCATGGCAGCGCGATAAAGAAGTCGCCGTGTTTGATGTTGCTGATAATCCTAGCGATAAAGTAGAAGCGATAATCAAGCAAGTCGCGGATTGGTTAGATAGCGGTGCTGATATTGAGCTGATTCGAGAAGAGTTGCAGTATCAGGCTCGCAGACTGTTGTCGCAGGTGAACGGTCTACTGCGGCCGCTAGAGCAGATCGTTTTATTGGCACCCCTATTAGGTTTGTTGGGGACAGTGTTGGGCATTATTGATGTGTTTCAGAATATTGCACTTTCGGATGTAGGTGGCCAGACATCCAGTTTGGCCGGTGGCATCTGGGAGGCACTTTTAACCACCGCTGTTGGTATGGCTGTAGCTATTCCGTTTTCGTTAATGCATTCGTTTCTTGAAAATCAGGTCAACGCAATCGCGACACGAATTGAAGGCCTATTTACACGGCTGTTTACTGGCGATTTACATACCAGCACTGATAAGAACGCAGCGACTTGATGGCGATGCAATTTACTGAGGTTGGATCGAAACGAAAACGAGCTATTGGTGTAACACCCTTAATTGATATCGTGTTTATTCTGCTGATATTTTTTATTCTCGAGACAACATTGGAAGAGTTTAAAACGGTAGATATTAATTTACCAATGGCCGATGTTGAAACCGAGTCTGCATCCTCCCGTCAGCAGTTACTGATCGAAGTTTTTTCTGAGCACCGTTTGTGGATATCAGGCGTAAAAATAGATGCCGATCAGCTGGCTGATCATATCCGCTCAATGCAACCTGAAGTAACTATTCCGGTGCGCTTAGCGGTTGCCGAAAATGTACCGCTGCAATTACTCGTCAATGTGCTGGATGTTCTAGACGAAAGCGGTATGGATAATATTACGGTTGCGAGAATCGAGTAATGGACATTCGCGGCTCATCTTTAATTGAACGCAGAGGCCTAGTGACAGGCGAGCACAGCATTATTCCGATGATCAATGTGGTCTTTCTGATATTAATATTTTTTATGATATCGGGCAGTTTTCAGAAGCTAGAAACCGAAGGCGTGGGATTGCCTATTTCCGAGTCAAACCAGCCCTTGCGAGAGCAAGAAGCGATTACCTTAGAGCGCTCGGGCCTTTTGTGGTGGCGGGGCCAAAAATTTCCGATAAATGGAATGGACGCTGTGTTGAAACAGCATGGTTGGCAGATACCAGAGCGAATTGTTGTGGTAACGTATCGCGATATCGAGTCGAAACATGTTATCAATCTTATTGAGGCACTGCGAAATACCGGTGCAAAAAGCTTGTCGTTAGTCACTACAACTGAGCGTCCTTATGCTGGTTCAAAGAATTAGCAAAACCGCAGCCTTGTGGCTGACGCTATTGGCGTGTTCGATGTTTATTCATCTTTGGTTATACCAGCAGGCAAATAACACCATTGTTGATGTTGCGGCAGCACCCGCTAAAGCGCAGGTTACAGAAATTAATCTAGTCACGGAGCCGGAACCAGAAGAAGATACCTCGCTTGACTTTGACGAACCGCCAGAGCTGACTCCACCGGAAGTACTATTGAATACTACTGCGCTAGAAGCGCCCCCACCGGATGTTGAATTGGCATTAGAGGCGGCCGCTGGTAACGGTTCTAGTGGTGGTAGCATAAGTGATTTATCACGGTTGCCGCAAATTAACGCTGGCGAGGGCGCGGCAGGCTTCGGCGATGCGGTCGGTATAGGCCTGGATCAATCATCTAATAGCTTCGCTGCGTATATTGATAGCCTTTCCAAGTCAGGCTTGGATGTTGTCTTTGTTATTGATGTTACCGGATCTATGGATTGGGTAATCGCAGAGGTTAATGAACGTATCATTGATATTGGTGAGGTGATTCGTGGTTTGGTACCGGTAGCGCGTTTTGGAGTGGTTGCCTACCGTGATTTTGGCGATCCAGAATTTGTTACCAAGATCCAACCTTTGACTTTTAGTCAACAAAAAATCAGCCGGTTTCTTGAAGGGCTAGAAGCAAAAGGCGGTGGCAGTTATCAAGAGGCTATATCAGAGGCTTTGACAGTCGCCGTAAATGATTCTGGGTGGCGCAGAGATGCACAGAAGGTTGTTATTTTGATCGGTGATGCGCCACCACATGAGGAAAATTTCGAAACTATACTGAAACTGGCCAGTGCGCTAGGGAGCCAAAACGGACAAGTTTCCATCTTGGATGTCAGTCATGATTCTAACCCTGCACTAATAGAGGCGTCGGTGGGTCGAGCTGTCAATTATGCACTGTATAGAAACCAGCCCATGATGCACTATCAGGCTATCGCCGACGCGGGCGAAGGCATTGCTGCCACGATGGATGGCGATATACAGGTCACCCGACAGTTGCTCAATTTAATTATGGGCGGCCAGTTTAGCCAACAAATGTCGTTGCTTATGGAGGGGCTCTAAGGTGAGACATCTCTTGTTGTTACTCTGTTGGGTGGTTGTCTGGTGTTACTCAGCTCCAGTGCATAGTCTAGATGGTGCGCGCTATGAGGCGGAAGCTGAGCGACTTGGTTCGGCGAATGAATTGCTTGAGCTGACGTCAAAATTATTGGCGCAGGCTAAACAGGAGTTTGCTGATTTGGGTGCAACTGATTGCAAGACTATGGCGAATGTTCTGGGCGTGGTTGTAGAGAAGTTGAATGCCTTGCAGTCTGGGGAGCAATGGTCAACACAAGCGCATCAGCTTGGCGCAGAGATAACCAGCGTCTGTCGAAACAGAGTCCGATCGTTGGAAAGTCATTTTGGCGACGACGAAGTGGCGCTTGAAAGATTTTATAAATCGGAAGACTGGTATTCGTATAACTATGTTTTTTCTGGGGTGAGGTACTGGCAGGCATGGTTGGATTTTGGGCTTGCCAAATATTCCGATGGGAAGAGTGAGCGCATAGAAGCCTTGTCGAAAGCCGAGCGTGGCTTTCAGATGGCCTCTATGCGCATTCATTATCCAAGTACCGTTTATGGCAGTTGGTGGGGCTTGGCAAATGTTGCTTTGGAGCGAGAACAGTATGACAAGGCAGAGCAGCGGCTTCAGCTTCTTAAGCAGGCGATAGCCAGTGGTAGTCAGCTTGAACTTACGAAACTGGTTGATAACGAGCTAAAGTTATTGACGATCAAACAAGGGCGTGGATTGCATGATTCTTTGGTGGAAGGCGAACCAATTGTTAGTGATCAAGCGCGGTTTCTGGTCGAAGAAGCATTTGTATTGCTAGAACAGCAACGCCGCAAAGAGACCGGTCGCGTCGATGCGGCCATTCGACTAAAACAAGTCATCGCCGCGGGTCATTATGACGATGCCCTGATTGCCCGTATTCTGTCTTATAAAGAAGAGATTGTCGGGCAAGATATTGGTGTGCTTAGTTTCTTGGTTGAGGCGGAGTACGCCTACGATTATCAAAAATATAATACGGTTGTTTTAAAGTATCGTGAATTTAGACGTAGCGGCGGTGAGTCGTTGCTGCAATCTGCCAAGTTCTATCAATATCACTTCGTGGTTGGGCTGTTTAATACCGAGCTGTCGACTGATGCTCTGATCGAGATTAAGCAGCTACTCAGTGGTGAAGCACTAGAACCGAATTTATTAATGGCCGCTTCTAAGCTCTATTTTTCTATTGCTGCGCAGGTGTATCTAAAGAATGCTAACAACACCAACCGAAAAGACTATATAGCAAGTGCGCGTATGTTTATTGAGAATAGTGTCCAAGACAGTGTTGACCAAAGCCTTGGTTTAGCGTGGTCGGTATTGGCGAAATTTGAAGAGGACAAAGCAAAGTCTGATCACTATTTTCAAACAGCGAGCCAGTATGAGGAAAGTACCGATAACGTAAACTATGTGAGGTATCAAAAGTTAGCTGCGAGGTTTCATGAAGCTTATACCGCCGACGATAAACGCTTGAAAGCCAGTTTGGCAAACGAGGGACAGGCTATTTTTTCATCGTTGTCGCGGGAGCTAAAAAAAGCCCCTATTGTTAAAGCACAAAATTTACAGTTTTCTGCTGCAATTACCGCAGATACAACTGCTGCGCTGAGCCGCATTGAAATATTGCGGGGTGACAATATCCAAAACACAGCCTTATTAAAAATATTGTTTCGCGCCAAACTTATATTGCACGATAGAAATGAGCCCCCTAAAGCATTGCCCCAATTTATTACTGATGAAATCAATAAACAGCCGACGTATTGGATGTTAGACGAATTGTTCAAAATGCTGGTTATTAAAGACCACTCAGAAGACCTGTCTGATATTGCAAATTTGGCAGCTGCACTGGCACCGGCTTTCGCTAAGCAACCAGTGAATCAGCGTTATTTGCTTCGGTTGCAGATACGAGGTTTGATCGCTAATAACAATAATAGCCTCGCTTTTGATTTAGCGGATGAATTAGTCCACAAATACCCCAACTCCGGCGATGCATGGAAACTTTATGCCATTGCTGCTGAGCGGTTAAAGAATGATATTGAGGCAGATCGAGCTTGGGCAAAATTGGCTAAATCTGTCCCAAAGGGTTCGCCACAGTGGTTACAGTATGTGCTTAAAAGGACGGCCCTTAATAGTCGTCGCGATGTTGCCGAAGCCTGTAGCTTGCTGGCCAGCGCGGGCGCTTATAAGCATCTTATGGAAACAGATATTGAAAACGAATTTAGGCTCTGGATGAAAAATATCAACTGTCAGAACGAATACTCGGGGAGCGTATAGAAATGTATTTGTCTAAATATGATGCTAGTTATAGTCGACGTCATTTTCTTAAACAGATGGCAAAAGGCGTAATTTCTACAGGTGTGTTAATGCCACTGTGGAGTGCGATTGCCGATACTGGAGACGTCACTTTGGCTTATCCGGACGAGCTGCTTTCAATTGATAGCTATAGCAAGGGTAAGGTATCCACTGGCGATATGATCACCGCCGAAAACGTTGAAAGCGTAAAGGACTTGCTAGACCCAGTTCAGTATTTTCAGGTTTCCCAAATGGGCCGAAAGTTGCGGGTACTCGATACCACTACCGATATTATGAAGTTGAACCCTTGGGAATACATTGAGGCAACCTTAAGAAATAACGGACAAGCCATGTTCGCCAAAGATGGTAACGTGGTTACCCGTGACGGTAAGCCTTGGATCGGTGGTAACCCCTTCCCGAATCCAAGCTCGGCCAAAGAGATTTTTGCGGGTGCGACATTGAGCTGGGGTAGGCACGATCTATCAGCCCATGCGATTAAGGAATACGATATTAATCTGGCGGGTGAAATTGCCTATAAATACGATTCATTTTGGGTCGAAATGTCGCCAGTTGCCAGAACCGTGTTGCTGCCTAAGCCCTATTGGCCGGGTCATGAGGATAAGCTGCGTTATCAGTCGATTTTCTTCTTGTCACCCAACGATATTAAAGGTACTTCATATCTGAATATATGGCACTACGATCAGAGAAAGTTTCCTGATCTTTACGGTTACTTACCCGCATTTAAGCGAGTAAGGCGGTTCCCGACTAATCAGCGGTTTGAGCCATTAGTGCCGGGTTCAACGCTTTATCTTTCGGATGCGTGGGCCGCGGGTGACCCTTTCCTGACGTGGGGTAACTACAAGATTGTAGGTAGAGGACCAGTGTTAGCTGCGGTCTCACGTAGTTGGAAGTCAGATCACGAGAACTGGGAAGGTGCAACACATGGTGGGCCGAAAGGTAATAGTTTCTGGGATACAGATGTTGAGCTGGTACCCGAGGCTATTGTGGTAGAGGCGGAGCCGTTGATGTACCCACGTGCCCCAGTGAGTAAAAAAAGAGTGTGGTTTGATGCACGTACGCTACTGCCACTGAGCATGGTCTCTTATGATCGCCGAGGCGAGATTTACCGATCTTTCGATGCTGCGTTCTCGCTGTATGAAAATGGCGACAAAAAAGTCATGGATGGCGATCATCCATTATGGACATGGACTCGTGTCCATGCGCATGACGTGCAGACCAACCGAGTCACCCGACTTGAACAGGTGCGTGAGGTTGCAGGGAGTTATAAGTCGACTTTTAACCAAGACGGACTCTATAGTAAATATTTGACTAAATCGGCTTTGCTAAGAATGGGGCGTTAGCGACAAATAAGCTACTCGAGAATAGTGTTTTTTGCTGATTATAATCATTCTTTACAGTATAATCACATTTTAATAACATAAAGCTCTAGGTTCTTAAAAAGTAATTTCCATGATTAAACATCAGTACAGTTATAAGTATTGTCCGCCAGAACCTTTTGTAGCAGCGGTTAGGCGAGAAAGATTGCTTTCACAATTTGGATTAAGCAAAAAATACTCGGTCGCGGTCATTCAAGGCCCTGCTGGGCACGGCAAAACAACTTTGATGCAGCAAATTTATCAAAAGGCCAAGGAGTCTGGGGCCTTGGTGTCGTGGTTAACACTGGATGATTCAGATAACGATATAAGCCTTTTCAATTTGTCGTTGCGCACCTTAATAAAGAATACTATCGATAACTTTGCGCATAGCGACATACTTGACCAGACGAGCAAGGGTGCCGGCGCAATTGAAAATATCTTGCGTTTGCTTGAGTCGATTGATCAGCCCGTGGCGCTTTTTTTAGATGAGTTCCAAGTTATTCAGGAGCGAGTTAATTTGCGTCTATTGTGTTCAATACTCGAAAGAAGCCCAGCCCGCATAAAGTTCTACCTTGGTACCCGTTCAATTCCTGATTTAGCGCAGGGCCGATTGCTTATTAGTGGTCGATTAAAGTATGTCGCCTCGGATGAGCTTCGTTTTTCTAACGAAGAGGTCAAAAACTTTTTAGAGAATGCTGGGTTAGAAGTGAGTATCGCTGAAGCTAAAGCTTTTCGAAATAAAACCGAGGGTTGGCCAGCCATTCTGCAATTGCTCAACCTTGCGCTAAAAAGCAACAGAGTGAATCGTGAAAATATTCTCGTTTGGGTGAAGGGTTGTCCCAATGAATTACGATCATATTTGGCTGAGCATGTTATGTCGGGCCAAGATGAGCAGGTCCAGCAATTCTTATTATTGACTAGTCCACTGCGGCGATTATCGCCTGAACTGTGTGAATTGGTTACCGGAAGCGCGGGTTGTAAACAGACCTTGGAACACTTGGTGAACCAAGGCATGTTTATTCGTTCCCTGGACAATCAGAAACAGTGGTTTAAGTACCACTCGGTTTTTTCAGAATACTTGCGCGCCCAGCTAGAGTTAAAGTTTCAAAAGAAGGAAAGCGAAGTGCATCGCATTGCGGCGCATTGGTTCCTCAAAAATAATCTGTTAGAAGAAGCTATCTATCATGCTACACAATCGAAAGATTTTAATTTGGCGGCTGATACATTGGAACGGTATTCTGAAGAATTAGTTCGTAATGCTAGATTAGGCACCTTAGAACAGTTGTGCTCCAGTTTGCCTGAGGAAGTATTTGAGTCTCACCCGATTTTGTATTTGTATTATATTTGGGCCTTAATGTTTCTGAGTTCACATCAAAAATCGCGGAAGATGACGGAAAAACTCGAAGGCTTTTCTCAGAAAGAGTTTGATAGGACGGGAATAGAACTGTCAACACGCATTATTAAATGTGTGGCCGATATAGCTTACGATAACTTTGAAGATAGTTTGTCTCAAATTGACGCGGTCCCCATTAATGTGGATTCAAAAATGTCTAAGTTTAGGCATTTTGAATGTGGAGCGTTTTCCAATGTAAAAGCCATTAATAGAATTCAGCGTGGAAAACTGATGGAAGCTCGAGGTTTTGCGCTTATGGGCGAATCATTTGGCGTATCAGGCGAGGCAACCTTTAGCAGTTCTTATTCGTCCAGCCTGCTAGGTTTAACCATGATTCTGAGTGGCGAGCTATGTGGAGCGGTCAAACATTTACGCGCAGCACTTAGATCCAAGGAGTTAAAGATCCATGACTCCTTATCTGATGCCTCGCTTTCAGCAATATATGGCTACGCGCTGTATCTGTCAGGTGATTACGCACAAGCGGAAAGTCATTTACGGGACTCGATAGATATGATCTCGCAAAGTTTACCCACTGACTGGCAAATACTCGCGCATATTGCTTTGGCCCGTTCTAGCGCAATGGAGGAACGCGAAGATACCGACAGTTTAGAAATTTTAGATCGAGCTGAAAGGTTGGCGCTCACCAATGGGCGACCGCGTTTATTTAGGGCAATAAAGCGCGAGCGTATCCGCATGGCATTGATCAATGGAAATCAAAATGATGCTAAGGCGCTTTCAGCCATGCAAAATTTGATGGTCAGCGAGCCGGCCTTACCTCGTCGCTGGATTCATTTGGCAGAGAATTCCGATGATGAATTTATTGCGGCGATGCGATTAGAAGTTCACTGTGGTGATGCCGCCAGCGCACTGAAAACCCTAACGACAGAGCTTAACAAAATTAACCACAATGAACGAGAGCTAAGAAAGATAAAAATATTGATACTAAGTTCGTTGGCGAGTTGGGCATTGAATGCAAGGGGCAACTCATTTCGCCAGATATTACAGGCGCTAGAAGTGGCAGTGCCACAACATTATATTTCAATCTTTTTTGAGGAGGGCCAGCGCTGTATGGATATTTTGTCGGCACTCGTTAAAGAGTCAAAAGAAGCGCTAGCGCCTAAGATATTGGACTTTATATTTGAGCTTTCCCCAGATAGTAGATGTGCTGGAAGTAACGGTTCGCCAAAGTTTCAAGAGCCGCGTCTTATTGAGCCACTAACCGATAAGGAACGCGCGGTAGTGGCTTTGGTAATTGATGGCTTTACTAATAGAGAAATTGCCGATCAATTGTTTGTGTCTTACAACACCGTTAAATTTCATATGAAAAATATCTTCAGCAAACTCGCGGTTAAGAACCGTGTGGGCTTGGTTCGGTTTGCTAGAAACCACCAGCTTGTTTAGCCTATTTGTTGCAGTGCTTAGGGCTCCTCTCTTCCCTTTTTGAGCCTGTCGATGGCCGAAAGCCGGAGTTTCGTGGATCAATCATTGGCCCGCAAAACGTTATTCCATATTTCTCAATAAATCTACCCTCGAGGGTAGGACATTCTGTTTGTGTGTTAGTTATTCTAAGCTCTTGCTACTTAACAGAAATCTAAACTTTTTCGATGAAAGAAGGTTTTTGTAAAAGGTTTGGCTGCAATCTTTGGAGAATGATATGAATGGCTCAAACGTAAACTATTTAACAAATAAAGTGGTTATGGTGACGGGAGCGGCACGCGGTATTGGTGCGGCGGTAGCAGAAAATATGGCTAGAGCGGGTGCGGCAACAATTGCGATTACAGATATTGATGTTGATGTAGGTGAAAAATTTGCTGCGCAATTGAATGATAGATATGCGGTCGAGGTGTTGTTTTTCCCTATGGATGTGACTGATGAATTGGCTTGGTCTGAGGTTGTAGGGAAGGTTGTAACTGCGGCCGGTGGTCTCGATATTCTAGTTAACAATGCAGGAATTGAAATTGCTAACCTTATCGAAAATTATTCTTATAGCGATTATAAAAAACAAATGAGTGTTAATTCGGATGGTGTATTTCTAGGCTGTCGCGAGGCTATACGAGCCATGAAGCCCGGAGGACAGGCGGGGAAAGGCGGGAGTATTGTCAATTTGTCTTCTATAGCAGGGTTTATTGGTTTGCCAGGATTTTCTGTATACGGTGGTGCAAAAGGGTTTGTCAGGTTGATCAGTAAACACCTGGCCGTTGAGTGCGCTAAGTTGGGCTACGGTATAAGAGTTAACTCGGTTCACCCTGGGCTGATTGAGACGGATATGGGTAATCAGGTTTGTGAGCATTTTGTTGCTATGGGTTTGGCGGAAACGCTAGAAGAAGCGACCCAAGCAGTAGAGAGTTCAACTCCAATGGGCAAGCTGGGTAACGTGGATGAAGTTGCTGCAGCGGTGACTTATTTGGCGTCAGATTCTGCATCTTATGTTACTGGGGCGGAGTTGGCTGTTGATGGTGGCTGGGCGGCGTCTTAGATAATTATTTGTAAAGATGTGGCATTGAATTGCACCTAAACGCTAAGTCGATGAGTATTTAATCAGGATAAAATTATGACTGGAAGAATAGGTAAACGAGTTGTTTTGGTTGAACCCAACGAGGATTTACAGTTGTGGGAACGCCCTGTACCGCAACCAAAGGCCGACGAAGTATTGCTCAAGGTGGAGATGGGCGGAGTGTGCGGTACCGATATACATTTCTGGAAGGGAGAGGTGCCGTTACCAGGGCCGATAGGTCTGGGTCACGAGGGAATTGGTCGGGTGGAGGAGTTAGGTAGCGCAGTCAGTACCGATCATGCGGGTACAACTATAAAGCAAGGTGATCGGGTTTATTGGATCCCAGTTCATCCTTGTGGGCGTTGCTATTACTGTTCGGTTGAGAAAGATGGTTCTCGCTGTGAACGGGTGCTTGAGACGATGTTTCTTGATGGCAATGTGTCGGTCTCGTCTGGTTACAGTGAATACGCCAGAATACCTGCAGGAATGCCTTTTTATCGGATTCCTGATGATACCCCTTCAGAGGCAGTGATTGCTTTTGGCTGTGCCATGCCAACAATGTTGCAGGGGCTGGAACGGCTGGGTGATATATCTATAAACCAGACTGTTGTTGTACAAGGATCTGGCCCTGTGGGTTTGGCCGCCACCATGCTTGCCAAGATTAGAGGCGCTCGGGACATTATTGTTATTGGCGCACCTAAGAAGCGGTTGGAAATGGCTCTCGCATTAGGCGCAAAAACTATCATTAGTGTAGATGAGTATGATGCTGAGGCTCGGATCGCCAAGGTGCAGGAGTTAACAGAAGGCCGAGGAGCTGATGTTGTCATTGAGGCTGCTGGAGTGGTGCCCGCATTTGCTGAAGGAATCAAAATGACGGCTAGTGGCGGGCGATATCTGCTGGTAGGACTTTGGTCGGCTCCAGGTACGGTTGAGGTAGAACCCCGTTACTTGAACAATATGAATTTGCAAATTATTGGCACCTCAATGTTTCAAGCGCGACATATATACCAGGCCGTTCAGGTAGCGCAACAGTTTCATCGTGATTTTCCTATGGCGGAAGTAGTGACAGACCGCTTCTCATTATCAGATTGTCAGTGTGCTCTTGAGGGTGTGGCAAATTTGAAAACAGTTAAATCCGTTATTGTGCCGTGAGGGTAGCAATACTTTAAGTCTCAATCCTCAGACTCTGGTTCACCCCATCATTTATCCCCCCATTTTTGCCTCGTTAAATTGCGGGGGCTTTCTAACGCCTGCGTTTGTTTCCCACGTTTATGACTTTCTCCTAGGAATGTAAAGTTATTGTGTCTTTAGTTTTACAGGATAGTTAAAAACTACCCTGTAGGGTGGCTTTTAGGACGAAGCATAGCGTTACAGTGGCAATCATTGTTCGTAAAAATAAAAGCGATAGCGCATTAATTAGGGGTTGTTATGGGAAAACTAATAAATATAGATAACGGTGGCACGCTCACCGATTTTTGTGCTTTGGATAACGGTAAGGTCTACCACACGAAGTCACTCACCACGCCATTTGACTTGAGTAAGTGTTTTTTTGATGGCTTGAGTAAGTTGGCCAGAGACATTTACGGCGACGAAAAGCGCGTCAGTGAATTGCTGCAATCAACAGATTATATTCGCTACTCTACAACTCAGGGTACTAATGCTCTGGTAGAGAGAAAGGGGCCTCGCCTCGGCTTGTTGGTGTCTAAAGGGGATGACCTTTCGGTGCTAAAAGAGACGACCGCTGAGGCTTCGTTATTTAAGGATTTGGTCGATGATCGTATCGGTGAGCTCGACTTTTCTCTAAGTGGAGACGCGTTAGAAACCAGTATTGTGAGGGCTGTTAATAGTGTCGCGAGCGCTGGTGCCAGTCGGATCATTCTTTCGATTAATGTGGGTGATTTTAAGCAGGTAGAGGACAGCGTTAGCCGAGTTGTTGGTCGTAAGTTTCCCTCGCATCTGTTGGGTGTTGTGCCAGTGTTGCCTGCCGGTGAATTGAGTGATGATCTTCATTATGGTCGGCGTACTTGGTCGGCTCTATTAAACTCGTTTTTGCACCCAGCTATGGAGCGGTTTTTATACAGTGCTGATCATCGTCTTAAAGATCACAAAACTAAGAATCCGTTGCTGATTTTCCGTAATGATGGCGGTGCCGCTAGGGTCGCGAAAACTATGGCGATTAAGTCGTATAGCTCTGGCCCTCGTGGCGGGATGGAGGGCGTTAAGGCTCTGTCTGAACATTACGGATTTAAGAAGTTGCTTTCATACGATGTGGGTGGAACTACTACTGATATAGGTGTTGTTAACGACGGCGTTCTAACAACAGAGATGATTGGTAAGGTTGAAGGTGTTGAAGTTAACTTCCCGCTAGCAGATATATTCAGTGCTGGCGTTGGTGGAAGCTCAGTGATTGCCGCTGATGACGGGGTTATTACTGTTGGCCCTGAATCAGTTGGGGCCGCGCCTGGGCCGGCTTGTTTTGGTCTGGGTGGTACGCAAGCTACTATTACCGATGTGTTCTTGCTGTTGGGTGTGCTTGATTCCTCTACCTATTTCGGTGGAGAGTTGAGTTTGGATGAGGCGCGTTCCGAAACCGCTATTATGACCAATATAGCGAACCCGTTGGGCCTAAGTTTGTATGAAGCGTTGGAGCAAATGTTCCAAGCTTGGGTGCAAAAAATCGCCAACGGTTTGCAAGAGTATAGCCCAGTAGATAGCGATACGACGCTGGCTGGCTTTGGTGGTGCAGGGGCTTTGGCGGCTACTCGCATTGCCGATGCTTACGGCGCTAAACAAATTATCATTCCCGCGCTAGGTGCCGTGTTCTGTGCCGTAGGGATTGGTTTTTCACCCATATCTCAGGTGTATCGAGTGTCTCTATCGTCGGTTTCTGATGAAGCATTAAAGCAAGTGCTATCGGATTGTCGAGCGCGTGCAGCAAAAGATCTGTACGCAGAAGGGGTGGATATTTCTGAGTGTGATATTTCCGTTTCACTCTTGAATGTTTTGTCAGACGGTACCGAGCAACTGCTCAATATCGATGACAGCGGTTCAGTTCCAAGTGAGCTGGCTTCTGAGGGGCGAGTCACCCTAACCTATGAGGCCTCTAAGACTATTAGCAGTCTTGAGTTTGAGCCGGTCGGAGGTGAAGTGTCCTGTGAGGCAAAGGTTAATAGCGTACGTAAAGTGAGAACTTCGGAATACGTTGTTGCCGATGTACCGGTAATTCGACTGGAAGAGCAGGTGCCGGGTGCGACGATTGACGGCCCTGTCATTATCGAAGAGTCCTTTTTTACCGGCTTGGTAGACGAAGGCTGGAAACTCAGTGTTTCAGGCAATCGAGATATCATCTTAAATAAGAATAAATAAGGAGTTTGCTATGCATGCAAATATGACTGAATACCTTCGTATTAACCTCGATACAGAAATGTGGGAGTGCCGAAATTGCGACAACGAACTGATATCGGCTCATGAGAACTATAAGCGTGGGTTGTTAGTACATGATCGTCCACCGCATGAAATTCATGACCCGTTGCTGGATCCTAAAAAGTACGAATACACTTTTTGTCCAGACCCAAAGTACACCGCCATTCTAGAATTTTGTTGTCCGCACTGTGGAACCTTGATTGAAGTTGAATACACAGTACCGGGCCATATGCCGGTTTACGACCTAGAACCTGATATCGAATCTTTGAAGAAAAAGGTTAAAGAATGGGGCGATATTCCTGACAGGTCTGAATTTCCAGATGTGGAAATTGAACGACATGTTCACAACCACTAATTGGCAAAAGGAGTGTAAAAAGTGAAGCGTATATCTGTAGATATTGGCGGTACATTTACTGACTGCTTTGTCGCCTGGGATGATAAATATATTGGTGCTAAGGCCTTAACGACGCATCACAATCTGGCGCAAGGTTTTAATGATGCTTTGGATGTGGCTCTTGACGATCTGGGTATTGATAAGCGAACGCTTCTCAGTGGTGTGGATTCGGTTCGGTATTCCACAACCTTGGGCACCAATGCGTTGATTGAACGAAAGGGGCCGCGAATTGGACTGTTAACCACTGATGGTTACAACAGTACCGTGCCGCTTTCACGTGGGCGTGGTTACGGCGAGGGTTTACCCTTTGAAGAGCAGCGTGATTTGTGTAATGCGGTGCGGCCTGATCCTATTGTACCGATCAACATGATCCGCGGTGTTCGAGAACGCGTGGCTTATAACGGTGATGTGTTGATGTCTTTGGATGAGGATGATTTGCGTGAGAAAATGCGTGAATTGGTTGACCAAGGTGCGGAAACCATAGTTGTATCTTATGCGAATGGCGTGGTTAACCCAGAGCATGAGCTTCGCACCAGAGAAATATTCTTAGAGGAGTATCCAACATATCAGTTGGGTGCAATTCCACTTTTGCTTTCGCATCAGGTTGCGGGCCGTAAGGGCGAATATGTACGTTCTACTTCGACCATAATTGACGGCTTTCTGCACCAGGTAATGTACCATGGTTTGGGTACGCTTGAGTTATATTTGCGCGCCAATGGCTACGATAAACCTATGTTGATCAGCCATAACTCTGGCGGCATGGCGCAATTGAACTCAACTGATGCACTGCAAACGGTTCACTCTGGTCCAGTTTCTGGAGTTGCCGCATCTGAGCATTTGTCGATTAATGGTGACTTGGGTAATGTTGTGTCAACCGATATGGGGGGCACAAGTTTTGACATTGGTATTGTGGTCGAAGGTGGTGAGAAGCACTACGATTTCAACCCCGTAATCGACCGTTGGTTGGTTAGTGTGCCAATGGTGCACTTAGTAACTTTAGGTGCCGGGGGGGGCTCCATTGCCTCCTATGATACGCTCCACGGTGTTGTAAAAATAGGCCCTCAAAGTGCGGGTTCTGATCCGGGGCCGGCTTGTTATGATCGTGGCGGCATGAAGCCAACCGTAACCGATGCTGATGTGTTGTTGGGTTATCTAGACCCGGATAACTATGCAAATGGTCGCATCAAGCTCAATCCGGCACGTTCGCGTTTCGCCATGGAAGAAGAGCTTTGTGACGATCTAGATCTTGATGTGTTGGATGTTTGTAAGAATATTAAGCAGACCGCTGATGCGAATATGGCAAATGGTATTGCGACGGAGTTGCGCTCTCGTGGTTATGATCCCTCGGAATTTACCACGCTTGCTTACGGCGGTAACGGCCCTTTGCATTGTTGCGGTATAGCCAATGCACTAGGTGTTAATCGTGTGTTGGCTCCGCCTTTTAGTTCTGTGTTCTCGGCGCTTGGCGCGGGTAACGTGAATCAAATGCATATTCATGAGATGTCGACCTATACCGTATTGTTTCATACGGGGCATCAGTCTTTTCTGACTGATTTCGACAAGCTTAATGAAGCGATTGAAACACTTGAACAACGAGGCCGGAATGACCTCTTGCGCCAGGGTATGTCATCTGATTCTATTAAATTCCGTCTTGAATTTGATATGCGTTACGGTAATCAGCGGGTAGAAACAGCCGTGGAAACCGAGACTACACGCTTTGAAAGTATTCACGATGTTTTGGAGCTGTTAGGGCGCTTTGATCGTCGCTACGGCGAGCGTTTTGGTCAGGGCAGTCAGGCAACAGAATCCGGGGTTCGTATTAACACGATTCGTGTGAGTTCTTTTGTAGAGTTAGACAAAGTCGATTTCACCGAAATAAAACCGCTGAAAGAGAAAATAGCCATTGAGCCGGTGTCTAGACGGCCGTGTCATTTTGTCGGATTTGACGAAACCTTCGACACCCCAGTATACGATGATAGGGCTTTAGAACCCGGTGTGTATATAAAAGGCCCTGCAGTTGTAACAACGGTCAATACCTCTTATTTGGTTGAACCAAACTGGATCTATCATGCTTCCAATCGCGGTGCTGTCTGGTTTTTCAAAGACTCAGAAACAAAATAGATAGTAACAAGTAACAACTAACAACTAACAATAAGTCAGGAGTAGACAATGGCTACGACTATTGAGAAAGATCAACCACTTTCCGAACAGGATCAGAGTGTGGTTGATAAATTCATGAAAGATAACAAATTGTTCTATGGCCCAGATCAAGAGATTATGGGTCACCACGGTTTACAACCGCGCTCTGAAGATGAAGAGCGAATATTGACAGGCGAGTTTGATACACAAAAAGCAAACCTTTGTCGGGGCCGTATTTTATCGGCTCTTGATGAATCTCACACGATGATTGAGCAAATGGGCGTGGCACCAGGCGCAAAATGGGGTGACATTGTAACCTCTATTTTTACAGCTAGTGGTGATATGGCCTCAACCGGCCAACATGGTTTGGTGGCATTTGCATCTGTTGTGGGCTATCCAATTAGGTTTATCAACAAATACTGGATTGATGATCCTACAGTAGGTGTGCGTGATGGCGACGCGTTTATTCACAACGATTCGCGCTATGGCAATATTCATAATACTGACCAAAGTATGATGATGCCAGTTTTTCACGAAGGGAAATTAGTATGCTGGGTATCATCTACCATTCACGAAGGTGAGAACGGAGCGATAGAGCCCGGTGGTATGCCGTCTATTGCTGAGTCAAAGTATGACGAAGGCCTTAAAATGAGCCCTTTTCGGGTAGCCGAGGGCGACGAATTACGACGCGACATTTTAACCTTCTTGCAAAACTCAGTACGTGATCCAAAATTGCAGTTAGCCGATATGAAAGTAAAACTGCATGTTGCTATTCGTCTTAGAGAACGCGTACTTGCCGTTATCGAAGAGTTCGGCGTTGACTACTTGATGGGTACCATGAGGAAGTCTCTGGAAGATACCGTAGATATGGTGAAGAACCGTATTTCTGAGGTGCCTGACGGCAAATATCGTATTAATACCTTCCTTGATGGCACGCTGCGTGAGAACTTAATTTCCAAGATTCCGATGGAAGTTGAGATCAAAGGCGAGCGCATGATCTGGAATTTGCAAGGTGCAGCGCCGGAATACTTGAACCGCTCAATTAACTCGGTTGGTGCATCCTTTAAAACCTGTTTAGCAACTGGCTTAACACTTTGGGTTTGGCCAGATTTACCAAAAAATCAGGCATCTTTTGCACCAGTAGAGGTTAAGTTTGATGATTGTAGTCTGGTAAATTCATCAACTGAAACACCGAATGCGATGAGCTTGCTGGCTATATTTAGAGCCTTTTCGCTGCCGGCAGTAACCCTTGGGAAAGCACAATTTTGTATGCCAAAACGTTTCACGGCGGTATCTGCAGCGTCGTATAACCAGCCTGCGACCATGATCTACGGCGGTGTCACTCAGCACGATGAAGTTACAGGTAATTTCTGTGCCGATATAAACGGTAACGGCACGGGTGGTCGTGAAGACAAAGACGGGGAACATTCGCTTTCTCCCATTTTTGGTTACATGGCGGATACCGGTGAAATGGAGCTTGTTGAAGAGGAATTACCTCTTATTCGATTAGTGTCTCAAAAACTCACAAAAGACAGAGTTGGTTTCGGTAAGTACCGATCGGGCCAAGGCTATGAGCAAGTAGCGACCATGCGTGGCAGCTCAATGTTCGGTTTTATGAGCGGTCAATGCGGGGCCAAATTCAATACCTCGCCAGGATTATTTGGCGGCTACAGCTGCCCTGCTTACCCACTGGCTAAGATAAAAAATGTCAATGTCCTTGAAATTCTTAAAGAAGATCCTGACCTATTTGAATTTGATTTTGTTAATTTGATGAATGATCAGAAGCTACCAGGTGGTGACTATTCGACTCAAGGCGCGATGAATTTTGAGGAGTGCCAAGAAGGCGAACTCTATATGATTTGTCAAGGAGCCGGCGGTGGTTATGGTGACGTGCTTGATCGTGCGCCTGAAATGGTTATCAAAGATTTGGAGGAGGGTCTGCTAAGTGATAAGGCCGCTCGTCGAATGTATAAGGTCGAATTTAATTCTGAGAATCTCGTTTTAGACGAAGAGGGTACAGCAAAAGCTCGTGCAGATGAGAGACAGGCACGAATTGCACGTGGCGTTCCTTACGATGAGTTTATTGAAAGTTGGGTTAAAGATATGCCAAATCCTGATATCCCTTACATGGGCAGTTGGGGTGACGATTTGACTAAGCTTGTTGTACAAATGCCTGGCTTAGAGCGTCGTGTCATAGAGGCGGGCACAGAAGGCATAATGCTGCCTAATCCTAAGGATTTACATATTTCCAACTTGGAGCAAGAGCTTGCTGAGCTTAAAACAAAGCTAGGCGATAAATAGAAGAGGGATTGAATCATGTCGAATGTTGTATTGACGGAGCATCTGGCGAGTTTACCTGATGCGTCCATACCGCTATGGATCGATGGATGGGACTACGGTGAAAAGCTCCTAAATAAAGGCAATACTGCACCTTGGGGTGACGTGGGTGCATTTGTGTCTTTCCATAAGCAGCTACAAGGCTTGCTGGGCTCCGATGTGTTGACAGTTAATGTGGCCGCGTTCTATGATTTCTGGTTACAGCAACACCCTGAGTTGCTGCAGGAGATGGCTAGTAAACGTCGACTAGGTTTTGCTTTGCGTACGCTGTTGGCCAATCAATCGGCGAGACAGCAACTACATGAAGTAGTGGCCGCAGTTTGCGAGTCAAATTCAGGTATGCCAGTGCTGCTTGAAATGAGTTCACCCAAGTCTTGGATTGGTGATGCCCACTGTAAAGCTCAGAATAAAGCCAGTACTGAGGTCAGTTGGGATGATGCAGAGTCGGCGTCAATGTATGTCGCAGATTTCATTCGTTTTTTCTCTGACTGCGCGCTAAGTGGAATCTTATTACACGATAGCAAGGATGAAGGCCCATCCAGTGAAGCCGATACCTTGCGTTATCAACCCGTGATTAACGTTGCTCAACATTATAATTGGCAGGTCGTACTAAACGGTTGCTCGTACGATTTTACGGCGTCACCCGAACAGGGCGTGAGTGTATGCTTGGGTTCACAAGAGGACGCGCAAGGGCAAATTCTGCCCCCATCCTATTTTAGCGATCGCCAAGGTACACCTTTTATCTCGACTGGCCAGTTTATATATGTGGTGGTTCCGTCGGATGCAATCCCTGAATTTGTATTAGATTGTCTCGCTAAACTTAGAAAAGGCGCGGAGTAGGTAAAACTTATGGCGATAGAAGAAGGAAGTTTACTTTGGTCTCCCAGCGACAGCTTTGTAGAAAATGCTAATATTAGTCAATTTATGCGATGGTTGGCGTCTGAAAAAGGAGTCGAAACCAATAGCTACGATGAAATATGGCAGTGGTCTGTTGGAAACCTAGAAACATTTTGGGCCAGCGTCTGGGACTATTTTAATATAGCGACAGAGCAGCCCTATAGTGCTGTCCTCGCGGATAAGGCGATGCCTGGGGCAGATTGGTTTCCGGGTAGCAGCGTGAATTTTTCTGAGCATGTTTTACGTAATCGACGCGATGACGCCGTTGCGCTGTATGCGTATTCAGAGCTAGAACCAGCTCGTAAAGTAGATTGGGATGAGCTTGACCATAGTGTCAGAGTTCTCGCTCAACATTTGCGCAAGATCGGTGTGAAGCCGGGCGACAGGGTAGTTTCTTACTTACCGAATATACCCGAAACGGTCATCGTGTTGTTGGCCTCGGCCAGTGTTGGCGCTATATTCTCGAGCTGTTCCCCCGATTTTGGTTATAAGAGTGTAATCGATCGCTTTAGTCAAATAGAGCCAAAAGTCCTATTTTATGCGGACGGTTATCGTTTTGGTGGTAAGGATTTTGACCGTCAACCGGAGGTTACGGAAATCGTTCACTCACTGCCAAGTCTTGACTCAATCATTGAGGTGTCCTATTTAAACCGAGATCGAAAAACCCCAATTATTGGTAGCGCTCTGTTTTGGGCAGACGTTATGGATGAATCGGTTATTTCCCTTAAGGATTTTAGCTTTGAGCGAGTGCCCTTCGCTCATCCGCTTTGGGTGCTGTACTCTTCTGGTACTACGGGGCTTCCCAAGCCTATTGTGCACAGTCAAGGCGGGATTGTTCTGGAGTTCATGAAACTCTTGTCGTTTCACATGAATCTTGGCCCCGAGTCCACTATGTTTTTTTACACATCGACCGGCTGGATGATGTGGAACTTGGTGGTTGGCGCTTTGATTACAGGTGCCTCTTCAGTATTGTATGAAGGCAACCCTATGGGAAACGGCAAACAGCCTGAAACGCTTTGGACGTTGGCCGAAGATAGCGGGACGACCTTTTTTGGTACCAGCCCAACATTTATTGCACTGATGGAGAAGCAAGGGTTCTCACCAAAAGCGAGCCTTAATATGGATTCTTTCGAGGGGATTCTATTGGGAGGTTCGCCAGCGCCCCCCGACGTGATGGGATGGTGTTACGAAAATATTAAGCAAGACTTATGGGTAACCTCGCAAAGTGGCGGTACCGATATTTGTTCTGCTTTTGTAGGCGCTTCGCCTACGTTACCGGTGTACGCAGGAGAGATTCAAACGCGATGTTTAGGTGTGGATGCGCATGCTTTTAATGATGACGCCAAGCCGGTATTAGGGTCTGTGGGGGAGTTGGTTATTCGTCAGCCTATGCCTTCTATGCCAATCTACTTTTGGAATGATAAAAATAACGAACGTTATCGTGGTTCATACTTTGAGGATTTCCAAGGTGTTTGGCGACAAGGTGATTATTTTCTTGTTAACGAACGAGGTGGCTGTTATATCTACGGTCGAAGTGATTCTACCTTGAATCGCTACGGTGTCCGAATTGGCACAGCAGAGATTTATCGGGTGGTTGAAGTCTTAGATGAAATTGAAGACTCTCTGATCGTTAACTTGAGCCTTGATGATGGTAAGTTTTTGATGCCCTTATTTGTGACGCTCAAAGGCGGTCAAATACTAGATGAGCCGCTGCGTAAAAAAATATGCAGTAAACTTAAGGCAGAGTATTCACCGAGGCATGTACCAGATAAGATCATCCAAGTTGAAGACATACCCTATACATTAACCAATAAGAAAATGGAAGTGCCTGTCCGTAAAATCCTATCTGGCGTAGAAGTCGCGAAAGCTGCTAACATAGATGCTATGAGAAACCCAGCTGCAATTCATTTCTTTGTTACTAACTGCGAGACAATCGTCTCTTTGCCTTAAACGGCGGCATAGGTTTGTAACTATCCCCTAAAATGAAACAGCTTACTCGTAGAATTTCTATTAAACTATTCGAAAGGAGTTTTGCGATGACCAAAAGAAAAACTGAAAGCCAGATCGTGGCTATATTGAAATAAGCTGAGGCGGGTTTGTCTGTTCAATAGATAATCCGCCATTACGGTATCGGGCAATCAACGTTTTATAAACGGAGAGAAAAATAAGTTGGTATGGAAGGGTCAGACGTTAAGCGGCTTAAAGAGCTTGAGGAAGCAATTCGTCGACTTCAGAATGCCTATGTTGAAAGATTTAATCGCACCTATAGATACGAAATACTCAACCGCTACATCTTCAATAACTTAAACGAAGTGAAATAATTCACCGAAGTGTGGATTGAGATTTACAACAACGAACGGCCACACGACTCACTCAATGATATGACACCCGTTGAGTTTAGAAGTGCGGCCTGATTATTCTACGAAATAGCTGTGTCACAAATAGGATATTTACAGGTTAGTCGGAATTGACACAGCGCGGGCCTATTATCTCTGCATAAAATGCATTCAAGCGATTTGCTCGAGCAACCGGCGAGTATTCGTGTTTGTTTTTAGATGAAAGTTTTTGTGGTGTAATTCAAAGCTCGCCCCATAACAAAATTGCATTGGGGCGGTTACGTTGCTATTGCTGGTGATATCTAGTCGCCGGCCGATGCTATAACGGCGTTAATGGCTTCATCCACTTCGGCATCATTGGCAATCTGGATGGTTAGCTTGCCCTTGTTCTCGCCTCTGAACAACTTGTTAATTACCTTGGGTGCATTTTCCAGCCCTTGTACGATCTCGTCATTAAATGTTAGTTTCCCTTCTTTTATCCAGTCGATCTGTAGTGCTGGCCGTTAAAGATATCTATCTTTGTCCGTTACAGGCCATTTGCGGCGCAATACAGCAGGAAGCCAATGCCTCCTCGATGCATCAGGGGAGCATGCTTCAGGCCTTGTTGCAGCAATTGCTCATTTTAATGCACCGTATGCAACCTGCCCGCACTGAAGAAGGGAGTCTGAGTAAACCGGAACGCAAACTAAGACAGTTTCAACACCTTATCCGCCTGCATTTCACTACTCAGCACAAAGTGGCCTGGTATGCCGCAAAAATTGGTGTAAGCCAGGCCCATCTCAACCAAATATGCCAACAGTATTTTCAGTCTAATGCGCTGGCGCTGATCCATAATGTACTCATCAGCGAGGCAAAACGTTATCTGATTTTCAGCGATACGGCGGTAGCCGGCATTGCAGAGCGACTGGGATTTAACGAACCGGGTTATTTCAATAAGTTCTTTAAGCGGCATACGGAGCTAAGCCCCGCAGCCTATCGTCGCCAGAGTCAGGGTTAGAGATCCAGAATGAGGCGCGGCGTTTTAGCCCGGGAGCAGCACACGGCAACCCGGTCCATTTGTGCCTTTTCCTTATCGTTCAGAAACACGTCTTTGTGATCGGCCTCGCCACCGAGTAGCGGGGTGATACAGGTGCCACAAACCCCTTCTTCACAAGAGACAGGCACAAAGAAGCCGTTGTCTTCGAGTGCTTCCAACATGGACTCATCCTTAGCAACACTAACTATCTGCCCGGTGCTGGCAATTTCCAGTTCAAAGCTGCCGTCATTGGAATGATCAATGGGCTCTGCGGTAAAGAATTCACGATGTAATCGTGCAGAGTCGATACCTTGCCGGGCCGACAGACTAAGAACGTCGTTAATAAAACCATTCGGGCCGCAAACAAAAATATCGCTGTCGGCCGGGGCTGCTTTGAGCAGCGCATCAATATTCAGGCGGACCCCCTGAGTCGCTTTATCGTGAACATGAACGTTTGCCAGCAAAGTGTATTGGTCACTGAGCAAATTATCAGACCCGTTGGCGACAGCATAGTACAGGCTAAATGGTCTGTTGCCAGCCAGGCACGCTTCAATCATGGGGATAAACGGCGTGATCCCGATACCCGCAGCCAGAAACAGGCAGGGGTTTTCTCCTTCCGTCAGTGGAAAGTGATTACGCGGTTCACTGATGGTCAGTTCCGCACCGCATTGCAGTGACTCATGAATATAGCGGGAGCCGCCTTTACCCTGTTCTTCCAATTGCACGGCAATCTGATAATGCTGGGCATCGAGTGCACCACACAGAGAATACTGGCGAATCATATCTCCTGGCAAAAATACATCGATATGGGCGCCGGGTGCCCAATCTGGCAGCGGCTCACCGGTGCTTGAGGTCAGCGTGAGCTTGCAGACTCGAGGAGTAAGACTCTCTTTGCCCGAAACAATAACCTGTAACATATTATGACTCTCCGTTGCTTGCAGCAGATTTTTCTTTTTTCATGGTCCGCTCAATCAACCGTCGAGCCTGCACGCCTCCTGCATCAATATCGAGTTTGAGGATCTGACGGTCAGGAAAACGGTCAAGGTTTTGTTGCTGACGCTCAAGGATTTCAAGGTCTTCAGCAAATATTTTACCCTGGCCTTCCTGGATGGTAGCGGTTAATGCGTCATCATTCGCTTTGAAATTTCTTGCCATACCCCAGAAATACCACATTGTGCCGTCGGTCTCTGGTGTAATAAAGTCA
>CENT01007554.1_pt1 | contig 41032 bp, 54 predicted proteins | sample 530141 | NCBI WGS metagenome assembly CENT01 (sample SAMEA2591074, study PRJEB7988) | marine metagenome | isolation source: saline water (ENVO:00002010), including | reverse complement strand
TCAACAATTTCTGCTAAAGCGTATAAAAATATGCAAGCTGGTTTTCCCAAAAAGAAGACAGATAAATATAAAAAGAACAAAGCATGACAAATCTTATAGAGCAACTTAAGCGACACGAAGGTGTTAAATTAAAACCTTATTTTTGTACCGCAGGAAAATGTACTATAGGCGTTGGAAGAAACTTAGACGATGTTGGTATAACAGAGAGCGAAGCAGAACTACTGTTAGAACACGACATACAGAATGCAGTAACACAACTGACACGAAGGTTTGCGTGGACGAAAGACCTAGACGAGGTACGTTTTGCAGCCCTTATCAACTTCACCTTCAACGTAGGGATAGGGACAGTAGCAAAGTTCGTAAACGCAATGGCTCTGCTAAAGGAAGGAAACTACGATATGGCAGCAGACGAGTTTCTGAAGAGTCGTTGGGCTAAACAAGTTGGACAACGTGCGGTGGAAGTTACAGAGCAAATTCGTACAGGAGAATGGCAGTAATGTCAGAAAATATACAAAAATACAAAAAGAAGAAACCACCTCTACCTACACCTAAGAAAAATGAAACAGAGATTAAAAGGTTAGAGGAACAGCTTAGATTGTTGCAGCAAAACACTAATAAACCTACAGAACGTGCTGCACCTAAGAAGCTAACTGATAACAAGAAAAAAAATAAATACGGAAAAGGTATGGCATAAGATGGCAAAAAAGCAACAGATGGATGATTTGCATGATGTTGTTACTCAGGAACTCCTGCTGCGCGTACGTAGCGGAGAGGCTACTGCGTCCGAACTATCAGTCGCTGTTAAGTTTCTTAAGGACAATGGGGCATCGTTAGACGCTATAACAGAGTCAAACCCCCTTGCAAATCTTTTACATGAATTACCATTTGAGGTAGCAGAGAAGGTACAATGACAGAGATACCAAAGGCTCTACACGACTTTAGGAACTTTACGTACCTAGTGTGGCAACACTTAGGTCTACCAGAGCCTACTCCTATCCAGTACGATATTGCACAGTATCTTCAGGATAGTCCCAAGCGTTGTATCATTGAGGCATTTCGTGGTGTGGGTAAATCCTACATCACTGCCGCCTACGTGGTACACCAGCTACTGTTAAACCCACAACTTAAGTTTATGGTTGTCTCAGCATCTAAGGCACGTGCTGATGATTTCTCTACGTTTACGCAGCGTATCATATGCGAACTACCTATCTGCCAACATCTTGTGGCAAAGGAAGGACAACGCTGGTCTAAGATTGCGTTTGACGTAGCACCTGCTAAAGCGTCTGGTTCACCCTCTGTAAAGTCAGTTGGTGTAACAGGACAGCTTACAGGTTCACGTGCCGACATTATTATTGCTGATGACGTAGAAGTTCCTAACAATTCTATGACGCACATGATGCGTGAGAAGCTAGGAGAGACTGTCAAGGAATTTGACGCTGTTCTAAAGCCCGAAGGTAAGATTATTTACTTGGGTACGCCACAGAACGAAATGAGCCTATATAACGTACTTTTATCTCGCGGATACGCAATGCGTGTATGGCCTGCTCGTTATCCTACTCTAGAACGCTCTGAGAAGGCGTATGGTGGCCGTCTTGCCCCTCTCTTGTATGATTCCCTACAAAACAAAGGAAACGCACTGTATGGGCTTCCTACGGACGCTAAACGCTTTGACGATGAAGACCTACTAGAAAGAGAACTGTCGTATGGGCGTAGTGGCTTTGCTCTACAGTTTATGTTAGACACTTCTTTAAGTGACGCTAACAAGTACCCATTGAAGCTTGCAGACTTGATTATATACTCATGTGACAAGACCTCTGCACCTGAGAAGATAGTGTATGGCATTATGAAGCCTGTATCAGATGTTCCTAACGTAGGACTAGCAGGAGACAAGTTCTACGCTCCTGAGGACACGATAGGTCGTGCTGACTATACAGGTAGCGTACTTGCCATTGACCCCTCTGGTAGAGGCTCTGATGAGACTGCATACGCTATTGTAAAGATGCTTAATGGTTTCTTGTACGTAGTGGACGCTGGTGGTGTAGAGGGTGGATACTCTGAGGAAACACTACAGCACCTAACAGACCTAGCTAAGATACATCAGGTAAACATGGTTCTCGTTGAGAGTAACTTTGGTGATGGTATGTTTACAGAACTACTCAAGCCTTACCTGACCAAAACGTATCCAGTTACGATAGAGGAAGTCAGACATAGTAAACAAAAGGAAGCACGTATCATTGACACGTTAGAGCCTGTTATGAACCAGCATAGGCTGATTGTAGACCCTAAGGTTGTACAGAAAGACTATGACAGTGTTCAACATATGCCACCTGATAAGGGTGTTAAGTATATGCTAACGTATCAGATGACACGTATCACGAAGGTACGTGGTGCGCTAGCCCATGACGATAGGTTAGACGTGCTGGCTATGGCTGTACAGTATTGGGTAGACCAGATGGCTGCTGACGCTGATAACGCTATAGAGGTACGTAAGGAAGAATTGTTAGACAATGAACTAGATAAGTTTATGAATTCGTTTAACATTGCTGGTGCATCTAGACAACAAGAAGGGTGGTTTGGTTTCTAAAGTTACATTAAGGAGATAGACCCCCTTTAACTTATACTTACATAGTAACTTATGTGATGGTCAAACTTGAACATGGTGTAACACCTACCTACCTACACCCCTCTCAGCTTATTTATACAAAAAAATCTGAGGGGGTATTCAATAGTAGTAGAACCGCACGTTCCCCCTTCGCGTTCCTTTTTGTTATGTCAAACAAAGTTAGCCTTGTCTAACATTCTGCGCCATGTTGAACATTGTTAGACATGACTGGTGATATATTTGCAACATGTGTGACATTTTTAACACACTTCTCTGTCTCTCTCTATTTGTTTTTTCGGTATACTATATAATGTCAAAAAAAGTTAAAATTATTTTCAATATTTATTATTTTTTTGTTTACATAATCTAAAAAATAGTTTTTAATAATAATCATAGCGAATGAAGCTTACCACCAAAGAGACAAGGGCTTGGCCTAGTATACGATAAGGTGACAAAGTGAAACGTACCTAGCGAGGATAAGCTATAGAATAAAAAAGACTAGACATAATAAACAAAGTATGAAATGATAATAGAAGATAAACGATAGGGATTGACAAAAGAATCAGATAGTGCAAGTATAAGGCTAACAATAAATGCGGTTTAGGCAATGATGCGCTAATAAAGAGTATCCATGACCATTGCCAACAGTGGATTAGGCCACTAGACTAAGTGCGGTTGGACACGCACCCTAACCAAAGCTGACAAGGTGATAGCAATATCCTTGTATCATTGTTGAGAATGGCAACACAATGCCGCAATGCAATGCAAGCGTCAGCAATCATGCCAAGACTAGGGCAGAGTGTAACTGCGACTGGAAAAACGACAGGCGTAGTGTATGCCATGCACAAAGCCCTAGACTTTTACTATTTATGAGGTGCAATAGTGTACCTAATCAGCCAATAGGAGTAGAAACATGGCTAATATTCGTAACGCTCAGACCTCAATCACAATCGTAAAGCCTCAACAGGTGCAATACAAGCGCATGTCATCACGTTATGGCAAGCGCAAGGGTACATTCAGTAGCCATGTGCAATACCTGCTAGTAGGTCGTGGTACAGATGGTAAGTTTGTATCACTGCGAGTGTGAATTGACATAGAGGCGCAACAGTGCTATCGTGCTGTTGTACCTCATAAGTAGTAAGGGAGTAGTAATTATGACAGTAGAAAATATCATATCAATATATAGGCTAGCTACGCCAGAAGAAAAACGTGATGGTGTAGTGTGGTATGCAGAGGCACTAGCAGAGTGCAATCGCATTGCTCTAGACTATGATGTACCATTATACATTGTAGTAGGTGTATGCGCGGCACTATCACCTAACAATAGGTGGGAACGTAACGTGCAGAATACACGTGACATGGTGCAAGCTTATGTCAATGGTGATGATATAGACAGCTTCAAGGTAAGCACGTATCACACTATGAAAGCAAAGGGGTGGTCTATACTAGATGCTATGCCACATGATGATGCAGGTGTCGTAGACATTCTAAATGGGCAAAAGATTATCAGTTTTTTTAAGAATATCATGGGCTACGATGGGTGTACGATTGATGGACATGCACGTAATATAGCCTATGCTGTACGTGAGGGATTGACAGGTAGCATTAGCATAGGTAAGAAAGAATATGCAACGCTACAGGATGAGTACGTAGAGGCAGGTAAGAAAGTTCGGCTCAATGGTAGAGCATTAAAAGCATTCGAGATGCAAGCTATCACGTGGGTAGCATGGCGCAGAATACATGGGATAGGATAAGGTAATGAATTATATTGAACCTGAAATGAATTATATTGAACTGGAAAACCTACGCCAAGAGTGCAGGTATCGTGTAAATCCAGCGATGGATAGGTCAGAACTCAAAGAGTTTACTGACTATGTAGTAGACAGGCAGGACGTACTAGCTGACGCTATACAGCAAGCCTATCTAGATTTATATCAAAACTTTAGAGAGGACATGGGCTATGATTGAGAAAGCATTAACATTATTATGTGTGGTAGCAGGTACGCTATTGACATACATGGCAGGACATGACATATATTATGATAGCGGTGTCGCATCACTAGTAGCGTACACAGTCGGAGTACTTGCACTAGGTGCAGGTATCAGGTCAATCATCAGGGAGTAGAGATAATGAGTGCAAGTAAGGGCGTATTACAGAGCCATCTCAATACAATTAATAACAAAATGAACACTGAATTTGAACTGGACTTGAACACTATTTATGGTGGGTGGGCATTGACAAGCAACAAAGGTTCGCATATAGTGGTGCATAGGATACCATACAGACAGATGCTATCGTACCTGCAAGGTGTGAAGAAGGGCATTGAACTAGAGGAGTTTAAGCATGGCTAGACCATACGAAGGATACCCAAGTTGGAACAGTTGGAACGTCAGCTTGTGGATTAATAATGAGTACAATTTATACAAGACAGCCTATGATTTAGTACAGCGTGAAGGTATGCGTAGGGCTGTTGAGATTCTGACTAATTGGTGGGGCGATAAGCGTACGCCCGATGGCGCAAGGTTTAACAAGCGTAGCATAGCACTAGCATTAGAGGGGATGGACGAGTAATGTATAAGCTACAGCTACTGCAAGGCAGAAAAAAACCAGTACTACTAGACATGCTAGACACAGCAGAAGAGGCAGTGTATAATGGTGCGGCATATCTAGGCTTGACTATGGATATGCAACCTAGTATACAATACCTATTAACAAAGGGCGAGGTACAGATGATGGCAGGTAGAGCAGGACAAGTACCCGAAACAATATTAATAGAGGTGGCATTATGATTATAGCATGGTGGTCAGCAGGTGTGACTAGTGCAGTGGCAACTAAGCTAGCTATAGATGAGTATGGTGTAGACAATGTATTGCCTGTCTACTTTCACATAGACACAGCACACGAGGACAACGCACGTTTCAAGGCAGAGTGCGAGGCATGGTATGGCAGAGAGATTGTTACACACAAGGCAGAGAAGTATAACAATCAGTTTGACGTGATACGTAAGGACAAGTATATCAATGGTGCAAGTGGTGCTAGATGTACGCTCGTACTCAAGAAGCGAGTGCGTATGAAACTGGAAAAAGAATTAGAGTACTCAGGTCAGGTGTTTGGGTTTGAGTACAGCAAGAAAGAAATCAACAGGGCTATTAGGTTTAGTGAACAGTACCCAACTGCACTGCCTCTGTTCCCATTGATAGAGAACAAAATGACCAAGCCTGAGTGCCTGTATTATCTAGAGTCAGCAGGTATCAAGCGGCCTACGATGTACGAGTTAGGTTATGGTAACAACAACTGTATCGGATGTGTCAAGGGTGGCATGGGATATTGGAACAAGATACGTAAGGACTTTCCCGATGTGTTTGCAGAGATGGCAAAGGCAGAGCGTGAACTAGGTAGGTCATGCCTCAAGGGTACATTCCTTGATGACCTAGACCCGAATGCAGGACGAGAGCAGAAGATGATTATGCCTGACTGCGGTAACTTCTGTGACATAGAATTTGCAGACATCATGCACAAAAATGTAGAGAAAATTTATCAAGAGCCTACCCAACTGAGACTAATATAGGAAGGACAAAGTATGCACATAAGTAAACAGGCAGAGACAGCTATCACTGAACACGTAGACCACATCGTAGCCAACAATCAGTGGGATGGTGAGGACGATTGGTTTGAGTATGAGTATGATGGCGAGGTAGTAGACATAAACATATGGCGTGACGATGATGACATTGTACGTGTAACAGTGTACGCTACGTATCAGACAGCCAATGGCTTGACAACAGACACAGATGTGTGGTATAACTTAGGGAGTTACTAATGAGCGTGAAGAATTTTAAGATACCATTGCAGAGATATGATGCAGTAGTATCATTCGCAGAACTGGAACACGAGAACAAGGCAGGAGAGAAGTATAAGACGCATGAGATTGCGCTAATGGGTACGAATGACCACAACGAATTCATAATTATAGGTGAGCCAATACAATTATATGACTTGACAGATGCGTATGATGTGCTGTATAATGTCATTCACAATGATGATTGGTCATACTTTCTTATGCAGTATGATGTAGAATTACAACCAGAGTTGGAGTTAGTAGTAGACAATGACAATCAAACTAAGTAATGGTGTAGAGTTGATAGGTAAGATGCAGAACTGCTACCTCATGGCAGAGTATGACTACCATATGATACATGACAAAGAGGACTACCTACTATTCGTATCAGGATTGTATAGTAGAGCAGGTATGCAGATGAGTACCTATCCAAAGGAGTTGTTTTACAATGAAGATAAATCCAGTAGCAAAGGCACTGCTACAGAGCAGGAGAAGGACACAAGTAGTACCTAACAAGAAGAAGTATGACAGAAAGAAAGATAAGGGGACAGGCAATGAACATATTTTATCTGAGCGAGATGGCAGAGGAAGCAGCAGAGATGCACTGCGACAAGCACGTAGTGAAGATGATACTTGAGACAGCACAACTTCTCAGTACTGCACATCGACTGTTAGATGGTGATGATTGGGCAGACTACGTAGGTCTGTACAAATGTACACACAAGAACCATCCATCTACAGTGTGGGTACGTAGTAGCGTAGACCATTACAAGTGGACGCTAGACTTGTTGTTCCACCTATGCAAGAACTACACGCTCAGATATGGTAAGATACATAAGACTATGCGCTTGCTCGACAGCCTAGCTGTAGTGCCTGAGAGCATAGAGGATGATGGCTACACTCAACCACCACAGTGTATGCCTGACCAATACAAACGCGACTGTTCTATACGTGCGTATCGTGCCTACTACAATGGCGAGAAAGCATACTTCGCACAGTGGAATCATAGCGACACACCTGAGTGGTGGACAGGAGTACCGAATGCTGCGTAATAAATATGACGATGCCTACATACTAGGCTATACTAATGGCTATCATAATGATGGCTACATGAATGACTATAACAAAGACAGACAACCTCAGTACCATGTAAAGTATAAGCATGGCTACGAGGAAGGACACGCACTACGAATCAAGGAGACATGGGATGATTGTATTGACAGTTGTACTCGGCCTGTTCATGTATGACAACGCTGAGTTTATTACAGACATGAAAGATAAACACGCACAAGGCTACGAGTTTAAGTACGTAGGTAAGCAGGATGCTAGACCAGATGTACCACACATTGATGCTGAAGGTAAGATATACTTTAGTATGGAGCAAACGCCATGAGCATGGGCTACGTCAGGTGTCCTTACTGTTCAGCTAGTGCAGAGAAGTTGTATGCTGTGGACAGACAGATAGAATGCTTCTGTCCTGAGTGTTATGCAGACTGGACTATGGATATGGAAGTAGCACAGCCTACTTACTATGAAAAATTTAACGAAAAAATATATGGAGAAGGATGATAGAAGATTTAATCTATTTCTTTATAGCGGCTATGTTGTTTGTCCCATTGCTAGGTACGCTACGTGGTGAGGCTGATATGTCTGTTGTACATACAGTAGTATTGCTAGGTAGTATCGTAGGTATGGGTGCGATTGGACTGCTAGCTATGTTAGTATAAGTTAAAGGGGGCTAGGCATGGATGTAACTTTAGAAACAGACCAAGACCTGATTGACCACCAGCTTTCGTTAGAAGCTGACATGATTACAGGTGGTATCTCTCGCTTCCGCAAGGATAGAGACAAGGCTATTACTAGTGGCAAGGAGTCACACACTCTGCATGGTAGAGCGATAGTAGCTAGGCTTGTGGATGCTGTACGCGATGGCATACAAGAGTGGATAGACAATCCAACCAACGTGTCACGTGACATAGCATACAAACGCATAGCACACATGAACACAGAACAGCTAGCTTACCTATCACTAGTCACACTAGTGGATGGTATCAGTAGAAAGAATACACTGCTGTTTGTGTCACGTGGTATTGGTTCAGCTATTGAGATACAAGAGAGACTTGATAGATGGATTGAGGATGAAGGAGACATAGCACGTAACACAATCAAGCAAGCTATGAAGAAAGCCTATGGTGCTAGACGCTATGGCTTGACTAACAAAATGAACAAGGATGGATACAAAGATACTGAGTGGAAGAAGGTAGAGCGAGTACACGTAGGTTTTAAAATGATGGACATAATCATTAAGACTACTGGACTTGTTAGGCTTGACACACAGCAGACTAACAAGAAGAAGAAAGCAACCTATGTTGTACCAGAGCAGGAGACTAGCGATTGGATTGCAGCATTCAATACGTTTGCTGAGACAGCGAGGCCACGCTTCCTACCTTGTATCATACCACCTAAGGATTGGACAGACGTTAAAGGTGGTGGCTATCATGGACTAGAGATAGACGAACTACATATTGTCAGACAGAGGGGACGCAAATGAGTGCGAAGCTACACTTGAAGAGACTGAAAGACTACGACTTGACAGAAGAGTACGCCTGTCTCAATGCACTACAGCAGACAGAGTGGCGCATCAATAAGAATGTGCTTGACGTTGTGCAGAATTTGTGGGACAATGGACAACAGATTGGTAAGCTACCACCACGTGATGACTTACCACTGCCACCTTACCCCTTTGGTAAGGACAGAAAAGAATTGACTGAGGATGAGAAGGCTGAGTTCCGCAACTGGTCACGTAAACGCAGCACTATCTACTCCGAAAACAACCGCAGCGTAAGCAAGCGGATACAGGTAGAACGTACACTACAGGTAGCCAAGCAGTATGCAGGTTACGATAGGTTCTACTACGTGTGGCAGAACGACTTTCGTTCACGCAAGTATGCAAGCAGCACGTTCCTCTCTCCTCAGTCAGCCGATTGGAGCAAGTCACTCATTGAGTTCAGTGAAGCACAGCCTGTAAATAATTGGGACGATGCACGTTGGCTGTGTATACATGGTGCTAACCTGTATGGTAATGACAAGGTAAGCCTCAATGAAAGAGAGAGATGGGCATGGGAGTTTGCAGAGACTGATGCTCATAGGGTAGTGGCTAACCCATACGACTACACGCTATGGCAAGAGGCAGACAAACCTTTCCAGTTCCTAGCGTGGTGCTACGAAATATCTGAACTGCTACGTAATGGGTGGGGACATGAGACTAGACTGCCTGTCTCTGCTGATGGTAGCTGTAATGGTATCCAACATCTCTCCGCTATACTACGTGATGAGCGTGGGGGTAAGGCTACTAATCTTGTACCATCAGAACTGCCGCAGGATATTTATAGTCAGGTAGCAGAAGAGGCAACGCTGTCTATGCAGTCAGACAACAACCCTCTGGCTAGGATGTGCCTAGACTTTGGTATTGACAGGAAGATTACCAAGCGTCCTGTTATGATTGTACCATACTCAGGCACACGCCACGCCTGTAGGCAGTACATCGTTGAGGCTATGGAAGATAAGATTAAGTCAGGCACACCTAACCCATTTGGTGATGACCTGTTTGATGGTAGTGCATACATAGCTAACCACGTATGGGATGCTATCTCGCAGGTGATTGTGTCTGCACGTGAGGTAATGAACTACGTCAAGAGCGTGGGCGATGTATACGCAGAGCAGAACAGACACATGGAATGGGTAACACCTACGAATTGGTTGGTGATACAAGAGTACAACGAACTAGAACAGAAGAGGATTAAGACACACATAAATGGTAACGTAGTTTCTCTGTCCTTTCCGAAGGACTTAGATAGTGTACATAAGAAACGTACTGGACTAGGCAGTTCGCCTAACTTCATTCACTCGTTGGATGCTTCAGCTATGACAAAGACTATCAACACTTGTTATACTCGTGGCATACAAGACTTCGCTATGGTACATGATAGCTATGGCACACACTCGCCAGCTATGAACACCATGTCTGAGGTACTGCGTGAAGAGTTCGTTAATATGTATGAGCAACATGATGTCTTGCATAACCTGAGACAACATGCTATAATAACTTTAGGTACAGAGGATATACCTCTGCCACCTGAACAAGGTAACCTACAGTTACGCGACATCCTGAAGTCAGATTACTTCTTCGCGTAATTCTAAAGTTACATCCAAGCCATACAACAATTATTTATGGAGAAAAAATATGATGGTGATTAAAGGTAAGGCGATGTGGGCAAAAGTATTTGAGCCTGACACTCGCTTCGTTCCCGAAGGTGAGTACTCTGTGCAGGTAGTTGTACCTGAAGCAGAGGCAGCAGAAGCTTGTGAACAACTTGATGGCTTAGTTAATTCTAAGTACGAAGAGGTTGTCAAGGAGCAGCCACAGTTAAAGGCTAACCTGTCCAAGCGAAACTCATACGAGAAAGAGTACGATGAAGGTGGTAATGAAACTGGTAATCTAATCTTCAAGACTAAGATGAAAGCACGTATCAAGTCTCGCGCAGGACAGACATATGAGCAGAAGGTTTCTGTTGTAGATTCCAAGCGTACTCCTATGGATGGTAACTCTCTGGTTGGTAATGGTTCTACTATCAAGGTAGCCATTGAGCCTGTGCCATACATGATGCAGTCAACCAAACAGGTAGGTGCATCTCTTCGCCTCAAGGCAGTACAGGTCATTGAACTTGTAGAGTATGGTAACTCTGCATCCATCTTCGATGAAGAGGATGGGTTCGTTACGCAAGCAGTAGCGAAGGACGATGCTGTTGATGTCTTTGGTGGTGATGCGAATGCCGAAGGGGACTTTTGAGGAGAGGGTCATTGATGACCTAACACAACGTAGCGTTCCACATATGTATGAGCCAGATAAACTAGCCTACTATGTGGAGCGTTACTATGTACCTGACTTGAAGGTTGGTACTATGTATGTAGAGTTGAAGGGATACTTCAGACAGGATGCACAACGAAAGATGAAAGCTGTCAAGGCGCAGCATCCAGAGTTGGACATCAGGTTTGTATTTCAAAAAGCAACTGCTACAATACAAGGTGCTAAGAAAAGAAAGGATGGGTCAAAGATGACCTGCGCTGAGTGGGCAGAGCGTAATGGCTTTGTCTATAGTGAAGGAACTATACCAGAGGAATGGTTATGAGTATCATTGATATAGAAGAAGAAGTAGTATCTGAGGTAGACATTAACCTACAGTTTGATGCTAATGGTTTACGCCTGTCAGTCTATATTGATTCATGTGAAATCCATGAACACGTAGACTATGATGACATGGCGTACATGATGGTGCAGGATGTAGACAAGTACCCACCCCAACTACTGCGGTGTATACGAAAAGGTCTGACCTGTATGTTAAACATTATTGAAGAAGCAGAGGAAGAGAATGAGGAATGAGGACGCTGAGTTCGTAAGACACGAAGCTTGTCCTAGTTGTGGCAGTAGTGATGCCAACGCTTTGTATAGCAATGGTAATCACTTCTGCTTCTCTTGCGAAACCTTTGTACCAGCAAACACAACAGGAGAAGTAGTGCAAATGTTTGAGACACATGACTCTATCTTCTTAGATGTAGAACATAGAGAACTTCAAGTACGTGGCATCACTCTTAAGACTTGTGAGGTTTGGGGGTATGGTGTTGCAGATTACAAAGGACAGAAGGTTCAGGTTGCTAACTATAAAGACAGGTCAGGTCAGCTACAAGCACAGAAGCTACGCTTTGCTAACAAAGACTTCTCTGTTATTGGTGACCTAAAGAAAGTCAACCTGTTTGGTGAACACCTTTGGCGTGATGGTGGGCGTACAGTAACTGTATGCGAAGGCGAACTAGATGCTATGTCTATGTCGCAAATACAAGACCATAAGTTTCCAGTTGTATCTCTGCCATCAGGCTGTACCTCTGCCAAGAAAGCAATAGGTAAGTCTATCGAATGGCTATCAAACTTTGAGAATATTGTTCTTATGTTTGATATGGATGAGGTAGGTCAGAAAGCTGCACGTGAGTGTGCTGCTATCCTACCACCTAACAAGGTCAAGATAGCTAGCCTACCTATGAAGGATGCCAACGAAATGTTGGTAGCTGGTAGAGTGTCAGAATTGATTGACTGCTTCTGGTCAGCCAAGACATATAGACCAGATGGTATCGTAGCTGGTACTGATATGTGGGAAACTATTATAACCAACGATGAGAAGGAAGCTGTACCTTATCCTTACAATGGGATACAGGAGAAGACAGGTGGATGTCGCAAAGGTGAGATAGTAACACTGACAGCAGGTAGTGGTATAGGAAAGTCACAGCTAGCAAGAGAGTTTGCATATGGTTTTATCAGACATGGTAGGACAATAGGATACATTGCACTAGAGGAATCAGTGAAGCGTACAGCCTTAGGTCTGATGTCCATTGAACTGAACAAGCCATTGCATTTACAGAATGACTTTGTACCACAAGGAGAAATGAAACGTGCCTTTGATGATACAGTTGGCTCTGGCCTTGTATACCTTTATGACCATTGGGGTTCTACTGACAGTGATAACCTTCTATCAAAGATACGCTACCTTGTACATGGATGTGGTTGTGAGTATATCGTTCTTGACCATATCAGTATTGTTGTTAGTGGGCTAGAAGGTGGCGATGAGCGTAGGATAATTGACAATACCATGACTAAGCTTCGCGCACTAGTCGAGGAGTTAAACTGTGGTATGGTTCTTATCTCTCACCTCAAGCGTCCATCAGGTGATAGAGGCCATGAGGATGGCGCACAAACTAGTATGTCACAGCTACGTGGTAGCGCAGCTATCGGACAGCTAAGTGATATTGTTATAGGATTAGAAAGGAATCAACAAGATAAGGACAACGCAAACAGAAGTCAGGTCAGAGTTCTGAAGAACAGATGGTCGGGCGAGACAGGCTTGTGTTGTACATTGGACTACGAATCTAGTACTGGACGTATGGTAGAAAGTATCTTCAGTGAAGAGGAAGTAGAATTTTAACTAGCTACTGCGGAGACAGAGCATGAAACTTGTATTTGATATAGAAGCAGATAATCTTTTGGATGATGTAACACAGGTGTGGTGCATCGTAGCAAGAGATGTAGACACTGACGAAGTGTACACCTTTGACCCAACTAGTATTGAGGATGGGCTGAACCTACTAAACAGAGCAGAGTTACTGATTGGTCATAACATTATTGAGTATGACATTGCAGTACTCAGGAAGCTACATGGCTTTGCTTTGTTAGAGAAGCAGCAACCACTTGACACTTTGGTATACTCTAGAACTATTTGGCCTGACATACGTGAGGTTGATTTCAAACTGCACAAGCAAGGCAAGATGCCTATGGCACTGCTAGGTAGGCAGAGCCTGAAAGCTTGGGGCTACAGACTAGGAGAATTAAAAGGTGATTTCGGTAGTGATAGTCAGGACTTTGGAAGCTACAGCAAAGAGATGCTCGAATACTGCGTACAAGACACAGCAGTTACAGCCAAGCTGTATCACAAAATTATGGAGAAAAATTTTAGCCAAGATGCGCTAGACTTAGAGACAAAGTTACACACTCTCTTGATTGAGCAGGAGCAGCGAGGCTTCCCATTTGATGTGGAGTCTGCACAGAAGCTGCACTCCAAACTTGCTGCACGTAAGTTTGAGCTAGAGAGTCAGTTGCAGGAAACCTTTGAGCCTACCATCGTTGAGATGAAAACAAAGACGAAGACCATCCCATTCAATCCAGCTTCTCGTCAGCAGATTGCAGACAGACTAGTGAAGCGTGGTTGGAAGCCTGAGGTTATGACTGATAATGGTCAGCCTAAGGTAGACGATGTAGTGCTTGCTAGTATTGATATGCCTGAGGCTGCGATGCTTAGTGAGTACTTACTTCTTAACAAACGTATAGGCCAGCTAGCTACAGGTAAGCAAGCATGGCTTAAGATGGAGAGAGGGGGAAGACTACATGGTAGAGTTAATCACATGGGTGCGGTCACTTCGCGCTGTACACATAGCAATCCAAACATGGCACAAGTTCCTAGCGTGGGTGCGAAGTATGGACAGGAATGTAGAAGCTTGTTTCATGCTCCTAAAGGGTACAGTCTATTGGGTGCTGATGCTAGCGGTCTTGAGTTACGTTGCTTGGCTCATTATATGGCTGCTTATGACGATGGGAATTATGCCTCAGTCGTATTAGAAGGTGACGTGCATCGCACAACCCAAGATGCGGCTGGTCTACCTACACGTTCCAATGCCAAGACATTCATCTATGGATTTTTGTATGGTGCAGGTGACGAGAAGATTGGTAAGATTATTAATAAAGGTGCGAAGGAAGGTAAGCGTATTAAGAACAAGTTTCTTAAACAACTACCTGCATTGAAACTTCTTAAGGACGCAGTGAGTAATGCTGCGGAAGAGAGAGGATGGGTGAAAGGATTAGATGGTAGAGCAATACCAGTTCGCCATAGCCACGCCTCTCTCAACACACTATTGCAGTCGTGCGGTGCTATTATCTGCAAGACTTGGTACGTGAATATTGCACGTGCATTTAAGGAACAAAACTTGGATGCACATATCGTTGCATTCATACACGATGAAGTCCAGCTAATAGTAAAGGAAGGTCAAGAAGATGCGGTCGGGCAATGTGTTCAGTTATGTATGGAAGAAGTCCAAAGACAATTCAACTTCAAATGTAAACTCGACAGCGAGTACAAGTTTGGAAGAACATGGGCAGACACCCACTAATACTTGTAATGTGTGTGAGGTAGAACTAGAGTTAGGCACGAATTGGACGAGAGGTAACAAGAAAAAATTTGTCTATTTCTGTAGAGAGTGCGACAACGCAAAGCGTAGAGCAAACTTTCTAAAGCAGAAAGCAAGAGAGATTGGTGACCAAACTCTTAAGAAGTACAATGGTAGTAAGGATGGTTATGTTTATATCGTAACCAATCCTGCGTGGCCTGAGTGGGTAAAGATTGGTAGTGCTATGGATGCGGATAGCAGATGTAGAGGCTACCAAACATCTAGCCCATTCAGAGATTACATTGTTGTCTACAGAGTCTATACAAAAGATAGACTAGCAGCAGAACACAATGCGTTTGAACACGCAGAGAAACTAACAGACAGACATAATGAATGGTTCAGGATGTCAGTCGGTCAAGCAAAGGAGTGTATACAACGTGGACTTTGACTTTATATTTAAGCTAGTCTTAACTTGCTGCTTCTTTGGTGTGACAGTTTGTTTGTGCATCAAGTGGATAGTAGAAGCGTACTTAGATTACGTACAAGTTATGACAGGCATCAAGGTGGTTACACTACAGCAGATGAAAGACCACCATGATAAACAACAATTAGATAGAGGATATGACGATGACGATTTTGCTAGTTGATGGAGACATCATTGCATACAAAGCAGCCGCATCAGCAGAGACACCTGTGAATTGGGGCGATGGTTTGTGGACACTACACTCGTATGAGCAAGACGTAGCCTTGCACTTAGGAGAGGCTCTTTCAAAGTTGGTAATTGAAGCACCTGTGCAGGACTGTATTGTGGCTCTGTCTGATAAAGAGAACTATCGTAAACAATTAGTTCCTTACTATAAGGCGAACAGAGCAAAAACACGTAAGCCTATGTTACTTAACTATGCACGTGACGTTATACGTAATACATATAACACAATTATATATAGGAGATTAGAAGCAGATGATGTCTTGGGGATATTGGGTACTGCGAATACAGATACTATTATCTGGTCTGAAGATAAGGACTTACGTACTGTACCAGCGAAGCATTGGATTGATGGAGCAGTGGTTGAAATTAGTGAAGCAGAAGCAGACTATAACTTCTACGCTCAAACACTTATGGGGGACAATGCTGATAACTATAAAGGCTGTCCTAACGTGGGTGCAGTTGGTTCTAAAAAAATACTGGACAAAGATTGTAGTTGGAATGCAGTCGTTGAAGCGTTTAAGGATAAAGGTCTATCTGAAGAAGTAGCACTAGAGAACGCACAACTAGCACGTATTCTACGTAATGGTGAATATGATACAGATACAGCAGAGGTAAGGTTATGGACAGGCACACACTAGAAGAGATGATTGAGATGGACAGACCTACCACTGACAATAGGTTTACTGATATGGTGAACAGCCCACCCCACTACGCTGAAGGTAAGATTGAAACAATAGATTATATTGTAGATGTCTTAGGAGAGTGGGACGCTGTCAGTTACTGTCATGGTAACGTACTTAAGTATACAGGTTCACGCCTGTTCAGGAAAGGTAAGCCTATCGAAGATGCTAAGAAAGCTATTTGGTATCTGAATAAGATGGTAGAGTTATTAGAAAAAACAAAGGGGCATAATTGGTAATGAGTACATTTAATGAGTATCAAAGCAAAGCAGCAGAGACTGCTATTTATCCAAAAAGCCACAGCATCCTATATCCTGCCTTAGGTTTGGCAGGTGAAGCTGGCGAGGTAGCTAACAAAGTAAAGAAATTTATACGAGATGGGTATGACCAAGAGGACTTTGAGCAAAAAAAGATTGAGTTAGCTGGTGAAATAGGAGATGTATTGTGGTATTGTGCCGCACTTGCACGAGATATAGGTTATGATTTAGACACTATTGCATTAGCAAACATATCTAAGTTGCAATCTCGTGCGGAACGTGGTACAATAAGCGGTGAAGGAGATGAAAGATAATGGACAGTTACCAATCATACATACACGCTAGCCGATATGCCCGATGGCTAGAAGACAAAGAGCGAAGAGAAACGTGGGACGAAACAGTAGACCGATGGTGGGGCTACATGACAGACAAGTTTCCTTCACTAGGTAAGCGACAGGACGTTAAGGATGCTATATACAATTTAGATGTAGTACCATCCATGCGTACCATTATGACAGCAGGAGAGGCACTAGACCGCAATCAGGTGGCTGCATATAACTGTAGCTTCCTAGCAGTAGATGACCCAAAGGCATTTGATGAGGCGTTGCTTGTACTTATGTGTGGCACAGGCGTAGGTTTCTCAGTAGAGCGACAGTTTATTCAGAAGCTACCTGAAGTACCTGCTGAACTAGTACCCACAGATGAGGTTATTAAAGTAGCAGACAGTAAAGAAGGATGGGCAAAGGCACTACGTCAGCTTATCTCTCGCCTGTATGCTGGTGAGATACCCACATGGGATGTATCAAAGGTGCGCCCTGCTGGTGCTAGGCTTAAGACATTTGGTGGTAGAGCCTCAGGAGCAGAGCCACTTGAAAACTTGTTTAAGTTTTGTATTGGGGTGTTCAAGAAAGCGGTAGGACGTAGACTAAATAGCCTTGAGTGCCATGACCTTATGTGTCAGGTAGCTGCTGCTGTAGTGGTAGGTGGTGTACGTAGGTCAGCTATGATTAGTCTATCTAATCTAAGCGATGATAGAATGCGCCACGCCAAGATGGGTAACTGGTGGAATGACCAAGTTAATCGCAGCTATGCCAATAATTCTATTGCGTTTACAGAGAAACCTGACATGGGTAGTTTCTTACGTGAGTGGACTGCTGTATATGAATCAAAATCAGGTGAGCGTGGTATCTTCAATCGTGAAGCAGCCAAGCAAAAGGCTATTGACATTGGGCGTGAGCCTCGTGATGACTTTGGTACTAACCCATGTGGTGAGATTAGCCTACGCAGTAAGCAGTTCTGTAATCTGTCAGAGGTAGTCATCAGAGAGACAGATGGTGTAGCTGACTTGAAGCGTAAGGTAGAGATTGCTACAATCATTGGTACAATCCAATCTGCATTAGTAGATTTTAAGTACCTATCACCACAGTGGAAGAAAAACTCAGAAGAAGAACGCTTACTTGGCGTATCTCTCACAGGTATTTTTGACCACAAGATTATGTCAGGTCAAGGTGAGTATGAGAAGTCTGTACTAGCTGGTACGTTGGAACAATTACGAGAAGTTACACGTGAGGTAAACAAAGAGTGGGCAGAGAAGCTAGGTATTCCTACCTCTAAGGCTATAACAACTATCAAACCATCAGGCACAGTGTCGCAGTTGGTAAACAGTGGTAGTGGTATCCACCCACGTTATGCAGAGTTCTACATTCGTAGAGTACGTGCTGACGTAAAAGACCCACTAGCTACATGGATGCAAGAGAAAGGCGTACCATGTGAAGTAGATGTATACAATCCACAGAACCTTGTGTTTAGTTTTCCTATGGAGTCAGCAGAGAACAGCCTGACACGACACGACATCACTGCACTAGAGCATCTAGAGTTGTGGCTGACGTATCGTAATCACTGGACAGACCATAACCCATCAGTTACCATCTATGTAGGTGAGGAAGAGTGGGCAGAGGTAGGTGCATGGGTGTATAAACATTGGGATGAAGTATGTGGCGTATCCTTCCTACCACGTGAGGATGACAGCCATACATATGCACAAGCACCTTACGAAGAGGTAACCCAATCGCAGCATGATGACCTATTATTTGCCATGCCTAAGTTGGACTTCTCTGAATACAAGGAAGCCATTGATAACACTACATCTTCTCAGGAATTAGCCTGTACTGCTGGTGTATGTGAAATCTAAAGTTACAATATTAGCGAAAGTTTGTTTCTATGAGAGTATTAGGTAATGATTTCAATATAACAGATGGACTTCTTAACCACTTATATAAGTTGTATCCAAACAAACTACCGCTTGAACAGATAACCTCTGAGGAGTTTTCTTTCCTCAGGGGTCAACAATCTGTGATAAACAAGCTAATAGAACTACAACAACAAGATTTTGAGGAAGATTGATATGGGTGGATTATTTGGTGGAAGTACACCGAAGCCTTTACCTACTCCTGCTCGTCCTGTGACTGCTGTAAGCAAGTCTCCTGAGTTGGAACTTGATGATACAGACGTAAAGTCAAATGCAGGTAATAAAGAGAAGACAGGTAAAAAGGCACTAAAAGTAAATCTAAAACAAACAACAGGTCAGAAGCCTAAGGCTGCTGCTGGCTTACAAATTCCAAAGGGGATGTAATATGGGAGGCGGTAGAAGCGCACCACCACCTGCACCAGTGTCGGCAAAGCCTATTACTGCGGCAGCTAAATCGGTGGCTGAAGAAGAACCAAACACACTTGAAGGAGAGGGTGATGGTATAGCAGAACAGAAGAACAAACGTAAACTACGTGTGCCTGTAACAAAAGCAACAGGAACAAACGTAGGTGGCGATGGTGCTTCTGGTTTACAAATTCCAAAATAAGGATATAAGTAAATGGAACAAGACGTAGGAACACTAGCTAAACGCTATAGCCAGCTTGAGGCAGAACGAGATACGTTCCTTGAGCGAGGACGCGAGGCGGCAAAGCTAACTATCCCTACTCTTTTGCCCGATGAAGGACACAGTAGCACCACTAGGTACGCTACACCATATCAAGGCATAGGAGCGAGGGGTGTAAACAACCTTGCATCTAAGCTTCTGCTGGCTTTACTACCACCTAACAGTCCTTTCTTCAGGCTGACTATTGACGATTTTGATTTACAGGCTATTGCTGGTGATAATCGTGGTCAAGTCGAAGAAGGCTTGGCACGTATTGAACGTGCGGCAATGCAGGAAATAGAATCAAAGTCTATTCGTGTACCTGTATTTGAGGCATTAAAGTTACTCATTGTAACTGGTAATGCTCTGGTGTATATGCCTAAAGAAGGTGGGATGAAAGTATTTAGACCTGATAGGTTTTGTATTAAACGCGATGCTATGGGTAATCTACTAGAGATTATCACAAAAGAGAGTATTGCGCCTATCATGCTGCCAGAAGAACTACGAGCAATTATACCACCTAGTGATACACCTGTTAAGAACTATGATTTGTATACTTGCTTAAAAACTACAGACAAAGGCTTTGATACATACCAAGAAGTAGCTGGTATCGAAGTACCTAATTCACGTGGTACATTTAAGAAAGACCAGAACCCATTTATTCCATTACGTTTTATTCGTATTGATGGTGAAGACTATGGGCGAGGCTTTATTGAAGAGTACATGGGTGACCTACGTAGCTTAGAGGCTTTGACACAGGCGATTGTACAAGGAAGTGCCGCTGCGTCTAAGGTTCTCTTCATGGTACGCCCTAATGGTACAACTAAATCCAAAGATTTGTCCAAAGCACCTAATGGTGCGTTCGTAAATGGTGATGCTAATGACGTTTCGACTCTGCAAGTGCAGAAGTCAGGCGATTTTAGAGTAGCATTAGAGACTATGCGTATGATTAACGACAGGCTTGCGGCTGCATTCCTGTTAAACTCTTCAGTACAACGTGCAGCAGAACGTGTTACTGCCGAAGAGGTACGTTTCATGGCACAGGAACTAGAAACTGCTATTGGTGGTATATATTCAATACTATCACAAGAGTTTCAGATGCCTCTAATCAACTTATTGTTGGCTAGCCTACAGAAACAAGGCAAAATGCCTAAGATGCCGAAGGATAGTGTAACACCAACAGTCGTTACAGGTATCGAAGCCTTAGGTAGAGGCCAAGACCTCAACAAATTGTCTGCATTCTTGCAATATTTGCAACCACTAGGCGCAGAAGTAATAGCAAGTGAGATGAATTTAGGTGATTATATCGACAGACTAGCAGCATCCTTAGGTATTGATACCTCTGGACTGATTAAGTCACCTGAACAGAAGCAACAGGAACAAATGCAGCAACAAATGATGATGCAACAACAAATGGAACAACAGGCAATGATGGGTGCGATGCAATCTTCTGCACCACAACTTGCTAAAGGCGCAATGGACGCTGCAAATCAGGAGCAATAGATGGCAGAAGCTATAAATACTTATCAAGAACCCGAAGCCGAATCGCAAGAACACGTTGATGCGATGCTAGAAAAAGTAGAAGGTAGTCAGAAAGACCCTGAACGTCCCGAATGGCTACCTGAGAAGTTCAAATCAGCAGAGGATATGGCTAAAGCATACTCACAACTAGAGAGTAAGTTAGGTCAAACACCTCAGGAACAATCTACATCAGAAGAATATTCAGGTAACGAGACACCTAATGAGGTGGCTGAAGTACTGGATGCTAGTGGTTTGGACTTCGAGGCGTTTCAACAGGAGTATGCCGAACTAGGTGGTCTGACTGAAGATGCGTATTCCGCATTGGAAGAAGCAGGTTTCCCACCTTCTATGGTAGACTCTTGGATTGAAGGGCAGAACGCCCTTGCCTCACAAATTACAGGTTCTATGTATGACCTTGTAGGTGGGCAAGACGAATATGCCACAATGGTTTCATGGGCAGCAGACAACCTTCCTGAAAGCGAAGTCGATGCCTTTAATACAACAATGGCTACGCAAGACCCTAATCTAATTACTCTTGCGATTCAAGGTCTAAACGCACGTTATCGGTCAGAGGCAGAGCCTAGCTTATTGCAAGGTGGTACAGGTAATGTACGCTCTGGTGGGCGTTTTGAAAGCAATGCGGAACTCACTGCTGCTATGAGTGACCCTAGATACGCGAAAGACCCTGCCTACAGGCAACAGGTAGCTGATAAGTTAGCTAAGTCTAGCCTGTTCTAATTGTTGTTGGGATTGGGGGTGCAAGCCCCCTCTCCTTCTAAGCACATCTTATGGGTGTTCTTAGAAGGGGCAACCCTATTCTCAAAGTTACTGATGTCAATTACCCCTGACCCCTTGCGAGGGACAATCTGTTGGAGAAAGCGCAGTAAAGTTGAGGCACTACTTTAACTTTAACTAACGAGGTGATGAAATGGCGATTCAAGCCGCATCAAACCCTGCTTATAGCGTAAGCTTTCAGGGTCAGAATAACCTCACAGGTGATGTACGTGACCTCTTCCTGAAGCTGTATGCAGGAGAGGTTCTGACCGCCTTTGAGGAAAAGAAAGTCCTTATGGATAAAGTACGTACTCGTACTATTTCTAAAGGTAAATCCGCATCATTTCCAATGACAGGTCGCGCAAGCGCAGAATACCTGACCCCTGGAAATGAGATTACTGGTGGCGCAATTCGCGCAGGTGAACGCATTGTCACTATTGATGACTTGCTGGTATCTGCACAGTTTATTGCAAACATTGACGAAGCTATCAACCATTACGATGTACGCAGCATCTACTCTAAAGAAGCTGGTATCGCATTGGCTAACGAAGCTGACCGCAACGTATCACGTATGCTGGTTAAAGCTGCTCTGTCAACTAACGCTACTGCTGCTGCTGGTCTTATCCAACAGTATAAAGACTTCACTGAAGAAGACTTTACTAATAACGTAACCATTGGTTCTGCTGCTGGTGACGCAACAGACCCTGCAAAGATTGCAAAAGCTATCTTTGATGCACGTAAGGAAATGGAAGTAAAGAACGTACCTACCGAAGGTGCATGTGTTGTTCTTGCTCCTGACCAGTACTATGCGTTGATGGACGTTACTGATGGTAACAAGCTAGTGTACATGAACAAAGACTTCGGTGGTGCTGGTTCAATCGCTTCTGGCGTTGCACCTGCTATTGCTGGTATGCCTATTGTCATGTCTAACCATGCTGACGTATCTAACTTGTACGTAAACTTTACTACAGGGGATGCTGATGAAGGTAAGACAAAAGATAATCAGCCTCTTGCAAATACTGCTGGTTCAGGTCGCACTACTCACTATGACTTGCCTACTGCTGCTGTAGATGGGCGTGACATGGTTGCTGAAGCTTCTAAGTTCAAGGGCTTTGTGTTTACACAAGACGCTGTTGCTACTGTTAAGCTTCTTGACTTGGGCATGGAGTCTGAGTACCAAATTAATCGTCAAGGCACATTGATGGTGGCAAAGTACGCAATGGGGCATAACGTCCTGCGTCCTGCTTCCTGTATCGGTCTGTCACAGGCGTAAGCTACGAGGGGAGAGGTTTCTAGAGCCTCTCTCCTTTTTTTCTTGGAGCAAGACATGAGTACAAAAGTAGCACTATCCATTAAGAAAGGTGAAAAGTTGCCCACTAGTAAAGGGGCAGGTCTTACTGAAAAGGGTAGAAGGAAATATAACGCCAAGACAGGCTCTAACTTAAAAGCACCTGCTCCTAATCCTAAGACTAAAGAAGCACAGGGACGTAAAAACTCGTTCTGTGGTAGAATGGATGGCGTTAGAAAAAGAGCAAAGAACAATGAGAGGGCTATTGCTTCTATGAAGAGATGGAATTGTCCACAGGTATCGTAAGGTAAACAACATGGCACAGACAACCCAACTAGATGCGGTAAACACGATGCTGTCTGCAATCGGTGAAGCACCTGTCAACAGCCTTTCCTCTGGTTTGGTTGAAGCTGAGATTGCTGAGACAGTACTGAATACTGTAGACAGAGAAGTACAGTCAATGGGCTGGCACTTTAACACAGAACTAAAGAAAACATTTGCACCTAGCACAGCGAATAACATCCTGCTTGGTGCTGACATCTTACGTGCGGATGCACACTTAGAGCCTAACAGCCCTGACCTTGTGCAGCGTGGTAATAAGATGTACGATAGAAAGAACCACACGTTTACTATTTCAGCTAACGTAAGCTTGGACGTTGTGGTACAATTAAATTTTGATGATTTGCCTGAGGTATGTAAGAGATACATTACACTCAGAGCGACACGAATATTCCAAGACCGACTTGTAGGCTCTGGAACATTACATGACTTCCACATACGTGATGAACAGTCAGCGTTATATGAACTAAAAGAGTTTGACAAGGCGGCAGATGACCATAATATATTTGACAACTATGATACATTTAGTATTATAGATAGACAAGGTAGGAGAACTTTCTAATGGCACTCATCAGTCAAGCTGTCCCTAACCTTATCAATGGTGTATCGCAACAGCCACCCTCGCTTCGCCTGAACACTCAGGCTGAGTTGCAAGAGAATGGCTTGTCTAGTGTGGTTAATGGACTATCAAAGCGTCCTAGTACGCAGCACGTAGCTAACTTAGGTTCTATCACAAACCTAGACAAAGCATTTATACACACCATTCGTAGAGATGAAAACGAATTTTACTCTATGGTTATTGACACTGCTGGTACTATACGAGTGTATGATAAGGTAGGTACTGCACGTACAGTAACTAACAATGCTTCAAATTACCTTACAGGCTTGACTAATCCTAGTGAAGAACTAGCGGCAGTTTCTATTGCCGATACTACCTTCATTGTGAACAAGACTACAGTAGTAGGTAAGGACACAACTACGTCACCTGTACGTAACCCCGAAGCGTTGGTATTTGTAAAACAAGCTGACTACTCCTCTACATACAGATTAAAGTTAACAAAAGGTTCAAGTACGAGTACAATAGAATTTGCAACAAAGTCCAGTACACAGTCTAGCACAGGTCTAACACAGAACGCAGAGCGTGGTGCATCTACTGACCTGATTGCGGAGAACTTAGGTACATTTAGTGCGACTGCTGTTAATGTTAACTACTACGATAACATTGTTAATGGGTCTGCTGTAACAGGTTTGACTGTAGATGTTATTGGGTCAGTTGTACATATTTACTCTAACGACTCTACAGATTTTACAATAGAGGTAGGTGACTCACATGGTGGTGACCACTTACTACTATTCAAAGGTAGCACTGGTAATTTTAAGAAGCTACCAGCCGAAGCACCTGAAGACTTTGTTATTGAGGTGGCAGGTGATAACCAAAAAGCACAGGATGATTATTACGTAAAGTTTAATGGCGGTGTTTGGAAAGAAACAGTAGAGCCTAACATTTTAACTGAGTTAGATGCTAGCACTATGCCGCACAAGCTACAGAAAGATAGTAGCGCAAACTTTACATTTGAAGAGCAGTCATACAAAGAGAGGCGTATTGGTAGTGACGTAACTAACCCATTCCCATCTTTTGTAGATTATACTATCGCTGACATTTTCTTTCACAGAAACAGGCTAGGTATTCTAGCTGACGAAAATGTTATATTCTCTCGCGCAGGTGAGTTTGTAGACTTTGACTTCTTTCGTAAGTCTGCACTAACCATTGTTGATAGTGACCCGATTGATGTTTCAGTGTCTTCTAACAAAGTTAGTATACTTAAACACGCTGTACCATTTAACGAAGCGTTGCTATTGTTCTCTGACCTGACACAGTTTAAGGTTACAGGTTCGCCTGTACTCAGTCCTGAAACTATCAACGTATCTAACACGACAGAGTTTGAGGCATCATTACGTGCCAAGCCAGCGCAGTCAGGTAAGTACGTTTACTTCGCATCTAAACGAGGTGCGTGGTCAGGTATGTGGGAATACTTTGTAGATAGTGACACAGATACAAACGATGCTAGTGAGATTACCTCACACGTACCTGAGTATATTGATGGAGAGATTACAAGTATACAGGCTTCGTCTAACGAAGATATGCTTATTGTAAAATCTAGTAATGACCCACAGTCTGTTTATGTATATAGGTACTATTGGCAAGGAAGAGAAAAGTTACAAGCCTCATGGTCTAAATGGGTGTTTAGTGGTGATGTGATAGGTTTCTCATTTAACCTAGCTGACATCTACCTACTAATTAAGAGAGGTAATAACCTATTTCTAGAACGTATTAACCTGTCAGTTGATGAGGCATCTACTTATACTGATGGCGGTTTCTCTGTACATCTAGACAGGCGAGTAATACTACAGACAGGTGGACTTACTGCTGTACCTTATACAGATAGTAATACCATTTATGTTACTGAGGATGGTGGTACGCTACCAGTGTCAGGCGTAGCGGCTAAGTTAGCTGCTGGTGAGGTTGTGTTTGCAGGAATACCTTTTACATTTAAGTACCAGTTCTCAGAGCCTGTAGCTAAGATTAACAATACACCTGTAACACGAGCAGACCTACGTATTCGTAACTGGTCTGTGTCGTACAATGATACAGGTTTCTTTTCAATTAAAACAACCCCTGCCAGACGTACTACCTACTCACGTACCTTTACAGGACGTATTATTGGTGGTGCTGCTAACCTACTTAATAAGGCCGCTATTGATAGTGGCTCATACGAGTTTGGTGTGGTAGGAAACTCAGATACAAAAGTAGTTATAGAGAGTGACAGCCACCTACCTTGTGCGTTTCAAAGCGCGGAGTGGGAAGGCTTCTATGTGCTTCGTTCAAGGAGAATGTAATGAAGGGTCATGTGAGGAAAAGTGTTCAAGCTGATGTCGATTGGTTAAAGGACAACCTTAGACCAGAAGATGCTGCTGAAGTGACTGCCTCGCATGGTAGCCCACAACAGGCTATGCAAGAAAGCTTTGATGCCTCTGACGAATGTTGGACTATTATAGTATCAGACACACAAGAGATAGCAGGAATGTATGGGGTATGTAGGGAAGACAATATGACAGGCGTTATATGGTTGCTTACTGCCCCACCTATTACAAAGGTATGGCTACCTTTTCTACGTGGCTCACGTAAATGGGTAAAAGAAATGAATGAAAAATACCCCCTTCTAACTAATGCTGTTGACGAGGAATATAAGGTATCAATAGATTGGTTACGTTTCTTAGGCTTTACATTTCTTAAGAGACACGAAACATGGGGAGTAGGTAACAAACCCTTTTTAGAATTTGTGAGGATACAAACATGAGTTGGGCAGCAGCATTACAAATAGGACAAGGCGTTGCTGGTTTTATTGATGCTAATAATAAGTATAAGCAAAAAGAATATGAATATGCAGTCAATAGACAAAACGCAGCAGATGCACGAAATGAAAACGTAAACCTATTAAACAAACGCGCAGTACAAGAAGCAGAGGCTGCTAGTGGTAGACAGTTTGAACTTGCTTTATCAGCACTGCAAGAATCAGAAACACGAAAGTTAGTGTCTCTTGAATCAGGAGTAGGTGGACAAACAGAAGGTCTTAAGCTAGATAACGTAGAAGCTAGGGAGTTACGTGCTAGGGATGTTATAAACCAAAACCTAGAAATGACTCTTGACCAGATTGAAGAGCAGAAGCTAGGCGTTAATGCTCAGATGAAAAACCGCATTAATAGTATGCCAAGAGGACAGAAGCCTAGTCTTGTAATGCACGCTCTAGGAACAGCTAGTTCAGCATACAGCGCACACGCTGACGTAACAGGTAAAAACCTATTCACAGGACAGGCACTAGCAAAAACACAACCAAACTTTGTTGTACCTTCAATGAATAGTTACACAAGTATACGAGGTAATACAGTTCTACCAAACAGTGTAGCAAGTAACGTACTTCTTCGTAATCAAAGTTTCCCATCAGTATTTAATCAATAGAGGTTAGCATGGCAGAAAGACCACAAGTAAGGCAGTTTAACGCCCCTAATCAGGCGAACCTAACGCCAGCCGCTAGTCCTGTAGATACTTTTGTTGGTGTTGCACAACAAGCAACGCAACCTTCTGCCCTTAGTCAGTTCGTAGCCGCTATTGCACCTGCTGTAGAGGCTGTGTCTAATCAACAAAAGGTAGACAGGTTAAAGCGAGAGAAAGAAATAGCTGATGGCATCCAACGTAACAAAGAGTTTCAGCTAAAGCAACAGGCTAGAAAATTCTTAGGAGATATGGCGTTTGACTACGTTAAGAACGAAGACGCATATCTTGAAAAAGACCAACCTGACATCTATGAGATGGTTAGAACGCAAAAGGATGGGTATATACAGGCACTAAACCTTTCTGGTGTAGACCCATATCTTGTACAGGATTGGAACAACAGCATTGAACTAGGTCTAGAAACATTTATGCAGGAGACATTTCGTCCTGCTAAGTTTCAAAAAACATCCAACGATTTGTTACAACAGTTTGGTGATACAATCCTAGACATTAACGAGAAGTTCAAAGCAGGTCTGTATAAGGACGAAAGTGGAGAGGTATCTGCTGACGTAGCTATGGCTGAGATTGCCACACTGTTCACAGAGTTTCACGCAGTTAATGCAGACTACTTTACATTAAAAGATAATAAGGTAAATGACTACCTTGTAGACCTAGCAGTTAAAATGAAGGACTCAGACCCCTTTCATATTGTTACACAGTACCTACAGTCTAAAAAACATTCTAAGGGTCAGCTAGGTAAAAAGTCACGTAACGCAGAGGCTAACGATAATATTACAAAGGTACAGCAAACACATCTTAATAAGATGAATACACTTAAAGCTAAGAAGGCTGGACTAGCTAGTATTGTTGAGGACGTATTCTCTAGTCGTTCAAGAAATGCTTACAAGGATAAGAGTTACTTTGACCCTACATCTGGTAAAGCAGTAGCATACTCTACAGAAGAGGTAGAAGCCGCTATTCTCTCCTCTCCTGAGTTTAACAAATTAGAGAATGGACAGCAGTATTACTTCTTAGGAGAGATTGGTATAACACCAGACCCTCTTCTACGCATAGTAGAGGACGCTGGTAGCTTCCTTATGTCAGAAAGCGGTAACCTTCCTAGTTCACCTGAGGACTTGTCAAAAATTGAACAAGGATTTATTCAGTACCATTCTATGAAGAATGCTGGTATGGACTTAAGTAGTCTTAATGATGACCTTCGTAAGAAGCTTGACGCAATGGAATACATTATCCAAGACCAAGCGAAGGTAGGTACTCAGACACTAGTTGATGAGACTAAGCTAGAAGACCCATACGATATTTCGGATGAGGCTGAAGCATACACAACTAAGACTGACTACAACGCTGCTGCTAGAATTGTAGCTGGTATGGACTTTAGCTTACCTCTTGATAAACAGTTTGAAGAAAGAGTAGAAGGTGTACTAGACGAGTTCTCTCCATTTAGTATTGACTTGTCTGAAGTAAGTAATTCTAGGGATGTACAACGTGATATAATTAAATCAGCCCATATTCTATTTATGACAGGTGCTTACAACGACATTAAGTCTGCTGTTAAAGTTGCTTCTAAAATAGCAAAGGGCGATTATGAGATTGTTGAAGACTCAGCAGGACTACCTTATGCCTTTAAGGACTTAAACACAGACATTAGTAAAACTATGCCTCTTGTGCAGACTATCAATGAGTATAACAAAACTCTTCCTATAGTTATGGAAAAGTATATGTATGAAACTCATACGTTACGTAAAGGCGAGTATAGTGTAGCTTTAGTTCCTAACAGAGTAAATCCTGATTTACTGGAAATTAGAGCCTACGAGTTAGATGGTACTGCACGTATAGGCTTACCGCCTATAACTTTGGGTATTAGCAGAAAAGAAGCACTAACCAATCCTGACCAGCTAAATCAGTTGGTAGGTAAAGCATTGAATGCTGCAATGGGTAGTGAGCCTACTCTTACTTTTACACCTAACTTTACAGAAGGTGCAGGTGAAGATAGGATTACTTCACAACTAAACCAAGAGATTGATAGAACTCTACAGCAAGCGCAGGACGCAGGTATGAACGCTGGATTACAAGGTAACTTGGAAATGCGTACAGGCGGTACTACACTTGAAAACCTTATATCGGATGCTATACAGGGACAAGAAGAATTCCTACGTAGAGATGAGGACGATGATGAGACTGAGACTAAGACTGAGTCTGACGATGGCATAACAGCAAACGATGTTGAAACTATCGGCAATGAGTTTGAGGACAAACAGTCTAGCTTACTAGATACCACAAAGAATACGCTGGCTTCTGTAGTAGATAGACTTAATCTTGTATCAACAGCGGCCGCCTCTACAATTCTTGATGAAGAAGGCTTTGAAGCTACTCCCTACACTGATGACCTACGCGATGGCGAAGGTAAGAAGTCGGTAGGACATGGCTTACAGATTGCTAGCCTTGAGGCTGATGAACGTGCGTTGATTAAAGACATCAACAACGTGACTGAGGAAGAGTCGAAAGCTGTTGTCAATCTTAAAGTAAATAAGATTAGCAAATGGTGGGATGACACTGTGGAAGGTTTCACTAACCTACCAGAGTCTTCGCAGGTTGCCGCTATCAATATGGCATTCCAACTTGGCAAAGAGAACGTCAAGAACGAATGGCCTAAGTTTATGGCATCTATGAAAGAAGCCGCCACACACGCTGAAGGTTCTGTTGAACAGGGTGTAGCACTTGCAAAAGCACAGTTCAATATGCTTTATAATCAAGCAGAGGATGGTGCTATTAGGGCAACTAAGTGGGCTACGCAGACTACTAACAGAGCAATCCGCATGGGTGACATGATGGTAGCTGATGCTAAAGTAGCAGGGGCTGGTATGGTAAAAGCTATATCAGACGCTATTATCCCTAGTGCTGAAGCGTCTACAATAACACCTGCTAACGTAGGTGAACAGCCTAAAGGTGAAGATGTAGTAGCTATGGCTACAGCCCCTGACCTTGTAACTGCTGCTCTAAAATACTATGGTATAAATGAACGTAGTAAGAATGGTGCAGAAGCTGTTGAAGGTTTCTTTAATGCTGTTGTAGGTGGTAAAGCCTTTAAGGGTACTCCTGAAGAAGTCGCTAAAGCTAACGCTTGGTGTGCTGTCTTCTTAGCACAAATACTTGCTGACGCAGGTATGGATGCTAATAAACTTATGGGAGCAACTGATAAGTATGCAGCTACTCGTTCTAAGAACTACTTAAAGATAGGTAAGCCTGTCGAACTAGCTAATGTAAAAGCTGGTGACATTATGGTTAAGGTTCATACTAAAGCTGATAAGGATGCTTACTTTAAGAAAACTGGCGAGAAGCTAAATGCCTTTGGACACGTAGGTATTGTTGTTAAATCTGAGAATGGTGAACTGTATTACATAGGTGGTAACACTGGTGATAAGGTTAAAGTATCATCTTATGGTCACGACAAAGACTTACGTATTCGTAGGATTGATGGTGTAACTAAACCAGACGTAGATAACCTACCATCCATACGTGAGATGGAATGGGGTGTTGCAGGTACTGCGGTAGATAAACTAGAAACAGCATGGAAGAGTATGATTGACTTTTTCAAATAAACAAAAGAGGGTAGGGTATACATGGCTCTAAAATTCAAGAACGATTTGCTAGAGGACTTGAACCTTGAAGCAGTAGATATGGATGCCCTACCTATTGCTTTCACAGTTCAAGAATCAGAACTGACAAAACAACAGATTGCACTAGATGAGCAAAAAGTAAACACTGGTAATTTCTTCGGTAGCTTGGATAAGGGTATACAAGAAGAATGGGTGGCTGGTACAATCGTAAATAATTGGGATAGGATTACTAGTACAAAGGGTGAGCCTATCACAAAGTTTACCCCTGAGTTAATTAGAAGTCTAACACAGGGCTTAGAGGACAGGACAGCAGTACGTGAAGTATTGGAAGATGCACAGGCAAATGGTGCTTCATCTGCCATGCTTACACGTGCATCCTATCTTAAAACACAAGAAAACTTAAAGCATATTCAAGCATCAGGTATGTCAGGTCTTACAGCGCAAGCTATTGCCATGATGACAGACCCTGTAGAGTGGGGTGCTATATGGGCGGCATCTGCTGGTGCTACTGCTATTGGCTCTCCTGTAGCAGGTGGTACTGTGTTTATGGTTGGTGCAGGTAGGAAGTTTAGCCGCGCCTATAAAGCCGCTACAGCCGCCGCTATCGGTGGTACAGAGGCAGCAGTCTTTGAATCATTAAGAGCAAAGTATCGTTACGACATTGATGGTGGTGACGTTATGGTGGCTATGGGTCTTGGTGCAGGTCTGTCAGGTGCATTTGATGCTGCCGCTACTACTATCGTACGTAATGGACATCGTAATCGTATTTCTGGTAAAGTAGCACGAGGCGAGGAACTAACAGAAGCTGAGAGACGTTTCCACGATGCTCACAATGGTGATGCTCTAACCCTACAGATTATCAACAGAGAATTAGAGGGCGATGAATTTATTGATGCTATTGATGGAATGCCTACTCTGAATGCTGCTGATATGTCAGACGAAGCTATAGGTGCTATTCCCCTTATTGATAACGTATGGGGCATGGATAAAATTCGTAAGCTTATCTCTACAAACTATAGACTAGGTTCTTCTAAAATGGGTTGGGCAAGATACGCCTCGTACATCTTAGGTATGAACAGTACAGGTTATAGAGGTGGTAAGCTTGCATCAAACGAGTCTGCCTCTGAAGTTGCAGAACGTCTACAGTCTACGTACAGAGACAGAGTAGCCAGAGTTATGCCTGTTGAACAAGCTAAGTGGAAAAACAGAACAGGTGGAAACATTGCTGACTTTAACAGTATGGTTGCTAGGTATGTACGTGGAGTAGATACCAACGTGCCAGAAGAAGTAGCACGAGCAGGAGAAAACCTTAGGGTAGTACAGAAAGAAATAGGTGAGTTAGCCGCTAAGTCAGGTGTATCTGGTTTTACTATAGATATGCTAAACAATACTAACTACATGACACGTATTTTTAACGATGATAAGATACGAGGTCTGTTGATTAAATTGGGTGACGATGGCGAATTGCAGATAGGACAACTTATAGAAGCGGCTATTCGTAAGGGACAGCCTAACATTGAAGAAAATGTAAAGAACCTGTTGAAGAAGAAGTTTAAGAAAACTCCTGTCACTAAGAAAAAAATTGATGAGTACATAAGTAGAATTGCAATGGGATATATGCGTTCTATCACTGACCCAAAAATGAAAATGACAGGTCGGGCAGGTGCAAACGAACAGACCTTAGGTGACCTAAGACAGATTTTGCAAAACGAGGGGTTTGAATTAGATGAGATAGATGATTTGATGGAACTGCTGACAAGAAGCAATATTCCTAAGGCTCATAAAAGAGCAAGGAATAGAATGGTTCTTGACGAAGGGGCTACTGCTACACTACGTAATGCCGATGGTTCTGTACAAGAATACAGGTTTAGTGACTTGCTAGAAGAAGACGCAGAACAACTAATCAACAGCTACATCTTTCAGATGTCAGGTGCTATCGGACTAGCTAGAAATGGTATTGATACTAACAAATCCAGTTCTGGTATTCAGTTTATTAAAGATAAAATCAGCGAAGAGGGTAAGAAGAAACGCTTGCCTCAGGATGAGATTGACGAAGCTATAGACGCTGTTGATTTTATGTATGATGGTATCACAGGAAGACTAGCACAGCGTGAAGATGTGTCTAACGATGGTAGGCGTTTCCTGATTGCTTCTCGTGCGTTCAGCTTTGCTGTAAACATGGGTATGTCAGGTATGTCTTCTCTTATGGAGATTAGTAACGCTCTGTTTGAGTATTCGTTCAAGACACTATTCAAATCTTTACCAGCTTATAGAGACTTAATGACTAAGTTAAGTAGAGGTGATGCCGATGAAAACCTAGTACAGGAACTTGTTGATGGGCTAGGTATGGGTCAGGAAGTAGCGTTGGGACAATGGAACAACGTAACGCGAATGGATGTGGACGAAGTAGGTACACAGATTATTTCACCTGAACGCTCTCTACCTGAGAAAAGAGGATGGAGTGTAAATGCTGCTTCTAAGGCAGAAGGTGCTGCGCTGTGGTCACAAAAGAAAGTGGCGTACTGGTCAGGACTTACAGGCGTTACACAAACTCTTCGTAGGCTTTCTATGGTCAACTTTACAAACGAGTTTGCATTGAAGGGAGCAAAAGGTAAGCTTCCATTTTCTAAAACTAAGTTACGTCAGTTAGGTCTAACAGACCAAATGACAGCTAAGATACAACGTGTCATGGCTAGTAACGTAGTGCAGAAGAATGCTAATGGTACTATCAAAAAGCTAAATCTTAAAGATTGGCCTGAGGATGTACGCGAAGCGTTCAAGGCTGCTGGTTTTAAAGAAGCACGACAGAACGTACAGGAAACTAACATTGGTTCTACTAATCGTAGGCTTAGAAGCGAGTTTGGTAAAACAATGTTTCAGTTCCTTAACTTTACACTTGGCTCTCTAGAACAACAGGCTATGCGTTTGGCTACACGAGCAAAAGCAAAGGACTTAGCAGTAGCAAAAGTTATCTCAAGTGCCGCCCTTATGGGTAGCCTTATGTATACTGCACGTGTGCATATGAATGCAGCAGGACGAGGTGACAGAGATGAGTATATCGAAGAGCGTATGAAACCTGAAAACATCCTGATTGGCGCACTACAGCAAGTCGGGGCTGCTTCGTTATTCAGTTACATTCTACAGATAACAAATGGTGGTATGCAAGGTAATGCTTACGCTATTACTCCCCCTGCTATCGGACTAGCACAAGGTATCTTACAATCAGGCGGTAATATTGCAGACGCTGTTATCGAAGGAGAAGATATGAGTGAACAGGAGTATCGTACATTACTACGTATCGCGCCTTTCCAATCTCTGTATGGTGCTAGACAAGCAATAAATGCTGCTGCACGAGAACTAGGAGACTAACCTAAAGTTACATTATGGACTAAAACAAAGGATTAAGAAATGCCTTTTTCATACGAAAACTATCAACCCACAAACAACACGACAGACACTTTTACGATACCCTTTGACTATCAAGAACAGTCAGAGATTAGCGTAACAGTGGATGGTGTGAATCAGACAGGTCTTACCTTTCCATCTGCTACTACTGTGCAACTAACAGCACCAGTATCGTCAGGCGCAAACGTACAGGTAAGACGAACAACTGACATTACTACACGTGCCATTGACTTTCAGTCAGGCTCGGTGCTAACAGAGGAAGACCTTGACACTAGTAACACACAGGTCTTCCACGCTGTGCAGGAAGCGTCAGATAAATCTAACGATGGTATTACTTTGGCAGGTGACGATAAGTGGGACGCCCAAAGCAAAGCAATTAAAAACGTAGCAACTGCTACAGCTAACACAGACGCAACTAACAAAGCTTATGTAGACAGTTCTATTACAACAGCTACAGCAAGCACGTTAGCAAGCGCACAACAGGCTGTAACAGATGCAGAAGGCCATCGTGATGATGCTGAAACATTCAAGAACCAAGCATCAGGTTTTGTTACTACTGCTGAGTCTGCTAGAGATGATGCACAAGCTGCTCAGACTGCGGCAGAAACTGCTGAAACAAATGCGGCTGCTTCTGCTACTGCGGCAACAGGCTTACTAAATGCAGCTAGCTTTCCAGCTAGTTTGACAGGCAGCGCAGGAGAGTTTCTACAAGTTAATACTGGTGAAACAGGATATAACCTTGTATCTTCTGTAGCCTCGCCTCAGTTCTATGGTTTTAAAAACCTAGCTGATGGCACTATTTTACACGAGTATGGAAAGATGAATGTTAATGTTGATGATTATGCTACTTACTTTATAGGTGAGAACGTAGAATTTTTAATAGAAAATAATAATCTTGTCATGCGGTACTAAAGGACGATGTTATGATGATAGATATAAAAAAGCTTGGACATCGTTGGAAACGTGCCTATAATAGTAATACAACTTACGAGGAAGGTGATGTCGTAAGGCAAGGCGGTGACGTAAAGAAGGTCAACGCTGATGGCACACTTTCTGACTTTGCTCAAGGGCAACAGAATTTGACCAACAAGGGTCAAGTTCTCACTGACCGCGCAATACCTGTTGAGGGTAAGAAAGGTCAGATATTACATACCGCATCTAGTGGTAGCAACTACACTCCTCAGTTTCGCTTTACTGATGAACGTAATGGAACAAAGGCTGTCAGTCTAATTCAAAGTAACAATAAAGGTCACATGAAGTACACCTGTAATGGTGAGATTGCTGGTGCTGTTATGACTGATGGTACAATGCGTTTTATTGGTCAGCACAGATATGGACATGGTGGTACAGGTAACAGAAACCTAAGTAGAGGTTTAGCTACTGTAGTTCCTTTTCCAAAAGGTACTTATATTGTTAAAGCGTGGAAAGCTGTTAATCACTCTTTTGCTGTAGACTCTACAGGTAAACTGTGGGGTACTGGTAATGGTAATGCTGGAAATGGTGTGAATGCTGTTTGTGAAACAATGACTGAAATCTCGACAACCAGTGACATTGGTGATGACAAGATTGTAGACTTTGAGAGTCAGTACGATTACTATGGTTATTACCAGTTCTTTGCGATTGGTGAGTCTGGTAAGTTGTACGCTTGGGGTAGTAACCGACATGGTTCTCTTGGACTAGGGGATACCACAGGAAGATATAGTCCAACTCTTGTACCTCTCCCATATGACGAAGGGGTAAAGATTAAGAAAGCCTACACCAATGGGCAGTACCATAACGCCTCTATGCTTATTGATACTGATGATAATCTATGGGGATGTGGACACGCTACACAATACTTTGGTGGCGATGATACAATTTATACTTTCCGCAAGAACACCATGTTTACAGATGTAGCACACGTTACCTCACACGAGTCTGATGGACATTGGGCAACTGGTAGTCAGTACTACAGGTCTAACCTTTTGACGCGAAATAATGGTGACTTATATGTTTCCGCAATTAGCGTGGGTGGACAAATAGGCTTTAGTCATCCAAACCAAGAAGCGGCTTATCCTGACCTTGGTGACGTATGGTTAACAGGTGTTAAGTATGCCGCTGTGAAGAATGGTGGTTATGACCTAGCAGTAGCCCTTATGAAGGATGGTACTATTAAGGGTCGTGGATACTCACCATTAAGCGGTACAGGTACTAACACTTCTGTATGGACAACGTGGCCTCAGATTACTGACGCTGTAGAAATGTTGGGCGTTGCTGGTAGACACGGACAGGCTGTAGACATCTTAACTCAGCGCGGAACTATCTGGTCTGTAGGATACAACTATGGAGATGGTGCTGGTAATCAGCAACAAACTGGCACTGCAATATCTAATAGCGAATTAAAGGAAGTTCTACACCCTTACGCATTCGTAGACGTAGCCAAAGCTGGTTATCAATACGATGGTAATAATTATCATGCAACATATGCTCTGGATGAAAACGGTGACGTTATGGTTTGGGGCAGTGGTCAGTATGAAAGAGGTGCGGGTAATGACGCTGAAGATATGTACGTTCCTACACAAATTAAATTTTAAGATAGAGAGAAGTTATGACAAATACAGCAAATCTTGGTAAAGTAGCCTTCTCGTGGAAAGGCGCATGGTCAAGTGCTACAACATACTATGAACAAGATGTGGTAAGTCAAGATGGCTCTACTTATGTATGTGTAGCAACAACCAGTTCTACCAATGTAGACCCCACGACAACAAACACTGATTGGGAAGTTTTTACTCAAGGCTTCTCAGCATCGTCCACAGGAAATGGTGGGATTATTTATTCGGATGGCACTAATTTTCAAAGCCTCGCGGCTGGAAATGCTAATCAAGTTTTAAAAATAAATAACTCTGGCATACCTGAATGGTCAAACACAACGTATCGCTCTGGTATGCGAGTTCAACAACTTTGGGATAATACTAGACAAACATACCGCAAGGCTATGGTACTTATGGAAGATGACCTTTTAAAGGTATGGGGTCATGGAGGCCACTACCAACTTGGTCTTGGTAGTAATACTAACCACAAAAGTTATCCAACAAGGGTAGCCTTTCCAAAGGGCTTTGCTGGTGTTAAAAAGATACCAAACAAACAAGGTATTTCTCCACATCCAACAGGTCTGATTGTAGATAAAACAATCACTGTTGTTGTTGATAGTGGTCAGAATAAGTTTGCTATTGATGGCACAACTGCCCCTACGCAGACACTAACAAAAGGTACTACCTATAAGTTTGATGTATCCGACTCTAGTGTAGCAAACCACCCACTGTCCTTTAAGGATGGCACAGGTGCTGCCTATACTACAGGCGTTACAACCTCAGGTACTGCTGGACAGGCTGGCGCATACGTACAGATTGCTGTGCCTACAGACGCGCCTGACTCCCTTCGTTACACTTGTACTACGCATGGCGATGTCATGGGTAATACTATTACTACAGTAGAAGCTGCTGGTTGGTACAAAAAGACATGGGGTATGGATTATGCCTATTGCTCATGGTGTGTCGATAAAGATGGTAACCTGTGGACATGGGGTGCTAATACATATGGTGTTCTTGCAAATGGCGGCACAGGTAGACAAACTCGTGATATCCCTACAAACGTAAGTGCTGATACTAGTAACTCTATCAATGGTAAAACTGTTGATTATATTGCCTATCCTTCAGGAACAGCACATAGTTACTCAGGTATGTGGATTGTATGTACTGATGGTTCGTTACATTATGTAGGATATAATGGGCATGGTCAATCAGGACAAGGTAATACTAACAATACCTATAATACAGTGGAAATTTCGACACTGTTTTATAACCAAGTGCAAGTTGTGGCTGGTTCGGTAAACTACCCTTATGTTATTACACTTGATGAACAAGGCGTTTTACGCTTTATTGGGTACTCAGGGTATACAACAAATGGTCAGAACGCTACTCACGCTTCTATTCCTACTGTTATACCACTAGGCAACAATCGTAATGGTGACCCAATGAAGGTTGCTCAAATTATGTGCGTTGCTCCTCGCGGTGTATGGATTAAAGACAGCTTGGGTGACATCTATAATTGGGGTCACGACAGCACAAGTGGCTGGCTAGGCCGCGCCCAAAATGGTGCTAGCGTACTAGGCAGAGTATTTGACCAAACAACAGCAAACATCATTCAGATTGTACACTCAGGAAATGATGCCGCTTACCCTGATGCTTCCTATATGCTTGCTGATAATGGTAACGTATATTCCGCTGGATACAACGGTCATGGTGCATTAGGTAATGGTACAACCACTTCTCGTAACACCTACGCAACAATGAACGGCCTACCAACAACCGCAGGGCAACGTGTAAAGTACATGGTTGCTTCAGGTTCTAATGGTTACCCATTTTGGCATGGTATGACTGAAGATGGTAAAGTGTTTAGTGTTGGTTACAATGGTAATGGTGCGTTAGGTATTGGTAATACTACTCATCAGTCTACACCTCTTGAAGTGCCTGTTTCACTTACAGTAACCGATATTGCTGCTGTAGGATACTCGTCAGAACAAGGAATGATGTTCTTGTTTGAAGATGGTTCTATGGCTCAAACAGGTTATGGAGGTCATAGTCAGATGCCAGATGATGATGGTGAGAGTACCTCCACCCCTCAAACAGTAATATTCTAGGAGACAGCTATGAACCACAACGATTTAGCAATAGTCGCTGGCGGTCTTAGCGCACCTATGTGGTTACCTACTCTTAACGAGTGGGTAGCCCTGTGCGTGGGTCTAATGTCTATAGCGTACTTAGGTGCAAAACTATATAAACTGTGGAAAGACAGAAAAGATGGGTAACAAAAAGAAGTCACTGACCGATAAGCTTTTACATCCTGTACTAAAAGCCTTAGGTATTAAAACTAACTCAGGATACACCCCTAACCAACAACCTATGATTAGGGCAGGTGATAGTAGAAGTAAATATTTTAAGAAAAGAAATTAGGAGATAAGGCTATGCTTGCTGAATTGGCAGCAGCTAATGCCGCCTTTGCTGTAATCAAGAAGTTTGTTTCCAATGGAAGAGAACTAGCTGACTGTACGAAAGCTATTAGTGACTTTGTTACAGCAAAGGATACTCTTCAAAAAAAAGGTAACAAAAAGAAAAACTCTTGGTTTGGTGGCAGCACTGCTGATGACTTGGAAGAGTTTATGGCGTTAGAAAAAATACGCCAACAAGAAGAGGAACTAAAACAATTTATGATATACGCAGGTCGAGCAGGTCTGTGGCATGATTGGATTAAGTTTCAAGCAGAATCGCGCAAGCGTAGACAACGAGAAGAACAGGAACGAATAAGAAAACGTAAACGACTAATTGAAATCTTAGTGATAGCAGCACTAATAATATTAGGTGGAGCATTGGTGCTTTACTTTGCGTTTTTCTACTACTTAGCAACGAGAGGATAATATAATGTTTAAGGCTATCGTGTTTGCCTGTGTAATTAACTCACCAAACGATTGTACGCAATTTGATGATACATGGGGTCTAAAGGTTACTCGTGAAAACTGTGAGACACGTATCGAAGAGATGATTGAAAGTTTGGGGGAAGTCCTGCCATTGACAGGAAAAGATTATAAAATAGTAGGCACAAAGTGCGAAAAGATAGGTAATGCTGCATGATTGGACTAATAGTAAACAGTCTCGTAGGCGTAGCTAGCGAAGCAGTTAGTGGTTATGTTGAGACTAAAAAGGCAAAAGCTAAACAGAAGCTTATGCAAATAGAAGCAGAAACAACTTTAATGGAGAAGCAGATTGCAGGTGAGATTGATTGGGATATTGCGGCACAAAAAAACGCAGGGGGTAGCTGGAAAGACGAGTACCTTACCATTTTATTTTCAATCCCACTTTTACTATGCTTCTTACCTTTCACTGTTGATTACGTGGAGAGGGGTTTTGAGGCGTTGGCACTCACACCTGACTGGTACAAATATACCCTCGGTGTAATCGTATCAGCATCGTTTGGCATTAAAGGTGCAACAAAGATGTTTGGTAAGAAATAATTGGAACTATTACATATAGAAATGATAATCCATGTCCTAGTGCTTATCGGGGTATGGATTAATACTGCAATAAACATAGTGCATAGGATAAATACAAAATGAGTTTATACAGAAACATTAACAAGCGTAAGAAGGCTGGCACAAGCCGCCCTGCGAGTGAGTCAACAATTTCTGCTAAAGCGTATAAAAATATGCAAGCTGGTTTTCC